>Ga0265797_10006458_pt1 | contig 16528 bp, 15 predicted proteins | sample P2T30metagenome_FD_192433 | JGI IMG/M metagenome (GOLD analysis project Ga0265797, IMG submission 192433) | Plant litter microbial communities from East Loma Ridge, Irvine, California - P2 T30 | ecosystem: Environmental > Terrestrial > Plant litter > Unclassified | place: USA: California... | reverse complement strand
GCACGCTCGGCATCGGTCTCGCCGGCATGCTGGGGGCCTTCCTGGCGTTCTACATGGGTCGCTCGCACGCCACCCAGGGGGGCGAGCTCCCTGAAGACCGTCTGGACGCCAACATCGACGACGGTGACCCCGAGATGGGCTTCTTCAGCCCGTGGTCGTGGTGGCCCATCATCCTCGCTGCTGGTTGCAGCCTCATTTTCCTGGCGCTGGCCGTGGGCATGTGGATCATCTACATCGGTGCCGCTCTGACGGCCGTGGCTCTCGTAGGCTGGGTCTACGAGTACTACCGCGGCAACTTCGCACACTAGTTCGTCTGCTCGTTCGAGCGGGAAGGGCGTCGGTCTTCGGACCGGCGCCCTTCGTCGTCTGGCAGCTGGCGTCTGGCGCCCGGGACCTTACGTATCTCTTCTGGCGCGAGTCTCAGCACGGCAGCATCCTCGAGGAGGCGTCGCCGGCCGCCGTTCACGAACCTGGCGGTTTCACGACGTCGGCCCCACGACCGATGGTGGGTCCGCGAGAACGATTGGTGGCGCGGGTCTGGACAACCGCGCTGACGGCAGCAGGAGGCGCTGCTGCCGGTTCTTCCTCTCTCAACGCCCTGGACAGGGGATCATGGAGAGCCAGATCGCACGGCGACGGAGAGCCAGACCGCACCACGGAGATGTGACCACTTCGATCAAGCAGGGGTCACGTCTTCCGGCATGTCCTGCATGTGGGAGCTCGTCGCGACCACGCGTCCGAGCGGCCACTCGGCCCAAGAAAGTTCATGACGCGACGAGGGCTTGGCCCGAGAGCCGTGACGGTCCGCGCGTGGCCGATTGCGGCAGAGCCGGCAGAGTCGCTGGAAGCGCCTGGCGCACCGTCTACCGGCAGTGGGTCACGTCCGCCGAGCAGCTATGCCGATTTGCGCCACGTGCGCCCAGGGAAGTAGATCTCACCTGCCGCGAGTACGAAGCGTCTCACCGTGATGGGGGACCGGCCGAACCATGCTCTGCGAGGCGAGGACCGCAGTCCACTGTCCGATGAGGGCAGGAGGAGGAGCGCCGAGGAGATCGGGTCCGGGACTGCAGGCGCACCCGGAGGACGGGCGGGCACGGGGCCGAGTCACCTCACGTCGACGACAAGAACCGGCACGGGGACCGCGGCGGGGGAGGGGCCTGTCGCACTCCTCGACTGCGGATGCCAGGGCTGCAGTCATTTGTCGGGCGGCCACAGAGGGGAGGGCGGCCGTCGAGAGGGCGAGGACCTCCTGGTGGGCACAGAGGAGGACGGCAGGCCGTCGAGCGGGTCAGGTCCTCCTGGTGGGCACGGAGTAGGACGGCAGGCCGTCGAGCGGGCGAGGACCTCCCGGTGGGGATCTTGATGTGGCGACATGACGAGGCCCTAGCCTGTCGCGGTAGCCCAACGCTCGAAGCGGGTGTCGTGGACGCTGCCACGATCTGCCGAAGCGGTAGAGCTCGTCACGACGGGGCAGACATGACCATCGCTGACCGTGAGGCTGCCGCTTCGGAGTGCATGCAGGAGCAGGAGTAGCTGTGCCCGAGGGGCAGCTGGTAGCTCCCCTCCAGTGCAGCCAGCGGTGCATGTCGGCTCCCCGGGAGATGCCGAAGGCCCGGCTGCACGGAGCGTGCAACCGGGCCCAGGGGGACGACCGAAGGTCAGTGGCCTTCGTCGTGGTGCGATGCCTCGATCTCGGAGCGCTTCACCGGGGCGATGCGGTCCTCGAAGAAGAACGACGACGCCGATGCACGGGCCCGCTGCAGAGCCGTGATCTTGCCGTTGGCGTTCGGTCGGACCATGAGGGGCTCGTACTCGTTGAAGTCGAGGAGACGCCAGCGCTCGTACTCGTCGAGCTGCTCGTGCACCTCGATGTACTCACCACCGGGCAGGCGGACGATGCGACCCGACTCGTAGCCGTGCAATGCGATCTCGCGGTCTTTCTTCTGCAGGGCGAGGCAGACACGCTTCGTGACCCAGAAGGCGATGAACGGGCCGATGATCAGAGCTGCCTGGCAGGCATGGATCACGTAGTTCAACGACAGGTGGAAGTGGGTCGCCATGATGTCGGAGCTCGCCGCCGCCCAGAGGCTGGCGTAGAACACGATGCCGGCTGCACCGATGGCGGTACGTGTCGGGGCGTTGCGGGGGCGGTCGAGGATGTGGTGCTCGCGCTTGTCGCCGGTCACCCAGGCCTCGAAGAACGGGTAGAGCAGGACGACGACGATGAAGAGACCGAGCACCGTGATCGGCACGAGGATGTTCATCGAGACCGTGTAGCCGAAGGCGACGAACTCCCACCCCGGGGGCACGAGGCGCAGGGCCCCGTCGGCGAAGCCGATGTACCAGTCGGGCTGGGTACCTGCCGACACGGGGGAGGGGTCGTAGGGCCCGTAGTTCCAGATGGGGTTGATCGTGAACAGCGAAGCGATCAGGACGATCACGCCGAAGACGATGAAGAAGAATCCACCGGCCTTCGCCGCGAACACGGGCATGACAGGCACGCCGACGACGTTCTGGTTCGTCTTGCCGGGGCCGGCGAACTGCGTGTGCTTGTTGATGATCAGCAACAGCAGGTGCACGCCCAGGAGGGCGATCAACAGCGCGGGCAACAGCATGATGTGCAGCGAGTAGAACCGGCCGACCATGTCGGTACCCGGGAACTCGCCACCGAACACGAGGTAGGAGATCCAGACGCCGATCACGGGGATGCCCTTGATCATGCCGTCGATGATGCGCGCGCCGTTGCCGGAGAGGAGGTCGTCAGGAAGCGAGTACCCGGTGAAGCCCTCGGCCATCGCGAGGATCCACAGCGTGAAGCCCACGACCCAGTTGATCTCACGGGGCTTGCGGAAGGCGCCGGTGAAGTAGACGCGCAGCATGTGCAGCATGATCGCCGCGACGAAGAGCAGTGCGGCCCAGTGGTGGATCTGGCGGAACAGAAGGCCACCACGGATGTCGAACGAGATGTCGAGCGTCGACGCCATGGCGGCCGACATGTTGAGGCCCTTGAGCGGAACGTACGAACCGTTGTAGTTGACCTCAGCCATCGAGGGCTGGAAGAAGAACGTCAGGAACGTGCCCGAGAGCAAGATGACGACGAACGAGTAGAGCGCGACCTCGCCCAACATGAACGACCAGTGGTCGGGGAAGATCTTGCGACCCACCTCTTTGACCAGGCCGGACATGCTCGTGCGCTCGTCGATGTAGTTCGCCGTGGCACCGAGGAACTTGTTGGTCTTCGTCGGTGCGAAGGCAGGAGCCTTGCCGATGTTCTCGGACGTGGCCGGTTCGGCACCGTGTGCCGGTGTGGTGGTGATCACTTTTCGCGCTCCCAGAAGCTCGGGCCCACAGGTTCGTGGAAGTCGCTCTGCGCGACGAGGTACCCGTCGGCGTCGACCGTGATGGGCAGCTGCGGCAGGGGGCGCTTGGCGGGCCCGAAGATGACTTCGCAGTTGTTCGTCACGTCGAACGTGGACTGGTGGCAGGGGCAGAGCAGGTGGTGTGTCTGCTGTTCGTAGAGGGCCACGGGGCACCCGACGTGCGTGCAGATCTTGGAGTAGGCGACGATTCCGTCGTACTGCCAGTCTTCGCGTCCTTCGGCCGGATTGAGGTCTTCCGGCTTGAGGCGCATGAGAAGGACGGCCGCCTTGGCTTTCTCTTCCAGCAGGTGTTCTGATTCGTTGAGGTTCTCGGGGATGACGTGGAACACGGAACCGAGGGTGACGTCCGACGCCTTGATGCGCGTGCCGGAGGGGTCGGCGGCGAGGTGCATGCCTTCTTCCCACAGTGTGTGGCGCAGGACGGCATTGGGGTCTTCGGCTGGGGCGAGGTCGCGGAACAGCACGACGGCAGGCAGGGGAGTCGCGACGAGTGCACCGATCAGGCTGTTGCGAATGAGCGAACGGCGACCGAAGCCGCTCTCGTGGTTGCCCAGCGCGAAGACCTCGACGGCTTTCTCACGCGTCGGCTCGGAGCCGCGCGTGTCGTGGCGCATCTCGGTGATCTCTCGAGCCGGCATGAGCGTCTTGGACCAGTGCACCGCACCGATTCCGACCGACAGCAGGCCGAGGGCGATGCCGAGCCCCAGGAACAAGTTGTTCAGTCGGACCGAGCCCGAATCGCCCGACGTGATCGGGAACGCGACGTAGGCGCCGATGGCGGCGATGCTTCCGACGATCGACAGGAAGAAGAACAGGCTGACCTGACGCTCGGCACGTTTCTCGACCTTGGGGTCGATGTCGGTGACGCGATCGCGGTGAGGCGGCTCGCCCGGGTTCTGGAACACGTCGGACGTCACGACCGCCGTGCCGGCCGAGACCTGTCGAGGCTCGCGCTTCTCGACAGCCGAGCCCGCCGTGGGGGCCTCGTCGTCGTGCTCTGCCATTGATTCTGCCTTTCGTGAAGTACGGAGAGAACGCGGGTCAGTTCGACCGGGCGGTCAGCCAGATGGTGATCGCGACGATCGCACCGAGCCCGAAGATCCAGATGAAGAGACCTTCGGCGACGGGGCCGAGGCTCCCGAGCTCGAATCCACCCGGCGACGGGTTGTTCTCGACGTACTTGAGGTACGTGATGATGTCGGCCTTGTCTTGGGGCGACAGGTTGAGGTCGTTGAAGACCGGCATGTTCTGCGGGCCCGTCTGCATGGCCTCGTAGATGTGGTGGGCGGTCACGCCGTCCAGCGCAGGGGCGAACTTGCCCTGGGTGAGAGCACCGCCCGCGCCGGCCACGTTGTGGCACATGGCGCAGTTGATGCGGAAAAGCTCGGCACCGTTGGTCGTGTCGCCGTCGGCCTGGAGCAACGACTCGTCGGGGATCGCGGGGCCGGGGGCGAGCGACGCGACGTAGGCGGCCATGGCGGCTACCTGCTCGTCCGAGAACTGCGTCGGCTTCTGCTCGGCCTGCGGGCCGTTGACAGCCATGGGCATGCGGCCCGTTCCGACCTGGAAGTCGACCGAGGCGGCGCCGACGCCGATGAGGCTCGGCCCGCTGTCGGTACCGGCCGCGCTCAGGCCGTGGCAGGTGGCACAGTTCGAGGCGAAGAGCTTCTGACCCTCGTCGATGCTCTGTTGCGAGGTCGCGGTCGCACTGCTTTCGTCCGCCGAAGCGGTCGAGGAGAAGAGCGCGTAGGCACCGCCTGTGGTGAGCAGACCGACGAGCAAGAGGGAGGCGGTGGCGACGGGGCCGCGACGGCCGGCCTTCTTGTTGCGTCGGGAGGACGAGGTTCTCGTGAACATGCTGTGCAGACGATCCAATGCCTATTTGAGGAGGTAGATGACGATGAAGAGGCCGATCCAGACCACGTCGACGAAGTGCCAGTAGTACGACACGACGATGGCCGTGGTCGCCTCTTTGTGCCCGAAGTTCTTGACCGCGTAAGCGCGACCGATGGTGAGCAGGAAGGCGATCAGACCACCGATGACGTGGGCTCCGTGGAAGCCGGTCGTCATGTAGAAGGCCGAGCCGTACGCGCTCGAGCTGAGGGTGACGTGCTCGGAGATCAGGGTCGCGTACTCGAACACCTGGCCGCAGACGAACACTGCGCCCATGGCGTAGGTGAGGAAGAACCATTCGACCATGCCCCAACGGCTGACCTGGAACAGGCGGCCCGTGCGGTGCGGCTGCATGCGCTCGGCGGCGAACACACCGAACTGGCAGGCCACCGACGACAGCACCAGGGTGATGGTGTTGGTCAGCGCGAACGGCACGTTGTGCAGCGCCGTCTGATCGGCCCAGAGGCCGGGAGACGTCGAGCGAAGCGTGAAGTAGATCGCGAAGAGGCCGGCGAAGAACATGACCTCGCTGCCGAGCCACACGATGGTGCCCACGGCAACCGTGCTGGGTCGGTTGACGACAGGGCCGCCAGAAGGTCTCGAGAGAGAGGTACTTGTCACGAGGTCCATTATGCCTGGTAAGTCGCCTTGGGTTTGCGCTCGAAACCCCGGGTCGGGAATTTCCCTTGACGCCGAGACATCGGAGTGCCTTATGCTCCGCCGGTAGCCTGGGGCCATGACTTCCGAGCTCACCTGGCCCTCGATCATCGACGCGCTCCTCACCGGGCGCGACCTCTCGATCAGCGAGGCCACGTGGTCCATGGAGCAGGTCATGACGGGCGACGTCACCCCCGCTCAGCTCGGAGCCTTCCTGGTCGCCCTTCGCGCCAAGGGTGAGACCGTGGACGAGATCGTCGGCTTCCGCGACGCCGTCCTCGCCCACGCCGTGCCCCTTCCGGTCGACAGCATGGCGGTCGACATCGTCGGGACGGGTGGTGACCGCTTCGGTACGGTGAACGTCTCGACCATGGCCTCTGTCGTGGTCGCGGCGACCGGAGTTCCGGTCATCAAGCACGGCAACCGTGCGGCGAGCTCGTCGTCCGGTTCCTCCGACGTGTTGTCGGCCCTCGGCATCGACCTCACGATCGGGGCCGACCGTGTGGCGGAGGTCCTCAAGGAAGCAGGGTTGACCTTCGCCTTCGCGGCTGCTTTCCATCCGGGCTTCGGCAATGCCGCCGCCGTGCGCCGCGAGATCGGCGTCCCGACGGTCTTCAACTTCCTGGGGCCTCTCGTGAACCCCGCACGACCCGAGGCGAGCGCCGTCGGTGTCGCCTCGCTCGAGAAGGTGCCGCTCATCGTCGGGGTGTTCCAGACCCGGGGCGCGACGGCACTCGTGTTCCGCGGTGACGACGGCCTGGACGAGCTGACCACGACCGGTCACAGCCACATCTGGGAGGTCACCGGTGGGTCGGTGACCGAGCACGACCTCGATCCCCTCGAGTTGGGCATCCCGCGTGCGCGCATCTCCGACCTCGTCGGCGGGAACGCGGCGCACAATGCGGGCATCGCCCGTGAGGTGCTCGCGGGGGAGCGCGGTCCGGTCCGCGACATCGTGCTGCTCAACGCCGCCGCCGGACTGGTGTCGTACGGGCTGGCGGCCGACCCGGGCCAGCGCGAACGGCCGCTCCTCGCCCGTTTCCGGGAGCAGCTGGACGTCGCGGCCCGGGCCGTCGACTCGGGGGCGGCCATTGCGAAACTGGACCAGTGGGTGGCGGCGACCCGCGCCTCCTGAGACGCACCGCGCCTCCTCGCGTCGAGGGGGCGGACGACGAAGGGCCCGTCCTGTCGGACGGGCCCTTCGCGCGGGGGATCAGTTGACGTCGTCGTCGACCCAGTCGAAGGTCTTCGTGACGGCCTTCTTCCAGAGACGCAGCGTGCGGTCACGCTCGTCGGCGTCGATGTTCGGGGTCCAACGCTTGTCCTCCTGCCAGTTGGCACGGAGGTCGTCCAGGGTCTCCCAGAAGCCGACCGCGAGACCGGCGGCGTAGGCCGCTCCGAGCGCGGTGGTCTCGGCGACCACCGGACGGACGACCGGGACGTCGAGGATGTCGGCCTGGAACTGCATGAGCGCGTCGTTGGCGGTCATGCCGCCGTCGACCTTGAGCTCGGTCAGGTCGACGCCCGAGTCGGCGTTGACCGCGTCGAGCACCTCACGGGTCTGGAACGCGGTCGCCTCGAGGGCGGCACGGGCGATGTGGCCCTTGTTGACGTACCGGGTGAGACCCACGAGAGCACCTCGCGCGTCCGAACGCCAGTAGGGCGCGAACAGGCCCGAGAACGCGGGCACGAAGTAGACCCCGCCGTTGTCCTCGACGGTCTTGGCCAGCTCTTCGACCTCGGGAGCCGAGCCGATCATGCCCAGGTTGTCGCGCAGCCACTGGATCAACGAGCCCGTGACCGCGATGGACCCCTCGAGGGCGTAGTGCGGTGCCGCGTCGCCGAGCTTGTAGCCCAGCGTCGTGAGCAGCCCGTTCTTCGAGTGGACGATCTCTTCGCCCGTGTTGAAGATCAGGAAGTTGCCGGTGCCGTACGTGTTCTTCGACTCGCCCTGGTCGAAGGCGGCCTGGCCGAACGTGGCGGCCTGCTGGTCGCCGAGGATGCCGGCGATGGGCACCTCGCGCAGCAGGCTCGAGGCCTCGACCGTGCCGTAGACCTCGGACGAGCTCTTGATCTCGGGGAGCATCGACCTCGGCACGTCGAACGCCTCGAGGATGTCGTCGCGCCACTCGAGCGTCTCGAGGTCCATGAAGAGGGTGCGCGAGGCGTTCGTGACGTCGGTGACGTGGACGCCGCCGTCGGTGCCGCCGGTGAGGTTCCAGAGGACCCAGGTGTCGGTCGTGCCGAACAGCAGGTCGCCTGCCTCGGCCTTCTCGCGGGCGCCCTCGACGTTCTCGAGGATCCAGACGACCTTCGTGCCCGAGAAGTAGGTCGCGAGCGGCAGGCCGACGATCGGCTTGAAGCGTTCGACGCCACCGTCGGCGGCCAGGCGGTCGACGATGGGCTGCGTGCGGGTGTCCTGCCAGACGATGGCGTTGTAGACGGCCTTGCCGGTGGTCTTGTCCCAGACCACGGCGGTCTCGCGCTGGTTGGTGATGCCGACGGCCTTGATGTTGTGGCGCGTGATGTCGGCACGGGAGAGGGCCTGGCCGATGACCTCGCGGGTGTTCTCCCAGATCTCGGCGGGGTCGTGCTCGACCCAACCGGCGCGGGGGAAGATCTGCTCGTGCTCTTTCTGGCCGGTGGCCACGATCGAGCCCGAGTGGTCGAAGATGATGGCGCGGGTGCTGGTCGTTCCCTGGTCGATGGCCAGGACGTAGTCGGTGTCGCTCACGGGTGGAACTCCTTCGTCGTTGATGGATGCGGCTCGCACGGAGGCCCGGGTCGGTCCATTCGAGCGGACGGGCCCGAGCCTCTGCTGGGAGCGGGTGGATCGATCGGCGTCGGCCGGCCCGGGGGAGCCGGCCTCGACCGATCAGTGGGTCGCCGGGTCAGGCGGCGAGGGGGAGGAGCGGGAAGGACAGCAGCGCCGCGAGGGAACCGCCGACGAGAGGGCCGACGACCGGCACCCAGGCGTAGGACCAGTCGCTGCCGCCCTTGCCCTTGATGGGCAGGAACGCGTGGGCGATGCGGGGTCCGAGGTCACGGGCGGGGTTGATGGCGTAGCCGGTCGGGCCACCGAGCGACGCACCGATCCCGACCACGAGCAGCGCGACGGCCAGGCCGCCGAGCGGGCCGAGGTTGGCGGCGTTCGGGGAGGCGCCGTTGGTGATGGCGATGATCGTGAAGACCAGCACGAAGGTGCCGATGATCTCGGTGACGAGGTTCCAGCCGTAGTTGCGGATGGCGGGGCCGGTCGAGAACACGCCCAGCTTCGTGGCCGGGTCGGGCTCCTCGTCGAAGTGCTGCTTGTAGGCCAGCCAGACGACGACCGCGCCGATGATGGCACCGACCATCTGCGCCGCGACGTACACGAGGAACGCGGCGAACGTGATGTTGCCGAGGATCAGCTGCGCGATGCTGACGGCCGGGTTGAGGTGTGCCCCGGAGGAGTACGAGGCCAGGATGCCGACGAAGACCGCGAGGCCCCAGCCGAAGTTGACCATGAGCGTGCCGCCGTTGAAGCCCTTCGTCTTCGTCAGGGCGACGTTGGCGACGACACCGCCACCGAGGGTGAGCAGCAATGCGGTGCCCACCGTTTCTGAAAGAAAAATCAATCCCAGGTTCACGTCGACCTTCCTTGTCGTACGGCGGGGCGACAGTGCACCCGCGGTGAGCGTGTGTCAACACCTTAGTGCTGTGATCACATGCGACGAGAAGGAAAGATCAGGTGTTTGCACATATGTGCAGGAGGGGGTCCTGGGAGTAGGTTGAGCGGCAGCCTGGTGCACCCGAGCACCGTCTCCGGCGCCGAGAAAGGGACTTCGATGAAGAAGCTCATCAACGATCCGTCCGACGTCGTCGACGAGGCCGTGGCCGGCTTCGGCGCAGCGCACGCCGACCTGGTGGTCGTCTCGCACGATCCGACGTTCGTCCGCCGTTCGGCGACTCCCGTGCCGGGCAAGGTCGCGCTCGTCAGTGGCGGCGGCAGTGGTCACGAGCCCCTGCACGCGGGGTTCGTCGGCTACGGCATGCTGTCGGCCGCGGTGCCGGGACCGGTCTTCACGTCGCCCACGCCCGACCCGATCGTCGCCGCCACGCAGGCGGTGGACGCCGGAGCAGGCGTCCTCTACATCGTCAAGAACTACACGGGCGACGTGCTCAACTTCGAGACGGCGGCCGACCTCGCCGAGGCCGAGGGCATCACGGTCCGGACCGTGCTCGTCGACGACGACGTCGCGGTCAAGGACTCGCTGTACACCGCCGGCCGCCGTGGCGTCGCCGGCACGGTCGTCGTCGAGAAGACCGCAGGGGCTGCCGCCGAGCGGGGCGACTCGCTCGACGCCGTCGCCGAGGTGGCCCGACGCACGAACGCGGCGACCCGGTCGATGGGCGTCGCGCTCACCGCGGGAACGGTGCCACATGCCGGTGAGCCGAGCTTCACGCTCGCCGACGACGAGGTCGAGATCGGCATCGGCATCCACGGTGAACCGGGCCGTGAGCGCATTCCCCTCGAGCCCGTCGACGCCATCGTCGATCGCCTGCTCGACGCCGTCACCGACGATCTGGGGCTCGCCTCCGGCGAGCGGGTGCTGCTCTTCGTGAACGGCATGGGAGGCACACCTCTCGTCGAGCTGTACATCGCCTACCGTCGGGCGGCCGAGGCTCTCGAGGCGCGAGGCGTCGAGGTGTACCGCAGCCTGGTCGGCTCGTACGTCACGTCGCTCGAGATGCAGGGCATGTCGATCACGCTGACCCGTCTGGACGACGAGCTGACCGAGCTCTGGGACGCCCCGGTCGAGACCGTGGCGTTGCGCCGAGGCCGATAGTCGTCTGCCCGGCCCCGGCCCCTCCACCTCGGAGCCCCGACCGCGGGCACGAAGCACCGCACCACCGCACCACGAGAGGAACGACCACCGCATGACACTCGACGCCACCTGGACCCGGGCCTGGATCGACCGGACGGCCGACGTCGTCGCCGCCGAGCACACGGCACTCAGCGAGCTCGACCGGCAGATCGGCGACGGCGACCACGGCGAGAACCTGTCGCGGGGCTTCACCGCCGTCCGGGCCAAACTCGCCGACCTCCCCACCGACGCGACGCCCGGGGCCGCGCTCAAGCTCGTCGCCACGACCCTCATCTCGACGGTGGGCGGCGCCTCGGGCCCCCTGCTCGGCACGGCCTACCTGAAGGGGGCCGCCGCGCTGGGCGACGCCACCGAGCTGGACGCGGAGGCGCTGGTCGCCTTCCTCACGGCGGCCCGCGACGGCGTCGTGCTGAGAGGCAAGGCGGAGGTCGGAGACAAGACCATGATCGACGCGTGGACCCCGGCAGTCGACGCGGCGGCCGCCGCCGCTGCGGACGGGGCGTCGCCCGAGGCCGTCCTCCGCGCCGCAGCAGACGCCGCGGCGACCGGCGCCGCATCGACCGAACCCCTCGTCGCCCGCAAGGGTCGAGCCAGCTATCTCGGCGAGCGTGCCGTGGGTCACCGCGATCCCGGTGCGCAGTCCTCGTCCCTCATCATCGCCGCAGCGGCCGACGCCGCCGACGGCTCGAACAAGGAGTCCTGAGCATGCCCACCATCGGAATCGTCGTCGTCTCACACAGCGCCAAGATCGCCGAGGGCGTGGTCGACCTGGCGCGCCAGATGGCCCCCACGACCACGATCGTGGCGGCGGGAGGAACCGACGACGGCGCCATCGGCACCAGCTTCGACAAGATCTCCGCCGCCCTCGCCGAGGCGTCACGAGGCGGGGGTGCCGTGGTGCTCTGCGACCTCGGCTCCGCCATCCTCACGAGCGAGACGGCCGTCGACTTCCTCGACGACGCCGACAAGCAGCGCGTGGTCATCGCGGACGCCCCGTTGGTCGAGGGCACGGTGGCCGCGGCCGTCTCCGCCGAGACCGGGGGAGACCTCGAGGCCGTCGCCGCTGCGGCTCGGACGGCCACCGGCGTCGCCGACGCCCACGCCGACGAGCGCGACCTCCGGGGCGGCGACGCCGTCGAACGATCCGCCGTGCTCGTCAACGCCTCAGGGCTGCACGCCCGCCCGGCCGCCGACCTCGTCACGCACGCGTCGCGGTTCCAGGCCGACGTGACGGTCAACGGCGTCGACGCCAAGAGCCTGCTGCGCATCATGGGGTTGAACGTGGGAGTCGGATCGACGGTGGCCGTGATGGCGACCGGCCCGGACGCGGCAGCCGCCGTCGACGACCTCATCGCGCTCATCGAGGGCGGCTTCGGCGAGAAGGCGAGCTGATCGCCCGCCTGCACCGCGCCTCCTGACCTCGGGGTCGCCGGCTCCCGACGTCAGCGTGTCCGCGACCACTTCGTCAGCAGCATGTCGCCCGAGAGCAGCACGTGGTCGAGCGCGAGGCCACGCAGCGCCATGGCCTCACGGGCCGCGACGATGCGCGGGCCGGCTCCACCCTCGAGGTTCGGCGACACGGTGAGGCACAGTTCGTCGACGACGTCGGCGGCGACCAGGTCGCCGAGCAACGCCGGCCCGCCCTCGGTGTGGATCTGCGGCAGCCCCCGTTCGACCAGGGCCCGGACGAGGAGGCGCGGGTCGACCCGGTCGCGACCGCACGACACGACGTCGGCGACCCGGTCGAGTCGGGCCCGAGCAGCGCGAGGTGCCGCGTCGTGGGTGATCACCAGCGGCCGGACGGGAGCGTCCGCGAACACGCGGCCCGTCGGATCGAGCCCGAGCCGGCCGGAGACGATGGCGAAGACGGGATGATCGGGCAGGCCGACCATGCGCCGCCAGGCGACGGCCTCGTCGCCGAGCCGCATCGGGCCGTAGCCCTCGTCGCGGACCGTGCCCGCACCGACCACGACGACGTCGCAGAGCTGACGCAACAGGTCGAAGACGAGCAGGTCGGCGGGGCCGCCCAGGTCGCGGGTCCGTCCGGCGGCAGTCGCCGAGCCGTCGACGCTCGCGACGAAGTTGGCCCGCACGCGAGGCGTCGTCCGGTCTCGCGGCCGGTGGAGATCGAGAAGGTCGTCGATCGTCAGTGCGCCACCGCGGGCCGAGGGTGCGGGATGCAGCTGCGAGATGCCCACGGCGGTCACGACACGTCCTCGGCGACGTTGTGGCGTTCGACCACGGGGTCGCGCCAGCCGAGGATCGCCTCGACCATGCGGACGGCGTCGACGCTGGCCCGGACGTCGTGCATCCGGACGATGCGCGCGCCCTGCAGCACGCTCACGGCCGCCGCTGCGAGCGAACCGGCCAGCCGGTCGGGTTTGTCGCGACCGAGGGACTCGCCGACGAAGTCCTTGTTGGACACCGCGGCGAGCGTCGGGTGGCCCAGGGCGGCCACCTCGGACAGGCGCCGGGTGAGTTCGAGCGAGTGCCGGGTCGTCTTGTTCAGGTCGTGCCCCGGGTCGACGACGAGTCGGTCGTCGGGCACGCCGTGGGCGCGAGCGATGTCGACCCGCCGCGCGAGGAACTCGACGACCTCGGCGACGACGTCGTCGTAGTGCGGCCCGGGATGCGGCCGTCGGGGGGCCGCCAGGCTGTGCGTGACGACCAGCGTGGCACCGCTGTCGGCGACGACGTCGGCCAACCGCGGGTCGTGCAGCCCCGTGGTGTCGTTCACGACGTGGGCCCCGGCGGCGATGACGCGTTCGGCGACCTCGGGGCGGAAGGTGTCGACGGAGATGACGACGTCCGACCGGACCGAGAGCGCTTCGACCACGGGCAGGACCCGATCCAGTTCGTCGGAGGCGGACAGCTCGGGCCCGGGGGCGAAGGGGACGCCCCCGATGTCGACCCAGTCGGCGCCCGCCGCCGCCGCGTCCACCGCGGCCTGCACGGCGCGGTCGAGGGCGAAGGTCGCGCCCTGGTCGAAGAACGAGTCGGGCGTGCGGTTGACGATCGCCATGACCGCGACCTGGCGGGAGAAGTCGAAGGTCCGCGACCCGATGCGTCGCCGAGGGACGAGCAGCGGGGGCAGGGCGGGCCCGGGGGAGTCGGCGTCGTGGGGCTGCCCCGCGGCCTCACGCACGGGGCGCGCCGATCAGGGCGACCGCCTCGGCCCGCGCCGACGCCTGGGACAGCACGCCCCGACTGGCGAGCGTCACCGTCGTGCTGCCGGTCTGGCGGGGGCCGCGGGTCGTGACGCAGCCGTGCGAGGCGTCGAGCACCACGAGGACGCCGTCGGGGCGAGCGCCCGCCTGCAGGGCCTCGGCGATCTCCTCGCCGAGGCGCTCCTGGAGCTGGGGACGCGAGGCCACGGCGTCGACCACCCGGGGAAGCGCGCCCAACCCGACGATCGTCTCACCCGGCACGTAGGCCACGTGTGCGACACCGACGAAGGGCAGCAGGTGGTGCTCGCACACCGACCGGAACGAGATGTCGCGGACGATCACGACCTCGCCGAGTTGATGGGCCTCGGCCGAGACCGTGGCCTGGCGGACGAGGTCGGCCGCGTCGATCGTGAGTCCCGAGAAGAACTCGACGTAGGCGTCGGCGACGCGTCGAGGGGTGGACTCGAGGCCCGGGCGGTCGACGTCCTCACCGATCGCGGCGAGCAGTTCGAGCACGGCGGCCTCGATGCGGGGCCGGTCGACGGGCGGGGGAGTCATCAGGCCATCTTCTCAGGCGACGGGGTCGACCGCGGCGTCGTTCCCGTCCGCCCCTGGCGTCGTCGATTCGCGGGGGAGCGCCTCGTGGTGCCGCCGTCCGTGGCTGCGCCGGGCCTCCTTCATCTCGGCCTCGAAGAGATGCCTCTTGCCGCCCGCGAGAGAATCACGTATGTTCTGCTCATGGTCGCGGAACGCGGCGTAGTAGCCGTCGTCGTAGTCCTCCACGATCTGGTAGGTCCATCGGCCCTCGACGACGTTGCGACCGACGAGGTCTCGATCGAGCAGGTCGGCGACCTCGACGTGTCCGGCGCGTCGGAGCGACTCGACGGCGTCGCCGAGGGCCAGGTCGGCCTTGCCGGTCAGTCGGTGGAAGCCGTAGAGGAATCCTCGTGCCTGCTCGACGATCTCGAGCGCGGCCGAGAGCTCGCCGAGCGCGGCGACGGTGTCGTCGTCGAGCCCGTCAGGTCGACGGTGCGCGTCGTCGGGCGGTGTGTGGGTCGCGTCGGTCGTCATGCGACCAGGCAACTCCGTGGAGGCGCGGCATGCGTCAGAGGGGAGCGCTTCCCACGCCCGATTCTCGCTTACTTGACATAATGTGCATTATCAGTCACATGCCGACAAGGCCCAGAAGGGGTGCGCGGGCGGCGTGAGCGTCCTGCTCTTCAGGCCTCGGACGAGCTGTCCAGCACCGTGCGCAGCAAGTCGACGAGGTCGGCGGGCTCGACCGGTTCGACGATCGTCGTCAGGTCGTCGAGGCTGAACCAGCGCGACTCGAGGATGTCGGTGCGCTCGTCGTCCGTCCAGTCGTCGTCGACGACCTCGAAGTGCGGCAGGCGGACGACGAAGAACTCCGCGTGACCGTGCGTGTGGTCGGCGTCGTCCCAGGACACCTCGAAGTCGTCCACGCGCACGACGTCGCCGACCTCGGTGACCACCTGGCCGGTCTCTTCGTGCAGTTCGCGGACGGCCGCCTCGACGTGCGTCTCGCCCGGGTCGACACCGCCACCCGGGGTGATCCAACGCGCTGTCCGACTGGTGTCGGGCGCCACCGTCTTCATGAGGAGCACACGGTCGTCCCCGTCGAGGACGAGGAGGCGCGAGGTCGGTCGGACGATGCGCTCGGTCACGAGGTGCCCCGTCTCAGACGATCGGCGCGAAGTCGCTGGTGTCGCCCACCAGTCGGGTGTGGTCGGCCGGGACGGGGTCGACGGCGGCCGATGCGACCTCGGCGGCGAACTCGGCGACGTTGTACAGCTTGCCCGCGCTCTCTTTCCGCGACGAGATGGCCCCGGGATTCGACCGTTCGAGCAGGGTCGCCGTGATCGTGCCCTCGATCATGTCGCCCGAGACCACGACGAACTCGACGCCCGCGGTCTCGAGCTGCGGCAGCATCTCGCGCAGGGCGTCTTCGCCGGCACGCTTGCTCAGGGCGACGGGAAGGTACTCGGGCATCGTCTCGGTCGTGCGGATGAAGTGGGCCTGGTGACTCGTGACGAAGACGACGCGCGAGCCCGGGGCGAGCAGCGGCAGGGCCGCGGTCAGCAGCGCCACCTGGGCGTCGCGGTTCAGCTTGAGCGCGTAGTCCTCGGCCATGCCCGTCTCCATGCCGCCCGAGGCGTTCATGACGAGGACGTCGAGGCCGCCCCAGGCCTCGCGCACGGTCTCGAACATCGTCGTCAGACTGGCCTCGTCGGTCAGGTCGGCCCCGATGGCGATCGCCTCGCCGCCGGCCTCCTCGATCTTCGAGACGAGCTGCAGCGCGCGCTTCTCCTTGTTGCGGTAGTTCACGACGACCTTGGCACCGGCCTCGGCGAAGTACCGCACGGTGTCGGCGCCGATCCCCCGGGACGACCCGGTGACCAGGACTCGGGCTCCGGCGAGGGACTCTGCGGCGAGGGGGTTGGACAAGGCGTGCTCCAGACTGTGCGGGGTTCGATCGGCCCGTGGACCGGACTCGACCCTACCAATCCCCCTCGTCACCGTCGGTGGTGGGTGGTAGTTTCCA
>Ga0265797_10006455_pt1 | contig 16533 bp, 18 predicted proteins | sample P2T30metagenome_FD_192433 | JGI IMG/M metagenome (GOLD analysis project Ga0265797, IMG submission 192433) | Plant litter microbial communities from East Loma Ridge, Irvine, California - P2 T30 | ecosystem: Environmental > Terrestrial > Plant litter > Unclassified | place: USA: California... | reverse complement strand
TGTCTCTTTTCGGTATCCCATGACAAGGTAAAGTACATGAAGCGATCGGTGCCTACGAAGAGGTGGTCGGTCGGTGATAGTGCGGGCCGGAGCTTCTGGAGCATAGTAACCTTGCCATAGATGGCCTTGGAGTATTTTAGGGCCAATCCATCTGATTCCTGTGTGTAGAATTCGAGTCTATTTGACTTGCTGTACTACTCTTAGCGCTTTGTACGGTAATGTTATGGTGTTACATACGCGACCACAAGGCAATCCTCATCCGAGGATAGGAAATTGAGTTTGAGCGCATGCCTGACGCTGCTGGGCCGGTGGATGGGTGCAATGTAGGCCATGGCGACGTTTCAACCCGCTCTGCAGCCTAAGAAGACGGATTGGTGATTCGGCCTTGTCGCTGTTGACGGGATGGAGAGATATCGGATCTATTCCGTCATGGAGCTGCACGGGCCGCGGCTCCACCGCACGCGACTTCGCGTTGCGGGGCGCGGAGCTAACTTTTGTAACTTTTTGGCTCGCCCTTTTTGTTTCGCACACGCAAACCATTTACGGTACTAGCCTTTTACCCAGAAGAAAAAAGACAGGAAGAAGCTTGGTCACCGCTCATAGCATGGCTAATCCTGCCACCATAGAGGTCGAGGACGATGACCCCGTCGTGGCCGAGTACGACGTCTACATCACGCCCGAGATGGCCGAACAGCAGTTATATGTGCTACAGTACATCAACCGTCCCCCAGAAAAGAAGCTCACTAAAGAGTTCGGGAGCAAGCCCTCGGAGCTGCGTATGAAGAAAGAGTCGGGCTTCATCGAGGTCGACGTCCCGCTCAACATTCATGAAAACTTCAACCGCGCTGCCGGTGTCCAATACGGCGAGGCCATGCGCAAGACCAAGGGCTTCGGGCAGAAAGCTTTTGGTATTGCCTCTGGCTTCGAGCGGACGATGCCCCGCAGCACCAATCGCCCTGGCGCCGCCGGTGAAGCAGCGCCAGCTGCGCCTGTTGCGACTGTAGTAGACGACGATAACTTTGAAGAATATGTCACCAACTTTGAGGATGCGAACGAAAAGGGCCATGTGCTAAACGTGCAAACATTTGGCGGCCAGATTCTGCCCGAGGACGGCAAGGGACCCAGTTACATGCTAGGGGCCTTCCGCGACAGTAAGTAGCATGGTGAAGGTAGTTTGTGCACTGTGCGCTGACTATTCGCAGACGAACTCCACCTCACACGCTGTAACGGTCTCATCCAGCTCCGAACCCAGTTCCACCACATCGATGCCTCTGCCCAGCTCGAAGCAGTCCAACGCCGTCGCGAGAAGGAGTCACAAGAGGGTGCCAAGGTCGCGGAGCCCAAGGCCTTTCTTGCACAGGTCAAGAAGTCGGGCGGTGATACGGCTGCAGAGCTGACCCAGTCTTTCATGAAGGCGACCAACCAAGAGCAGTGGGAGAAGTTGAACTATTTCGACGAGGAGGTACGTTAACTTTCTACATACTTGCTAGAGCCTAGCTAAGCTCTTCTAGGACGACCGAGCCTTTGACGCCTACCATGAGCGCTTATTTCTCCAAGACCTCGCCAATGCTCCCAAGCTTCACTCAAAGAACAATAACAACGACTTCCTCGACACCATTAGCGGCAAAGGCGGCAGGAAGAAGGCCAAGCGAGGTACCGACGAGCTCATCGAGATATCAGATGGCTCGGAATTGGAATCGGAATTGGATGATGATGACGATGATGATGATCAAGAAGAAGAGGCTGAAGAGATGCAAGTGAGCTGAGAAAGCGGGTTCCAGCGCTACCATGATACCCTGGACTGTCGAGAAAACCTTCAGGCACAATCGTCGTGACGCTTGACAGCTGGTGCCCATCATTACATTTGACTTTTTAGATACCCCGAAACCCCCACCGCACATGAACAATCATAGTGCCACAAATGACCTCCGGTCTATCTTTGAGGCCATCGCAACAGAGTCTAATCACCCTGTCGTAGTTCATGGAAAAACATGGGCGTCCAATCAGCACAACGGGCATGGTTATGGGATACAATCAGCCAGGCCTTGCGCACCGCCCTTAATAGAGGTCTTCGCTAACTAAGCTCTATTGCTATCTAACAAGCCTGCTGGGTTGGAGACTGCATTGGATTGTGTATAGGAGAAGTGAGCGATGGATTCGAGTTGGCGCATGCATTGGCCACGGCATAGAGCCGACTCATATGCCTTAACATGTTATATGGACCGGTTGTACAGAACATAGCCTTGCATGAGGAACAAGATATTAATTGGCTAACGAATGACTATGTGTCTGCCAAGGTAAACAAATATAAGAGATAATTCTATAAACAAATAACTAGAATCATCGTCAATTTCATGACATGATTGAACAACAAGGTAGATTACTGAGAAATTAATCATCAAACATCTCCAAGAACACCTCCGCTCTTAGTTCAGCCGTAACTAGTGCGCTATCTATTGAGTGGTCAAAAGCCCCCAAACCGCACCGACCCCATGTCTCAAATTCTTGTATCTTTCTAAATTTCTCTTCTGTGACGCTGTTTGCTCCAGATGCACTCGGTATATCAGTGCAGTTTACTCTATCATCACGACATCTCTCGTTTTAAAGGACCCCTTGTGGTCTACAGATGTTTCTTATACGAGGTGCTCACAGACTTTAGAATCTATTTTACGTCTCAATTCAGCTACACGTCAGAGATATCAACTGTGATTGGTGACAAAACATGGCAAGGCGCTCAGTCTTGGCCATATTAAAAGATTAATAGCAAATTTCGATGCTCATTTAACTCGGGATACCAATGTCGATAACCTGTCAAATGCTGTAGGCTCAGCAAGCACTTGATAATTCCATTAATACCAGATTGATAGATCGTTGCCATAGTCAACGACTCCCATTCCTATCCCAAAATTGCCCAAGCCAAAGTTAATAGCTCATCTATCATACACGCAAGGATGACCAGAACTGGTACGGATGGTAGCAATATTAGAACTCAGATATCAAGAATACCTTTGAACGCCTGCCCGAAGGTGTGTACCACTATATAATCCCAAATCCTGTCACTGGACGTAACCCAGCTGAGCCGGTTGATGGGTAGAATCCTAATATTGCTGATGCATTATTGGAATACGCCTGCGGGTACCTATATTCGCTCAGGCAGAACAATAACCAATGTCGGCGAACAAGGACAGTTCAGCGGTACTATTATAAGCTCTAGCACAGAAGAAAGTACCAAGGCTGTGGATAATGGCAGCGAAGATAACATCCAGGTGCGATCAGGAAGTGAATGGATCGGCCGAATGGAATTATGTACACTGCCGACGGGTTATGCAGCATTAGCATGTGATTGGGGCGAGGAAGCCGATGTCGCATAGTGATCAAACGTACTGCAAGAGTTTCTGCTTCAATTCCTATGTAAACAGTGCGGAATCCAAAGGAAACAAGAAGGAAGGAATGGCGATCAAGTAGTGACACTCCAGTTTATCCTAGCTAACCAGTCCCAAACAGGACTAATGCTCACAGAACCCAGTTCATCTCTCCACATCTCCACCACGATGCATCAAGTATCACGTGCATGCTAACTTTTACATCGCGTATTCGTCCTGAGTATAAGCCAATTGCACTTGCCATCATCACTACATCAATTAAACACATCGCTTCATCATTCATCACCATGCCACATACACCCCCGGCTACCTACCCACGCCCTGACTTTCTTCGTGAAGATCTATCATGGATATCCCTGAATGGCCCCTGGTCCTTTCTGTTCGACGATAACGACGTTGGCCTAACGCGGGGCTGGCATCTAAACGGCATTCCCAATGAAATTACCGTGAACCCCACCAACACCAACAGCGCCGAGAACGCCGAAGCACACAGCATTACAGCCAAGATCGCAGCTGGAACGCAGGAGCTGTTACAAGGCAATCAGTTCAAAAACGAGTACAAGGTACATAACAAGCAGGACATCCAGGTCCCGTATGTATTCCAATGTCCGGCTTCGGGAATTGGTGAGAAGGGCGTGCATGAGGTGCTTTGGTATGAGAGAGACATTGAGGATCCGCGGACCGTTGAGAAACAGCAAACGGGAGATAGACTTTTACTAAGGTTTGGAGCGGTTGACTATGAAGCCAAGGTTTGGGTCGACGGGAAGTTCTTTGGTGGTCACCGTGGCGGACATGTGCCGTTTGATATTGACATCACGGATGCTATTACAAACGGCAAGACGCACAGACTAACTGTCAGAGTCTTTGATTCTGCTCATGATCTTACACAGCCGCGTGGTAAGCAATATTGGAAGGCCCAGCCAGAGAGCATCTTTTATACACCAAGTGGTGGTATCTGGCAAAACGTGTGGCTGGAGTCGGTCCCCAGTGTCCGGATTGGAGATGCAAGTGCCGGTACTGTTTTGAAGAGCAATGATATTGAAGGCGGAAACTTGCATGCTAGTATCAGGGTCCTTGGACGACCAGCCGGGCACACCTATAGCGTTGAGCTCGAAGCCAGTCTAAGCGGTGTGGTGGTGAGCAGGACTGAAAGAACTGCCCTGCCTCGAGACTCAGACATCGTCTCTCTCACAGCAAACATGCGGCTCTCCGCCTCACAGACATCTCAACTGCCTTCTGAGCTTACATCTGTCGCTCCCCTTTCCGACTCCACAGCCTGGCTCAACAATGTCGCACTCTGGTCGCCTGAGCACCCCACACTCTACGACATAACCATCCACCTATACTGCACATCTTCTGAAACTCCAGTTGATACCATCCACACCACAACTGGCATGCGCTCTCTCCATTGGAACAACTCCACTTTCCGCCTCAACAACCGTCCTTACTTCCAAGCGCTCTTCCTCGATCAAGGCTATTGGCCTGCCACGTTTATGACGCCGCCCAGCCCATCTGCCCTGAAACAAGACATAGAGCTAAGCAAAAACATGGGTTTCAATGGCTGCCGCAAGCACCAAAAAGTGGAAGACCCTCTTTTCCACTACTGGGCCGACCGCCTTGGTTTCCTTGTCTGGGGCGAAATTGCAAATGCATATGCCTTCTCAGAAGACTACGTGCAGCGCATGGATCAAGAGTGGCGCGAGGCAGTCTTGAGAGATCGAAACCATCCATGCGTTGTTGCGTGGACGCCGGTGAATGAATCGTGGGCATATACCGATCTGGGAGCGAGTAAAGAGCAGAGAGATCACATCAGGAGCTTGTACTACGCGACAAAGGTGCTCGATCCGACAAGGCCTGTGAATGACAATTGTGGCTGGGAACACGTGGTCACGGACCTAACGACCTTCCATGACTACGCTGATGCGAATGAGCTTACCAGTACCTGCAAGACTTTGGATAGCATCTTGGAGAAGAAAGCAAATCGACCCATGTTCCTAGCCCCGATTGAGAACCTATCAGATCCAGGCTCCAAGCACACGCCCGGTGCACCGGTCATCTGCACAGAGTTCGGCGGCGTAAATATTGCACGCGAAGCTGCTGGTGGAGATGGGAACACGACGCGCGACTGGGGCTACACGACTGCCACTGATCCCAAAGATCTGCTGAAGCGTATCGAGAAGATGATGAAGGGGATTGTGGAAGGAGGACACTGCTGCGGTTTCGTGTACACGCAACTCACAGACATCGAGCAAGAAGTCAACGGAGTGTATACCCCAGACCGGAAAGAGAAGCTGAACGCAGCAGAAGTGAAGAAAGTTGTTGAGAACGTTATGAAAACGTACGCGCAGATGCACAAGTAGCAAGGTATACATTACATTGGGCTATGTACATGACAACGACAGGATCTAGGTAGCTAGCGTCTCGAGCAAACTGAAACTTAGCATCTCTCGAATACCCGATACAGACCCTTCAAGTTTGCGACTTCCATGACACCACTTTCCAGCAGCCCTTTTGTCGCCACCAACCTCGCTTTACACGCGGGAAAGATGTTGAACTCAAGGGCTCTTAGTAGCTTCTTACGCCGTACAGCAATCTCTGCGTCTTCTTCAATTATCTTGCCCTTGCCCTTCCCACCGTGCTTCACCTGTGCCTCCGGTGGAAGTGGCAGGCTCTCCGGGACATAGAAGGAAGCAAGCTCTCTCAATATAGTCTGGAAGCAGCCCTTTTCATCATTCCAATTGACATGCGGACCAAGACGCAGGAGGAACTGGGGTAGTTTCGCCATGCAAGGCATATAATCCTTCATCAAGAGCGGAATAGAACATAGCTCGCCTTCTGCAGTGATGTTCATTGAGAAGTACTCGCGCAGCAGTGGTGCCTTGTCGATCAGCTGGTTCTTGACAACGTCAACGACTTCGTCCCAGTCTACCTCATCTGCTGCATCGCCAGCATTCTTCTTCTCTTGGTCCGCTGCTACTGTTAATAGCTCGCCGAGTGGTAACGGCGGGTTAAAACGTATGGACCCATAGTTTGCAAAGTCGGTGAGACCAACTTGGTAGAAGTACTCATTGCACATCATAGCGTAGTCGATCAGGAAGAGCTTTACACCGCCTTGTATGGCTGCGATGCGTTTTTGCTCGTCGACAATGCCGACAAATGTATGAGAAGAAATCATGTCCGTAAGCTCGTTATGCATGGCATTCTGAACCTCGGCGCGGAGATCAATGATAGAAGTAAGACGACATGTGATCGGCTCCTTCTCCGTAGACTCATATTCCTTTTCTTTTTCATCATTTGCAATCTCTTCAACCGACTTTTGCGGCTGCAACATTGACGTAATCTTTCGTGCTGAGGAATCCGTGCGGACAAGATTGCTTTCGTTGCGTTTCCTGGGAGCTGTCTGTGGGACTCTCGAGACGCTGTGATCTGATGCATCGCCTGTTCCTGGTGTGGCAGGTGTAATCTGCTTCATGGGCGTTGCAAAAGGAACCTTTGGGTTTGAAAGCAGCGACTGCGTCATGAAGGACCTGCTTGTGTCGACTTTGCTCAAGTTGTCGCGAATTGAGTCGCAGATAACGGCAATGATCTCGTCCTCATTCAGAAAGTGGACTTCACGCTTCGTTGGATGGACATTGACATCAACTCGCTGTGGCTCAATCTCAAGGCTTAGGTAAAAGAACGGATGCCCTCCTTTTGGTAGGAAAGTGGCATATGTTTGCTCGACGCTCTTCTTGATCACCTGTGACTCAACTGATCGGTGATTGATGAAGAGAAGCATCTGCGTCCTTTTTGCGCTGTAGTTAGCACTGCTGACCCAGCCGTTGCACTTGAAGCCCCAGCGATCGTCTTCGACGCTCAATTCGACTAGCTCGTTGGCAGCGCTGCTGCCATGAATTTGCCGTATACGATCTTTCGCACTAGCAGCGGCGGGAACTGTCACACTGCTGCCAGTATTATCTCCCATTTTCTTGCACGAAAAGGCTACTCCCTCGCAGTGGACAGCATAGCGTCCAACGAGCTCGAGGATTTTAGCATACTCTTCACTGGCTGAGCGAAAAGCTCGCCGCCGCGAAGGAACATTGTAGAAGAGATCTTCAACCTAGCAACTTGTCAGTTACAGTCTCTGAATGCCCACGAGTTTCAACATACTGTGATGATAGTACCCTGTCGTCCAGCCTTAGGCTTCGGCTCTGCGCTTTGGCCCGGCTTCGGACTGGCCAGCTTGCCATCAGCAAAATGGGCTTCCCAGGCACAACTCGACTCTTTCGTCCTAGTGGTGACTTTGAGGTGGGCAATATGACTGATACTTGCCAAGGCCTCGCCACGAAACCCGTAGGTGCCGATAGAAGTCAGATCTTCAAAAGCCTTGAGCTTGGAAGTAGTAAATCGTTCGCACAAAATGGGTAAATCTTGCTTCTACAATAACATTAGTAAACCACCAGCCTTCACTTTGAACAAACATACGTCGATACCGTGTCCATTATCCGTGATTTGTAGAAGCTTGAGGCCACCGTCTTTGACGAGTATCTCGAGTGCAGTTGACCCTGCATCTACAGCATTTTCGATCAACTCTTTCAGCGCGTGTACTGGCGCGACGATGATTTCTCCGGCTGCAATCTTGTTCACGACATCTTGCGCAAGTGCTTTGATTCTTCGTGGCGCTGGAAGCGGAAGGCTATCGTCGCCTTTCCGTTTGGTCCCACGTGGCGAAGGCGGCGAGACGTTCATTTCATCCGCCATAGCTACACATCAAGTTGTGAACCAGAAGGACAGTTTGTGGTGATGGTGCCTGATGCGCCAGCGAAGCATTAGTAGAAAGTGAAAGTCGCGAAGGGCCCCACTTTCGCGCTATCACGTGACTGTACATGAGACGTCGGGACGCATGTCCCTTCCCCTCGCGCGTTTGAACATCACCATGACAAACTTCCCAAAGTAAGACAGTTGCAGTGCATGTTTACGCAATAGCCACAGATCTAGATATCGGAGTGGGCTCTGATGATGCAGAAACAGTTGGATACCAGCCACGCAACGCCACAGTAGTGGCAAACCCAGGCAGGCGTACTGTATACACTCTGGACGGAATAGCCGACATCTATATGTCAACTCCTACGATTCTGGAATAATAGCCTATCGATATATGCGAGAGAGAATTCAACTTCGAAATGGCTTCCCCATCATACACCCGCGCCACCACGTCGTCCGAATCCAGGTCCAGAGCTATCCCCAGGCCTTCAACCACCACCACCACAACAACAACAACAACGGCTAAGCCATCCCGAGCAAAACCAGCCCTCGCACTGCGGTCCCCCCAAAAATCCAGTCAAGGCCCATCAAAACCAATTACCACACCAAAAAAGCCCCTTAAGCGACCCTCCCTTCTCACACCCCAAACAAAAACCTACCTAGCCTACACGTCCGACCTTTACAGGATCACGCCCAAAGACGCCAAAAAGGCCTGTCCGCTAGGAACGCTTCCGTCCGAACTACGGAGCCTAATTTACACCTTCCTCTTCCCCACCGCAATCTACGTTTCCAGCGCCCGGTCCCTGCATGCCCAGGCGCGCCCGCCAGCCTTACTCCACGTATGCCGCGCCATCCGCATCGAAGCTGCATACACGTACTACCTGCACACACGCTTTACCTTTACGGTGCGCAACCTAAACTTCAGTTCCATCACGCGCTGGCTCGACAGCCTACCCAAGCAGCACAAGGCGCTTGTAACGCGGAATCGGCGGTTGGAAATCAATGTTTTGCCTTGTGTAAAGAGCACATGCACATATCCACCTCCAGGGTTCTTGGTCGACGGATTCCTAGAAGAGCAATGGGTATCTTGCCAGCCATTTGGCAATCTGTACGATCTGCCTAGTGCGCTGCATAAGCGGCATTTTCTGGTCTTTTGTCGTATGGCGGCGTGGTGGATGTGGTGTTCTCGACTGGGCAACAAGGGAGTGAGGTGGAATTATAAGTTTGAGCAGTCGACGTGGCAGAATGCGTTTGCCGTGCCAGATGCACGGGATGCGGCAGTGTTGGAGGGGTTTTTGGTAGAGTGTGGCATGGTGGTTGCGATGCCCTGTGTTGAGAAGGCGTGGAGGAGGAATAGGGCTACAGCGGGGGGCATGCGGGATGAGGCGATGAGGTGGTTCGAGGCACTGGACGGATGGTACAAAGAACGGTATGCGAAGGAAGGGGGGGACGTTGAGTGGGATGGTAAGATGATGGTGGTACGGGAGAGTATCAAGAAGTGGTAGTTGAATAATGGTGAATGGCTGTGTAAAGAATAAAGTTCACGCCAGGTAAATCTGTAAATTACATTTGAAAATATTCATTGGGCTTCATTGATTGTCACGGAATACCAGACTCGCCACTTGGTACTTTTCTTCCTTGCGGTGGTTCACACAGCGCTCAAGCGCGTAATACTATATAAGATCCAATCCATTTTCCATCCAAGGAACGCCATAACCCACAATGAAGCCGTATGATGCACGCAATTGTCTGTCGTATACGCATAAATATCGTCAGAAACCATGTTGAGAGTTCACTCCTCACACTGTCCTCATGTTCGAGCCCATCCTCAACGTTCACGTAGGAATGCCGGCTCAAAGCCGTAGATCGGGTTTCCAAGCTTAGCCGAACTGTTAGTACTCTACAAAGCAATCATTGGAAAGAAGACTTACCCCTCGAAGCGTGAAGACGATATCACTGACTGACACAGTCTTGCGACCGCTCGAATCTATGATGGCGCAAACCCGCTGTAGAATCTACAAGGTGTTAGCGCTTTCTCTGGGATATCTCTTCTCCTAGTGAAATGGCTTACTAGTCTGAGGCGTCCTCTGAGGGCATCCCGAACATCATCGTAGATGGTGGCCGAGATACGCTTGACACCGCCACGGCGTGCTAGTCGTCTGTGACTCGAGGTTAGCGAGCGGTGTTGTGATAGAAAAGTTACAATAGGCCAAATGAAAAGAGAGAGAGAGAGAGTTGAAGAATGCCATCTTGTGCCCCTCCATTGGCCGGCCGTTGTCTGTGCTCCTGCCTGAACTCACTCACCTAATATCGCCCTTTGTAACCCCATAGATGTTGTCTTTATGCAACTTCCTACACTAATCAGTATTATTACTACAATGTTGATCAATAAGCTTACACATGTCGCTTTAGCGTGCCTCTACCAAGACCCTTTCCTCTCCCTAGACCGGCTGCACCCTTGCCTAGGCCTAGGCCCATTTGGCTAGCTCTGGAAGCCGTCGGCGCAGATGCTGACGAAGGTTGTAAGCGCACAGGAGTTTGGGTTGGACGGACGGATGCGCCATAGCGCGAAGGACCACCGAATTGCTTGGGACGTTCGTTCACCATGGTGTAGCAGTGTGATATTGAGTGAATGTTGCAGTCGAGACGTGGCTGAGTCGATCGAACGGTGCACGGCCCACCTATATACAATACGTCACGCGACGCGCTGTTTTGGCGCGCTGTCAGGTGAAATAGATGCAAGTAGCTATGCTGTGTTATCTGTGTTGTTTTTGCGAGCGCAGTTGAGCTGATGATTGCAACACTAAGTTGTAGATTGATAAGATTGACACAGAGGTTTGACTTGCTGTTGCCTTGCCTTGTGTCTGATCGTACCGTTCAACTCCAGACGAGTGCCACGGTTGTGCAGGTGGCTACGAGATAGTCGGCAAGGGCAGATGAGAAGTGATAGTGGCAAATGTCAAGACAGTCACCGGTAGATAGATTGAGCGGCGTTGGTGTAAGGTTTCCAGCACGGTCAGCCTAGGAAGTTGGGGTAATGTAAGTGCGTGGCAAGAAGAGTGGTTCAGGTATGAGCCGAAGCCTTCCGACTGGCTTGCTTGGTGCCAGAAAAGATGCATGTACATGGCGCAACAAAGTTGATTCATTAAATCGTCAGGCGTAAGCCATGATGCATTACTAGTAGGGTATCCGAGAGCATGGGGTCTTTATATCCAAGTTTGGCAAGGCATCTACGAAATGAATGTAGCCTCTGTGAAAAGCGTACCTTCCTCTTCTTTGACCTCGTCACCTACCTTTACCTTGATGGTCATCTTGGGCGCGTATTGGTAGATGTATGGCTTTGTTCCTGCCGCGCTCGCAACAATGGTCTTGATGAAGCCAGGCACCTCGGCCATGACATCCACACGGTCAATGTTCTGTCCAAGAGCACCAGCGAGATCTGCGGTGACTTCCTTGCCATCCTCGGTCTTGCCCACCCAGTGGTAGCTTGCCGCGGTGGGCTCTGCCCAGCCGGTCTCGTCCTGCTTGGTTTCGGTGTGCTTGACCTCGGCCCCGTCGGTGTTGGCAAATAGTAGTTTGCCATCGGTGGCGATACCGCAGACGCGGACAACGGTCGATGCGTACGAGGCCGGGGTGGTGAACTCCATGATGATGGCGGAGTAGGAGGGCGATTGGAAGTTGGCAAAGTTCCATCGGGCAGCTGCACATGTTAGCCCGGAGCATTAGTGGTAGTCGACGTACGGGGCTTACCGGCGTGGTGCGGCTTCATTCCCTGCAGGGCGTGGCTGAGCATGCCTCGGCCCTTGACGTCGACCTCTCCCTCCTTGGTGATTATAGAACCCTCGACGCTGCATCGCGGCCAGAAGTGGTGGTGCATGGAACCCCATGGCGCCTTTGGGTCTGTGCCGTAGTTGGTCGTGCCGTCCTTTCCCCCCATAAAGCCGGGGGCGGTCCTCGTGAACTTGACGTTGATCATGCTGTTCTCGTTGACGGCTGCCTTGATCTCGTACGAGTCGCCGTCGGCGGAAAGCTCGATGGAGACGCCGTCGGCATAGAAGGAGTGCTGGTCCTCGTCGAAACCATAGTTTTGGACGGGGTCGCTCGCCCAGAGGAAGGGCTTCTCGTTGTTTGGGTAGAAGAGCTTGCAGTTGAACTGCACCGTCACGCGGAGCCCGCTATTCCATGTAAGCACTGGGCGGGTGTCTACAGGCCACGCCAACCTACGCTATGTTGTTGTAGATGACCTGCAGGAAGCCCTTGTGGCCGGCGTCGGTGAAGAGGTAGAAGGTCTGCGTCTCGACATTGGTGTAGTCGAGCGTGACCCACTTGAGGTCCTTCTTGGTCAACTCGGTGTAGGCGGGCTCGTCGCCCTTCTTGCCCACGGGCTGGATGGCGTCAGGGCCGTATTCGGGCTCTTGGGTGCCGGCAACCGCGGCTAGCCTGCAGCACTCAGTACGCGTCCTCCATCTCCATGCAAACAACACGCAAAACAACGCCGCCACTCGTATCGCGCAAGCACTTGTGCGAGAGACGGAAGGGCAACACTCACGTTGACTTTGCCCAACTGAACATGATGCGGGCACGTCGACACACTATCCAAAAGATGCGTGCGTGCGAAAAGGGGTCACGGCGTTTGATTGGACGGGTGCAGAAAAATCTCTCGACAGGTTTTGTTCAACAGGTCTGGATTTGAATTTTTTTTTGTGGTGACGGAAGCACGGTCGGCTGCTGGTACAGAGACGGCTATGGACGTCAGAACAGGCCGCTGGGGCACTTGCGGCGGCGAGTCTGAGGGCGGCGAGACAGGCAGAAGACCAGCGCTGGGATGCCGTGCTGGGGGTGGGGGGGGAGGGCTACAGGAGTCGTCGTCGTGGTGGTTGCGAGCGGACGGGCCTGGGGATGGATGTTTTGGGATGCCAGAGTCGAGTCGGCGTGAGGCGTCGCCATGGCAGTTGAGGCGGTGGATAGCCATGGGCTTAGCCGTAGCTTCCCGATGTCGAGCGAATAGGGCAACCCGCGCGCCCTGTGCATGCAGCTGAGTGTGCTATTGTCGACCCCTCTGAAGATCGTTTCTTGTCGCTGTTCTCGCCGAACCTCGACGCTGCCTGGTTTTTTCTTTTGCATACATATAGAGGCGCTCCCCGGCATCGATCGCCCTTCATTCGTGCATATTCCGCACATTCCGCGGGCTTACGGACGAATTGCTTGCAGGCTACCCTGAGCTAGCGCGGGGCTTCTTCACAACCCTAGCCTCCGATGACGATTCTCGATGCTTTGTAGCCAGGCACACGAGCAGAGCACCTCATTCTTCCACCTCGGTCCCCCCATTGCTGAGCCTATCGCTCCCTCCCATAATCCGCTCTGCATTCTCCGCGCGCTCCGTTGGACTCCGGCCTGAAGCCAGAGAGAGGGACCGATTGCGCCTCCTGCAACTCGCTGACTACCAGCCAAGCTAAAGCTGTTTGGTCTAGACATGTGCGTCTTTCGTCATGCCCTGAGCCAACCCAACTAACACTGACTGACAGAAACCCCTCTCACCATCATGACGTCTTCGCCCCAGCCTCAATCTGTGCGCTTCAGCGACGTTCATGAGGAGATTGAACCGGAGCAGGCTGTCAAGGATGTCACTGAACTCACAGGCACCGCCAGTGTGCCCCACCATGGTCCATTGAGCCCCCAGGCAGAAGAAGACCTGCGCAATCTGTCTTCGACGCTCCAGAAATCCCGCATACAGGCCAAGCGCATGGAGAACTTCTCATACGAACCTGTCTCACTTCCTCCATCACGAGTAAGCAAGCTCTTTGGCATGGTCTATGAGCCCCCGCCCCCCCAGCACAGCTAACACATGCAAGGCTCCTTCGCCCAATCCAGCCTCGAGAACTACCTCAGTGCATTCGGGACACCGCTCTTCCATCGCCTCGTCGCCTGCATCCGCCATGCACTCTCCGCCACTGACACCCGCAGGTACCTCTTCCCGGGACGAGAAGACTGGCGCAGAGGGACACAGGAAGCATTCAAGCGACCCCGCCATGATCACTCCACAAGTTTCGCCGCCCCACGAGCCGCCGCCAACGTCAATGGACGCCTCTGTCCAAAGTCCGAATGAGAGCCAGTTGTCCTTGCCAGTGCCTGCATCTCCAAGGACAGTACCACAGTCTCGCCCATCGTCAGATCTATCCGGTGCTGTTCAGCCTGTCCCAAAACGGGCTTCAGCGTTTTCAATGGGCCCCGCCGGTGATTCAAATCCAGCCTCTCGCGATGCCAGTCCGGCTAGATCCGGTGGGGAGCGCACGTCAGGCACATCGACCCCAGCGCCCGGTAGCCGGCCATACACACCACAGGGGGAGAGAGAAGATACATATACTCGTTCCAAACGTGCAGCACAAGCGAGGAATCTAGACTCACTCGAAGCTCGTTTTGTCTACGGCGGGCGCGATGGGCGCAACTCGGCAGCATCCTCAACATACCAACTACCCCGCTCCAGGGGCACTGACTCTGATACGGAAACTAACAAACGATCAAGCATTTTCGGGAAAAAGTCTATCAAAGTGACCTCGGACGCAGAGGACTCAAAGTCACAGACTGGCAAGCATGGACATGGATCAATGTCTGAGCTGAAGCGGTTTTTCAAAATTGGACACAAAAACAAGGACAAGGACAAGGAAAAGGAGAAGCGCAAGGAGTCCCCCGCGCCGTCCATCAAAAACCAAAAAATCAAATCGAACAAGTCTGGGACAATGACACCTCCTATTACAAACGGATCGATAAGCGTGCCTTTTGCCGACGATCACGGTCTACAAAGCAAGTACGGCAAGTTTGGCAAAGTCTTGGGCTCGGGCGCAGGCGGTTCTGTCCGGCTTATGAAGCGAAGTAGCGATGGAACGACGTTCGCCGTCAAACAATTCCGAAACAGACATTCGTACGAATCGGAGAAGGACTATAACAAAAAGGTCACCGCAGAGTTCTGCATAGGGTCGACACTCCACCATGGGAATATCATTGAGACCATGGATCTTGTGAACGAAAAAGGCAATTACTACGTTGTCATGGAGTATGCGCCTTTCGATCTTTTCGCCATAGTAATGACTGGTAAGATGAGCCGTGAGGAAGTGACCTGTTGCACTTTGCAGATACTGAACGGAGTCACATACCTGCACAGCATGGGCTTGGCACATCGAGATCTCAAGCTTGACAATGTCGTTGTCAATGAGCATGGTATCATGAAGATCATTGACTTTGGCAGCGCCGCTGTCTTCAAATACCCATTTGAGGACGAAATCGTTCTCGCCAGTGGTAAGTACATCAGATCACGTTTGCGTTCAATCTTCTAACATTCTTGACCCCAGGTATCGTCGGCTCAGATCCATATCTCGCTCCGGAAGTATATGATCTTTCCAAGTACGATCCCCAGCCAACCGACATCTGGTCTCTTGCAATCATGTTTTGCTGCATGACACTACGTCGATTTCCCTGGAAAGCGCCGCGCATCTCCGATAACTCATACAAGCTCTTCGTCTCTCCTCCCAACGACGGACCAAGATCGATTACTGGCCCCACCAAATCGGCGACTGACGTCCCGAGTACTGCGGGCGATGACCGTCGCCAGTCTGGAACTACCTCTGAGCCAGCGTCTCGCCACCAAACCTCGGAACATGCTGTCGACCATCGCGCATCTACATCATCGACCACTTCGCAACAGCCGCCTCAGGTCATCAAAGGCCCTTGGCGCCTTCTGCGTTTGCTGCCTAGGGAGAGTAGGCACATCATCGGCAGGATGCTAGAAGTCGACCCCAAGAAGCGCGCTACTCTCGACGAGATTCTCGAGGATAAATGGGTCATCAATAGTGCAGTGTGCACGCAGGAAGAGGGCGGCAGAGTGGTTCGATGTGACAATCATGATCATACTCTGGAGCCTGGTGCAGGTGTCTCTTCGGCAGCGAACACGCAGCAGAAGAAGTAAGGCCATGGGGCTTTTTGCAACTTCGCTGTCACTCAAAGCTGGGCTCGATGTTTCCTTCAGCTTCAGGCTATCAGGCATGCGCATTATCTTCTGGCGGCCATTCGTAGCCGGTCGGCGTTCAATGTCAGACCTTGCTCTTACGCCCTCGGATATGTCCATCCTTCCAAGACGTGAAGTAGGATTTGCCGTTGATTAGTATTTGGCGTTTTAGACGATTAGCAGGCGGGTATTTGAAGACTCTTTGCTTGCATAATGTACGGTGTTTGGGCGGGATAGAAGGTAGCTTCTCCTCTTCTTCTATAATTTGCCGTTGTTAGGTACGATTGTGTAATGTACTTTAAAGAAATGCCGAGGGTGAGGGGAAACATGGGCGTGACGACCCAATGGGGCTATATCGGTATTCAGATCAGACTAGGGGAAAAAAAATACGTACACAGTAAAGTGTAT
>Ga0265797_10006452_pt1 | contig 16544 bp, 14 predicted proteins | sample P2T30metagenome_FD_192433 | JGI IMG/M metagenome (GOLD analysis project Ga0265797, IMG submission 192433) | Plant litter microbial communities from East Loma Ridge, Irvine, California - P2 T30 | ecosystem: Environmental > Terrestrial > Plant litter > Unclassified | place: USA: California... | reverse complement strand
AACGATTGACAACACGAACGCGATTATGGCGATAGCCAGCGAGGAGACTGGAGCGGCGCCACCGTACGAGGAGCCTAAGATGATGGAGACGAAGTCGACGAAGGTTTGAGCGGACTTTGTTGATACTCGATCGCACGTGTTTTCTATTGTAATGATCGAGGGGGTTGTAGCTGGTGGCTAGACACTCGCTTATATATTTGTAATTTGAACTAGCGATACACCATCCGGGAGTTCCATACCTCTTCACCTTACATGGAATCCTCCGACATCCTGCGACTACCCATCCTACCGCGGACTAGCCCTAACCAACCACGCCCTAATCCCCTCTGTATGCCTCCTAGGCAACCCCTCCCACCTCCCCTCATCATACGTCTTATCCATCTCCCTCAGGATCCCCTGCGCCTTCCTCAACTGCAGTCTCTTCGCCCCCGCCCAAGGTGTCTTATCAATAAACGCATCCGCCTCCCCCACCAACTCCATCCTCTTATCCCTCACCTCTTTCCCATCCTCTTTCTCCGCATCACACAACTTGCACTGACACCTGAACCCCCATGTCCTCTCCAAGAACCCTTGTCTGGTCTCGTAATCAAGCGACGCGTCGTACGGATGGAAAATCTCCTCGCCGGCTTTGATGGGCTGGGTCGCCCGAATGATTATCATATCGCCTGCGAATTCCTTCGTAGTGTTGGACAGACAGGAATGGTTGATATAAGCCGCGTGGCGCCAGAGTCCTGTACTAGCGTTCCTAGCACTTTCCTCACCAAATTGACTACCAGGCCCAAATCCGTTCCGCGACATGATGTCGTGGACGCGGAAGACGTCTACAATAGCACCATCCTCGTTGCTAAAGATCTGTGGGCCTTCGCCTTGGTAGTCGCCGAAGAGGTCCATCAGTTTTTCTGTTTGAGAAGGCTGGTTCAGACATTTCTGGACGAGTGCTTTTGCGAGTCCGACGGGTGCGACGCGGATCCGGTCGTCGCGTGTGTCGTAGGTCATGGCTGTTAGGGTGTCTTCTTCGTGACCCCAGACTACGCAGAAGGCTTTTTCGCACATCACGATGTCGCCGGTGGCGAGGTCGCGCGTTGCATATAGGCCGCGGCCTTTTCCGGGACTGTCTTTGATGAGCGTTTTTTTCGTGAAGTTACCGGCGTCGACTCGTGAGCGGGCTTTGGAGAGGTTGGTGCGGATCTTCATTAGGTCGTAGCCTCCTGTTTCTTCTTCGCGGAGGCGCGCTTCGATTCTTTTGAGTGAAAGTTTGGCGTCTTTGTCGTCAGGGGTCAGCTTTTGTTGCTCCTGGAAGAATTGTTTGGCTTCTTCCCAGTGGCTTTGAGCGTACGCGGCTGACCCTGCACGGTAGTATGCTTTGCTGTCTAATTCTTTGGACTTTTGGTCTTCGCGTCCGGTTAATGAGGCTCGGGCGTCTGTCTTTACTTCATCTAATCGGCCTAGTAGCAAGTTCACGTATGCGCGGTTCCTGGAAATATCGTGGGCTAGATCGGGGTTCGATTCTGCTAAGATGTCTTGCTTTGCGATCGCCAGACCTGCTGTGTACTTCTCGTGGGCCAGTGGGAGATCTTGCTTCTTGAGTGCGTTGTTGCCTTGAGTTTTGAATCTCGTAGCTGCCTTTTCTGCTGCTGCTGCATCCTCGAAGCTCTTGGGGCCTTCTTCGTGGCAAATGACTAGGTCTGAAGGATGATCGATGCGAAGCGTAGGCTCTCCCTGTTCGGTGAGGGTATAGTACGGCTCTTTGATGATAAAGAGTTTGGTCGATTCCAGTACATCCTCGCTATACCGCGACTTGTGCAGCAGTATTTCCAGACGCTCTGCATCAGTTCCATCTTCATTCTGAACCATAGTCCATGATCTCGCTACGAGAGTCACTACAGGGCTTTCTCTCTTGACTACCAGCTTGCGACCTCGGTGATGCGTCTCCATCTTGAGGTCTGACATCTCCATCGGTTCAAGATCGGACAGCGGAGTCGTGCATGGTGGATACGGCCGGCCTACTCCGATGACTGGAATAGTAGTTGAGGTCTTTCCTTGGGTTTGCAGCATGTCTGGATCTGGCGCACCGCCCATATCTGCCATGAGAGCTGCACCAGTGGCCGCCTGGTGAGCAGCCAACTTGTCTCTTGGAGCCTTTGCATTGCCGCTTTGCTCTTCGCACTTTTTTAACCGGTCTTTGATGGTGTTCTGAATGCGTTCCGCCTCTTTCTCTGTGAGGTAGATCGTGTTATCTTCTCGTTGGCTGTTCGCCATCTTTCCAACCTGTGCCGTCGAGCCCCGACCGGCTTCTGCAGATTGGTTATACAGCGTTGCTCGGGTCCTTCTTTGCCCACCAGAATTTCGACCGTTTCCGGATGACCTCGCTGACAGTCGCGTCTTGTCAGGAATTTGCGCAACGGGCTGGCGAAAAGACTCGAAAGAGAAGACGAGACGAAAGTAAGCGACGCGGCACCACGGATCGGAAATGTCAGAATTTATCGCTGGTTGAGTCAGATTCTTTCTCACTCGAAGTTCAACACCACACGCGCAGGCGCATTCGGAGGGGTTGAAGCTAGCTGAAATTTGTTATCGATAAATGCGGGGCTAACCGCGACACCTTAGAAAGCGGAACTTGATGCCGCCCTTGAAGTTTACCAACGCCGAAGTTTGACCGTGTCAAAGAGGGATTCACTTCCACACACTCGAACTTTCTGCCCCCGCCTCCTTCCCTTTTTGATAAGTCTCACTCAGACTGTTGTAAAGACTCTTGACCCTGTCGATCTCACCTAGTAGCCGCTTCCTCTCGCTCTCATCTTCAATTTCTCCAACGACGTCGGCAAAGCTCTTCGCAGTGAAGAACTTGTTCTTGCGATTGTAAAGCTGCCTGTTTTGTACCTGTTCTTCAATCTCGCCCTCCCCTGGGACCCGAAACACCTCCTGTAAGATGTCGATATCGTAAGGGATTCCGAAGAGATCCCGGCTATCCTCGTATGTGAACAAGTAGTAGAACTCGTTGAAGCCCGCCCATGTGATGCCGCTCAGACATAGCGAACATGGCTCATGAGTAGCAAGAAAGATGCAGTCTTTGGCGGGATGAGGTCGTGTTGATGGGTCAGGAAAGTCGACGGTGCAGAATTGTTGGATGCAATTGATCTCGCCGTGTAAGAGGGGTGAAATGCGCTCGTTGTTTGTAGCGAGAGTGTATGGTGTAAGGTCTTTGCGGGACAATATCGCCGCACCGAAAAGCTTTGAGCCACTTGAGACACCTTTTCGCGTCAGAGGTATGATGCTATCCTCGATGATAGATAGCAGGCTTGAAACCAGGTCCTTGGGTGGTAGTGACGTTGAGGTTGTGTGGGAAGACATTTTGTGGACGCCGAATCGAGTAGCGGAGATGCGTCTCGTTATGCCTGGGGAAGTCAGTCTTTGGTGTTGATTTGTACTAGAGAAACTGCTTCCGCTTATCGCTGGATGTGTTCGTTGATGGAGTTACTCTTGATCCCCATGTCGGAGGCTACCGGTGGCGCACGTCGCGGAGCCTCCCGATAGACTTATAGTGGGGCGCTACCGTCCGGAAGCTCACCGATAGACCTTTGGTTCCGTTACCCTGTTGTTATATGGTCTCCTTCTTACTAAGACTCAGTCTAGAAATCGCAATTGTGCAACGATCACACCGCTGAAGGCCCGTGGGGTGCCATCATAAACCTACTGCCGACCAGAAGTGCGTTACACTCAATGTGCAGCTCTTCTGGTCAACGGATCTGAATCATCTCCGGCTGTACTCCGCCCGACATTAGATCATCTAGCGGGTGAGAAACGCCTTCCTCCTTCTCCCTATCCAAAGCTGGCATGTATGAGCTGCCTATGATACGATAAAAGTCATGCTGTGGACGCAGAATCATAGGACAAGCGGTGTTCCACAACAGGGCGACAAGATCCCCAGGCCGAGCGGCGGCTGGGCACATTCCAACATAACCCTGCTGGGTGAGGTAAAACCTCTTGAAATAGTCATGCCCCTCTTTCTCCGGATCTAGGGTGGGTTCCTTTTGAATAGATGCAATCGAGCTGGCCTCCGACAGCAGCTGCGCTATGGACCTTAACATGGCGTTCTTTCCGTGTTTTGCATAATTCGCTATTGCTTCCGGGGATCTTTCACCCATGTCTTGAGAAGCCGCATAGAAAGCAACGACGTGGTTTTCGGAAGTCATATGGAAGGTAGCGGTCTCACATAAGTCTGTCATGAGGGCCTTGTATCCGTCTGCAGCTTCTTTAGGCCTGATATGCTCTTCCCAGAAGCTTTCCAAACTTGACCCCGGGATCTTGCAGGCGAAGGGGGGCATGTAATCTGAGAGGGCGATAATTTTGTCTAAAGTGGCGCTGAACACGTTGAGAGTGTCAACAGTGAGCGGGTTGAAATTTGACTGCAATGCAGACGTTCTCTCAGGAATAGATCTCGTGAAAGAGATGCCGTTCTCTACAAAAAGGCTGTCGAACTCGCAAACCGAGAACAGTCTGTGGCGTAATGGAAAACTGTTGACGAGAGGCAGATCCCAACGTGGTGACCACGACGGCATGTCACCCGGTTGCCACTGTTCCAGCTGTTCCCCGTGTTGAATCGCCAAGAAAATGTCTTCAATCAAATTGTGCTGCAGGGCCAGGACAGCAAATTGCCCATAAACATGCTCTATAGGCAAAGCGTAGTCTGGTATGGTCGCTTTAGCTAGCGATTCTCCAACGGGGTCTGCTCCTGCCCAACGGTCATCACCGGCACCAAGCCCCAAAATTCCATATATCCGATCGCGATTGTCTGAACATTTGAATCCCCTAGCCATATGGATCGTTCCCATAAAAGTCTCCGCGTGGTAGCGCCGCTCCTTGATCATAGACAACCGAGTCATAGGTTCGAGTATCTTAGAATAATGTCCCACAAAGCGCCACATCACGCCTGGTTTTGAAAGGTTGCTAATCGCCAGGTTGATATGGGTCCATTGGGATTCTTCCGCGCCCCACATGAACAGTAAGTCCTTTGCGAGAGCAAATTCCTGTATGATCCAGACACGGCCCCACCAAGGAATCAGAGACAATGCGTGAATGGAGTCCCATCTTTCAGAGTAACTGCTCACGAACAGATCCGTTCTTGTCAACGTAGCCTCGAGCTCTTCAGCATTCAAATCTCGCTGGCCCAGCTTAACGCAAACATCGAATGCGTGGCGGGCTTGGCCGTGTGGATCAGGACCTAGCCACACTAGGACTCGATGCGCATTACGGAAGACACGTTGCATGAGCTGCACTTGGTGCGACTTCTCAACATCGTCAATTTGATTGATGCACAGTCCGTCGATCCATACTGTCCGACGCCGATCCGGTAACCGAACTCGTAGGAGCGCCTGATACAAATTGCAAGTCACTGCGACGACCCTGGAATCGCATGTAATCGAAAATGGAAGATCCGAGTTGCCCCAGACGTACGAAAGGGCCTCGTACTCGGGATCGTTGTCGAGATCACAATGCTCCAGGCTGCATGTGAGAGGATCTGCTTCGGGCGCAGGATAAACGTGTAGAACCCGAATTGTTATCGAGGAGGTCAGCGGCCTGTACATAGCGTGTAGAAGCTGTTGTTCTGGCGGATCAGTGAGAGTGAACTGGGGAAGGATGTAGAAGATGGAGGTCTTGTAGCAAGGCAGCAGCGCGTGGGTAGAAACGGCAGGGCAGCGAAGGATACCATGAACCAATGATACACTGAACAAACTTCAGCCTTGCATGCCTAGGTGCAGAAAGCGGTTCAGACGCCATTGGATGTAGGATGGAGATACGCATGATCATGCAGGCAACGCCTCGACACCGCTGAAATATACGTCACGAGACACATGTAGAATTCGAGTTGTTTGGGAGAAACAGTTGGAGACGTAGGCGCAAGTAGCTGCGAGAGTGCCGACAAGGTTCACGGAAGCCCCGGGGTCATGCGGGGATGCTAGCTACTCGCGTGAGCAGGCGCGAACACGCTCAACGCGTCTCGAGGTCGTTCATCTTGACCTACCTCACCACGTCAATCGAGACTGCCAGCCCAGACCTCAGACATGCAGATCTTCAACAGAGGGAATGCGATTAAGTATAAATCTAATTAGTCACCCGATTATCGCTAACCACCCTCATAAATCGACAAACTCGCCCTTCAGCAACGGATCGTTGCGCACCTGCTGCAGGTAGCTCTCCACCTTGGCCGTCAACGCAGGCACATCGAACCCGAAATACTTATAAGCAGCTTTGCCCGGCAAGCTGTGACCAAAGCGCTTCATGCAGCAAGCCGCATCGGCATACCTCTCCCACCCGTTCGGCGCGAACGGCTCAATGACGACCGCCGAAATACCTTGATGTCTTCGCAACGTCTCCCTCTTGTATTGTGTGGACTGAGCATCAAATAATCGCTGACATGGGAAGCTCACGATACGCGCCTTGATGTTCTTCGCCTTTAGCTCCTTCGCTGTATCGACAGCATGATGCAGCTCCGCACCGACACCGATAAGCGTCACGTCCGCATCCTCAACCTCGTCGATCACGTACGCGCCCTTCGCGACCAAGTCCCGCTTCGTTTGCGGTAGTTGAGGCAGAGTATGCCGAGACGTCGAGATGATGCTTGGTGTATTCTTCGCCTCGATCGCCGTGATCCACGCGCCTGCGGTCTCCTCGCTATCGGCCGGTCGGATATACAATATATTGGGCATGGCGCGGTAGAGGTTGGCAAGTTCGATTGGCTGATGGGTTGGGCCATCTTCGCCCATACCGATACTGTCGTGTGTGGCTGCATGTATGACCTGAAGGCGTTGCAGCGCACCCATGCGAACAGCCGGGGCTGCATAAAGGTAGAACATGAAGAAAGAAGATGTAACGGGGATAAAAGTGTTTGGTGCGTATGCTGCCAAACCGTTGGAGATGGCGGCCATGGCATGCTCTCGCACACCATAGTGGATATAGCGTCCGCTGTAATTGCCGACAATGCCGCATGTGGTCTTCAAGTCAGGCTACGGAGGGTTAGCAACCTCGCATTCAGCTGGATGAGGGCATGACTTACATTTTGGAAGTCGACTTTGCCTTTCCAGTTCATGTTGACTGAAGGCGTCAGATCAGCGGTGCCGACCATGAAGTTGTTGATCTTCTCAGCAATTGTGTTGAAGACAAGGCCTGACGCTTTCCTTGTGGCTGTAGGCGCCTCAGGAAATGAACTTGGGACCAAATCCTTCCAGTTGTCTGTCAGACGACCTTCGACCCGGCGCTTGAAGTCAGCACCATCCTCCGGGTACTTGCTCTGGTACTCTTGTACTTTCTTCTCCCATGATTTCACAAGCTCCTCGCCCCTTGCGGGAATGTCTCCGAAGAACTCGCGCACTTCTTCGCTGACAACGAAATGTTCCTCGGGGTTGAAGCCGTAAGCCTTCTTCATATTGGCGACATCAGCTGCTCCGAATGCCATACCATGTGCAGTGGCATCGCCTGCGACAGCACTACCAAGACCAATCACTGTCCGAACGTTGATGAATGTCGGCTTCTCAGTGGATGAGCGTGCTTTGTTCAGGGCTTCGACAAGGCCTTCGATGTCAAAACACCCGTCCTCAATGTCGATGATGTCCCAACCGCATGCAGCCATCTTGGCGTTGACGTCCTCGGTATTGGTAAGGTCGACAGAACCGTCGCAGGTAACTTGGTTGTTATCGTAGATGATCGTAAGGTTGTTGAGCTTCAGGTGACCAGCGAAAGAGATTGCTTCCATGGCAACACCTTCCTGCAGACATGCATCACCGATCATGCACCATGTGTGATTCGACACGACATCGAAATCCGGTTTGTTGTAGATCGCCTGGAGGTTCTTCGTTGCCATCGCCAGTCCGACCGCATTGGCTACACCCTGTCCTAATGGGCCAGTCGTCACCTCGATACCTTCATGTTCGATCTCGGGATGTCCTGGGCATAACGCGTCGACGCGCTCTGAGTGGTACGACTTCAACTGGTCGAAAGTCATGGCTTTGTAGCCTGTGAGGTGAAGGAAAGTGTACTGGAAGAGACAAGTGTGGCCGTTTGACAGGACGAATCGATCGCGATTAAAGTAGTCAGGCGTGTGCGGTGCGTATCGCATAACATACTTCCACAATGCAACACCGATGGCCGCCATACCAATAGCTCCTCTGTCGCATCGTCAGTTCCATTCTTACAAGATGTGGTTGTGGATCTTACCCGGGGTGCCCGCCATTGAATTGCTGGCATAGATCCGCGATGAGCAACCTAAATGTCTTCAAGACATGATCTTGGTCTTTCGATAACTTCTGGACAGACGACTGTTCCAGCTTCGCTTCTTTCTTCAGTCCATCTACGACATTCTTGCCGTAACCGGTCGAGCCGCTGACCTGCGGTGAATCTTGCGAGGTATGCATTATGTGAGGGTATGGAATGTCTTGCGAGCTGCGAACTTCACAATACCAACATTAGAAGGTTGCTGTTCCTACAACAGAAGGAGGCGCATCACACATATGTATTCTTCGTGCTGCACTGAAAACTAATCTTCGACGTATATCCAGAACATTTCGCCGGGCATGCCACATCCAGTAATCCGACGCGTCGCTATTGCGGAGGCAAGCTCGGTGTCTTCAATTCCTATTGGACAACAGGGTCATAGGCTAGTCGAACGCGGTAACCATAGCCACCAACACACTACGTCGTCAATGCCCGTTGGAAACTTCCCCGCATTTTGCCACGACGACTGCGCTTTCCGGTCCCCAGGCTGAGGATGGGATTTCCACTTTGGCAAGAATGGCAATTTGGCGCGCTGAACATGTGGGGCTACTTGATACACCTCTACCCGTTTCCCCCAAGTTGACGACAGGCGCTCTTACTGGGAGTGATCGATCTTTACACTGCGACAAGTAAACATGACCCCAGCACTGGTAGATTCGTTTGGCGCCCATACACAGAAGCCTACTATCAAGACACCGCTACCAAATCCCTCGCTGCAAGTCACCGCGGACCATAACTTGAAGCTGCAAGATGCGCCTGTTTATGCGCCAGCGAAGGGAGAAGTGTTGCTGCATATCAAGGCTACGGGTGTTTGTGGGTAAGATGCCTTGACTTGATAGGCATGTCCAAAGCTGATAAATGTCTGCCAGATCTGATATCCATTTCTGGAAGGCCGGCAGAATAGGCTCGCTCGTCGTCGAAGGAGACTGCATCCTCGGCCATGAAGCGGCAGGCATAGTTCTACAATGCGGCAAAGATGTCACAAATCTCAAGCCCGGTAGATTCAACTCTCCATCTTCTTCTTCACCAGCTAACGTAGCATCCAGGTGATCGTGTAGCAGTCGAACCGGGCGTCCCTTGTGGGTCCTGCTTTCTATGCGTGGACGGCCGATACAACCTCTGCGAAGACGTCCAATTCGCCGGCGTCTACCCATACCACGGCACCATCCAACGCTACAAAACGCACCCCGCGAAATGGTGCCACAAACTACCTTCCAGCGTGTCCTATGCCGAAGGCGCACTTCTTGAGCCACTCTCCGTCGTCATGCACGGTATCAAATCCGCCGGCCTATCGCTAGGACGCGGTGCAGTAATCTGCGGCGCAGGTCCTATCGGTCTCGTTGCGCTCGCCGCAGCACGAGCAAGCGGAGCGCATCCCCTCGTTATCACGGATCTCGAACCCAAACGATTGGCATTCGCAAAGCAATTCGTACCAACAGCTCTCACGTACCAGGTCGACCGCAATCTGGATGCGCAGAGCAATGCGAAGAAGATTCGGGAGCTGTTCGATCTCGAGAATGTGGGTGAGTATGGTGCACCAGAGACTGTGCTGGAGTGCACAGGTGTGGAGAGTAGTGTTGTTACAGCTGCGTATACGGCGAGGAGAGGGGGCACAGTTATGGTGATTGGGGTTGGGAGGGAGATTATGAATAATCTGCCGTTTATGCATTTGAGTCTTGCTGAGGTAGGTGGACTGCACTTCATGAATCTCACGTCTGTGAGCAAGTTTGAAACCGGGTTTGCTGACACTGCTGTAGATCGATCTCAAGTTCATCAATCGCTATCGCGATACATGGCCTTCTGGCCTCCAGTGTCTGGCTGGTGGTATCCTGGATCTGAAACCACTTGTCAGCCATACGTTCCCGTTGGAGAAGGCACTGGATGCGCTGCACACTTGTGGCGATTTGAGCAATGGGAGTATCAAGGTGCAGATTATCGATGAAGTGGACGGTGTGTTGTAGCAACGTTCAGCTCGGCGAATCAATGACGTAAACTTTCGGCCTGATAGAACGGTTGTTGATGCTCGTCGCTTCCCTGTGATGGCTTAAATGGCTCCTTCCCCGCTCGCCAAACACCTAGCTTGATCTTACCCCATATGGTGCTCGCGATCGTCCCACCAAATTACACCATTTATCCAGTCTACAATCCTTCGGAGTACACTTCTGACCGCGACCGGGAGAACTTCGGTCGCCCTTCGACGCCACCATTGGGCAGCAGAGTTCCGGCAAAACCTCGGATGCGCCAATGTAATGTGAGGGGAATAGCTGTCTTGGAATCACTCACGATGCGACATGGAAGGATGCCTCATACGTACCGACATACCGGATCTGGGGAAGCTCACTAACGCAATCCTTGATTGAAGTGAGTAGACACGGGCATCGAACGACGACGCAGCGGCAAACGTGGTAATCACATAACCCGATCATCCGCCAGATCGCGACGATACTGTCTACGGTCACTCCTTCACTGCATGCGCATCAATTTATCCGTCATGTAGGTGACCTTGACATTGCAGCAAGTTGTATAAAACGCTGCCTCGCATTCTCCAGAACTATGCACCATCTCTGAGCTGGGATAAACCTGGTCTGAATCATTCCGTCTACATCCGCCACTTTGATCACGGCAGCCTCGGTGCAATCATCTCGCATCTTCGCAGACTACCATGGCTATAGAGGACGATCAAAAGTCCAACACTTTCGAGCTTACAGAACGCATACCGGAAGAAACGACTACCGCGGCCACATCCGAACTGGGTCATCTCGCCAACCAGGAAGACCATGAAATTGCGAAACTTGCGTCCTTCCGCAAGTACCCCTTGGCTTGTGCATGGTCGATATACATGGTCTGGGTAGTGCTACTAGTCAGCTTTGAGAACCAAGCAGCTGGCAATGTTATTGGTATACCAGAGTTTAGGAAAGACTTCGGCCATCAATTCACTGCGAAGGACGGCACTGTGAGCTATGTCATTGACGCTCAGTGGCAGTCGGCTTTCCAGGGCGCACCTGTAGCTTCGTAAGTAACCCACTCGAATCGAACGCTAGAAGAGACTAACGCTTCAGTGCTATCGTGGGTGCCCTCGAATGTGGCCAACTCGCTGACTGGCTTGGTCGCCGTCTAGTGATCATGATCTGTCTCACAGTCACCTTCGCTGCAATAATCATGGAGTTCGTCGTAATAACTAACGAGATGTTCTTTGGGGGCAAGTTCCTGAACGGTTTCGTCGTCGGTGCCCTAGCATCTGTCACCGTGACTTACATTGGCGAAGTTGCTCCGTTGAAACTCAGAGGCATGCTGACTTGCTTGACTGCGCTTTCATACGCCCTCGGTCCGCTTATAGTCGCACTCATTGTGAACTCCACTGGCGTATATACCAATCGCTGGGCATACCGCGCAGTCTTTTGCGCTCAGTACGGATTCGCCGGGGTAGCTGCTGCTTTCGTCTGGTTCATGCCCGAGTCACCGTGGTGGCTCGCATCCAAGGATCGCCAAGCCGACGCACTGAAGGCCCTCAACAGCCTTGGTCATCGCGGCTTTGCAGGCGAGCAGAAGCTCGCTCAGATTGTGACGACTCTACAAGAAGTCAAGCACGAAACCGAAGGCGTCACCTATCTGGAGTGCTTCCGTCGGTCCAACCTACGGCGAACGATCATCTCAGTCATGCCACTCACTATCCAGTCACTGAGCGGCATCATGTTCGCAGCTTCCTATTCGACGTACTACATGCAGCTCGCCGGCTTCACCACCGCCATGTCATTCAAGTTGCAGATCGTGCAGCAAGTCCTCTCTCTTATCGGAAATGTAATATCATGGTACCTAGTTGACCGTGTAGGCCGTCGCAACCTTACCTTCTGGGGACTCTTCGTGCTTACCATTATCCTGTTCGTCATGGCTGGTCTTGCTGTCATCGGTACAGTTCCCGCACTCAAGGGCGCTATCAGTATGATCCTCCTCTACTGCTTCTGGTACAATGTCACCATCGGCGCGACTGCTTACACTATCCTGTGCGAGACATCGACCTCACGTCTTCGCATCAAGACTATTGCTATCGGCCTCGCTCTTCAGAACGCGCTTAATACCATGTGGAGTTTTGTACTGCCTTACTTTTTCAACCCCGATCAACTCAACCTGGGTGGAAAGCTGGGTTTCATATTCGGTGGTTTATCTGTGTTGTGCTTGGTGTATCTTTGGTTCTATCAGCCCGAAACGGCTGGTCGGACGTACGAAGAGTTGGATGAGATGTTTGTTATTCGTGTCAAGGCGAGGAAGTTTGGAACGCACAGGACGGATGCGCAAGCTATGGGTCAGACGATCAAGGAGAAGGAAGCCGCATAGATTGCTGAGGTAAAATGACAACACAGCAAATCGAAAGGCCGCTTGAGCAGCAAGCCCAACACCTATATAGAAGAGATGACATGTTCCGCTAGGTTTATTCCTCGACTCTTCCACATACATAGACGATTGGATACAGCTACAAAAATGACTCCGAACACTCCGGAAACGACGAGCATACCGCTAGACGATGCAGAGCCGCCAAGGTTACACACAAAGTGCAAGACCTGCCGTCAAGAGATTCCTCTTCACTGCACAGGCCTAGCTGATCTGTTGGCGCGCTTCACGCCAGTCCAAGACAGCGTGTTAAATTATCTTGCCATCCGCGACATCGTTGCACTTTCTCGGACTACCAAGGCGCTCAGTGGATGTGTTGGTATAGTGGAACGCACGCAGTTCAATGTTAACGAAAGACTAAAGCGCTTCTTTGAGAACCCGAAGGCGTTTCGTTCGCTACAGGCAAAGCACAACATCGTCATTGGCGGTACCTTCGCGCTCGGCTTCATGTCAAGGAAGTATCTAAACGTCAACTTACAAGAAGTGAATACATGCTTGTTAGACGAACTTCTCGTGCAACAAGGAGCACATGCCGAAGCTCTAAAATCCTTTCTCGTGAGTGAAGGGTACAAGCTCACAGGCACGAGGCCTACACCAACTACACCAAACGTGAGTCCTCCATTACCCACTCTATCTGCATTGCCAACTTAGCCAACCCTAAATTTTAGCACCTGATCATCATGGTCCGTACAAACGCCCAGGAACTGCGACGCGTGGCATTCGTCGAGCTGAAGACACCTCCGTTTTCCGGAATAAGGAACGCTGCATTCACAAGCGACGTCAATTTCATCACACGGAATAAGGCATACTCGGTGTTTGCGTACCAGACCTTCATCTTGCAAGAGGGCTATCTACTCAAGCACGTTGCGGATATAGCAGCAGATCGCACACTGAAGGTGTGGGACAACATCGGCATCAGCATCGCTCCCATTCATTTCCAGGACGCGCTTCAGTTAGAAACCAGCACTGATTCAGGAGCCAGCGGTCCGAGATCAAAGATGATGAGAAAGAGATTGATAGGCGACAGACACTCATGGATAATATATCTCGACACGGATGGTATCGAACCGCCGCCGTTCCAAGATAATTCCTTCGGCTATGCCGGGTTCGAAGTTACGACGTCCATTAAGAACACGATCTTGCTGCCGTCGCCCGGCCCATTTCCCCCATTCGACCACTACACCATCAAGATGACAGTGCTTAAAAGCCGTGTTCTGCGCCATGAATACGCGTTCGCTGATCGAGCTCGCGCAGAGAATTGTCACTTCAGGGATCGCGCTGTTATGCAGCTTTACGCTCTACCGAGTGAACATCGATCTCCGGGATTTGCTCAAATATTTGCCCTGAGGCAGATGATCGATTTAAGCGGTATCGGTGACTTTGTGCCCCCGGGAGGATGGATATTTCACGACGACGAGATGGTCAAAATGTTGGAGATTAAGTATCCGGGGGCTGTACGAGTTATTGAGGAAGGAATAGCGGTGGAGCAGAAATACCATGTATTGCGATTGTGACAGAGAGGTCATTCATATGTAGTACGTAGTACTGCATGATGTCCAGCTGCTAAACAATCTGCATTCATCAGGACTTCTGCACACTCGTGACACCCCAAGCCTTCCGAAAGTTCCCCACGCACCAACCCGGTAGCCCATGACTATCCTTATCCCCACAAGCCCATGATACCCCAGCATCTCTTGACCCTGTTCTCTCAGCCCCAAACGCCATCCTCCGACTCCAATCTTTATCCTGCAACCCGAATCCTCCCACCTCCTCGGTAACCGAAGACCCCGGACCCATCTATTTCAAGTACCCACCCGCGCATATCTAGGGCAAGACACGTGCCCGGCATGCCAGCACATCGTAATGCACTGTACCACAAAAGGAGAAAAGCGTAGTATACCTGGGTGTGCTAAACGCGAACGTGGGGGCTGGGTGCGGGAATAACACCGTGACGAATGTGGATGGACATGGATGTGCGTTTAACAAGACTTTTAATCGCCGAAACCATAGGGATAGGAACGGGGAGTTTCGTATGTCGGGTCTCGATATGCAGGACTTCTGAAAACAGTCCTGGGTCTGCCATGATAGGTTTGTTTAGCGCGAACAGAGCGCTCTATAACCAAAAGAGAAAGTGTGCTCGAGACGCTTGGGATGCTACATAGTCATATCAGCTGAGCAGGGCAATGCTTGGGTCTTCGTTCTGTGTAATCTGGACGGGCATATGTGATGAAGTAGCCTGTGAAGCTTAATGTATACTGTGAATTCGCTGTAAAAAATGCAAACAATGCAATGAGGTAGAGCGGTGATGTCGTGCCCAAATGAGTATGATCCCATACCTCCCATCTAAGTAACATGCTTGTGAACTCATTTGACCGCCTTGGACGTGGCGTCATGCTCACTAGCATCATCATCCAAATCATCGTCCCATTCATCCCTCCTGACGCCACTCTGTTCGGCCACTGAAGTAGCACCAGGCGGTGGCGCATCGTCGTCGCTCTCATCCTCGAAGGCAGCTGGATCGGCCAGTGGCTGACTCTCTGGATCTACATTTCTTCTCTCTTCTGGGTTCGTCCTCTTTGGCGCACCCTCTACTCCTTCATCGGCAGAAACGGAAATGCCCCTCCGACCCCACTTGTTCTTCGGTTGCGTGGTATCGTTGCGCTGTCCAGCGGTCTCCTCGTCGTAGTCGAAGTCCATGCTCTTCCTGCCCACGAATCGACCCACGATCCATCCGCGACCCAGGTCATCCGAGTCTACCACCCCGCCGTGTCGGAGCTTCACGCGCTGGCGCGTGTAGTATACCCATGCGAAGTCGATCATGAGTGCCGTTTGGATGGAGCCCCATACCCACGATGTAGGATCGAGATAGTCGTCTTCCTTGACGCCGCGCATGATCCAGTTGAGAACGTATAGGGCGCGGTATGTTCCCAGTGTAACTAGGTAGTAGGAGTCGATGACGGTGGGTACGGTGGTTTGACGGAGGAGGAGCAGTTGCGGGATGACGCAGACGGATTCGAGGATTTCGGAAAAGACCCAGAGAATCTGTTATGTCAGCATCCAGTCGAGTTTCCGAGGGTGTGTGAGCATCTTACCTTCATAAAGGTGCTGTGCCCGAGAACGTGATCCCTAAACATAAGGTACCAGAACGGGGTGATGAGGATGCTGCCTAACAGACAGTACATGCCAAACTTCCATGCCTTCTCTCGCTCCCTTGTGCGCGCGTATACACTGGTCATCAAGAAGATGATGTACAGCGATGATAGCGTGTAGAATATCTGACAGGTTAGCCGCGTACGCGTAGACGTATGCCGGGCCTCCGTACCTTCAGCGAGAAGTTCCACGTATGCCACCCATCTTTGGTGATGGAAGAGCTGAAGATGTCGAGATATCGCGTGCCGAAAACGAGCGCGTAGAGGACCTGGGTGATGAGGGATACACCTTCATACGTCAGCCCATGTTGCAAGCTTCAAATGGTGATAAAGCCAACTCACCCTCAGCACTGCTGTTGGAGTGTATCGCCCATATCAGTATCAGCTTCGATGACGTATGCGAGACGTCGCCGAGGATGTGAAAGAGGTTGAACCCCATCTTGGGGATAAATAATGCTATGCGACGGCTACACAGCACTAGGCCAGCCGCCTGTCGCCTACGTGTTGGGGCTCAAAGCGCGCTTCCGGCACTCGGTGCCAATAAGAGGGTCGGGGATAAACAGGTGCCGGCGCGAGGATGTGCAGCACCACCTCCGGTAGGATTTGGGGTCGAGGATAGGAAAGGACGGGGAGGCGATGGGCGGGCTGGTTGGTGATGCGTAATGTCTTCCCCGGGTTTGACGCAAGCTACCACGCTACATGTAACGTGCTTGGCAATTCCCAAGGGTCCACGCTAGCGCG
>Ga0265797_10006451_pt1 | contig 16546 bp, 23 predicted proteins | sample P2T30metagenome_FD_192433 | JGI IMG/M metagenome (GOLD analysis project Ga0265797, IMG submission 192433) | Plant litter microbial communities from East Loma Ridge, Irvine, California - P2 T30 | ecosystem: Environmental > Terrestrial > Plant litter > Unclassified | place: USA: California... | reverse complement strand
TGCGGCAAACACTAAGATAGGTCGTTTACGGTTATCCGACAAAGGGATCAGCTGTTCCGTCTATCACGCATGGGATACATGCGCCAAGTGTGCTCCGGAATGACTGTCAATTCACATCAGCAGATGTACTCAATATTGAGCCCACTGCGCAGACGCTTACGTCCTGGTTCGTAGTAGCGGTCATGTCGATCAACCTGAAATACATCTGATTTCTCAGCGGAACAAGCCAGTACCATGTGCATATGAGTCAAGTGCGATTTGTAGTATCACAGCAGAGGGGCACTATTTAGAAACAGCCAACTTCGGCCAGTTTCATGCATACAAAGCTATGCTATGGCAAGCGCTGCATTTGAACATCCTGTAGAGCTAATCCATGCTTTCATGCAATCAACCCAGCAGCTTTTTGCAAGCATAAGCCAAGTTCCTGCGAAAGGAAGAACAACTTGCTTCATCAACGTAGACCTGCTAGCCAGATCTGATGATTGACCAGATCTCCATGTCCGCCCACCATCCAGGTACGTCGCACTGCCTTCCACCCATCAATTGTCGCTTGGCTCGAGTTTGATGCCACGAGCATCAAACATCGGACCAGAGTGAGCCGGCTCGGACATCAAAGCCGGGTTCTTTTTCTGACGACTTGAGCCCTGGACGTGGCCTTGCGGTATCTGGTAGATGCCTTGGTTCGGAGCGGGAAGACCTGCGAAAGGCTGCTGGTTCACGGAAGTCGCGCGTCCCATGGCCACGACTGTCTTTCCGTGAGCATGCTTGTCCCACTGACCTGCTGGGAGACTTTTGGGGTCACCGATAACAAGCCTGCGTGTCTGACTCTTCTTTCTGGCCTGAATGTCGTACTGCGAAGAGTGCATCTTCACACAAGCAGCGCCGAGGCAGGTTGCCGGATCGCAAAGCACATAGTAGCACTTGTGGCTACTGCCCTGGTTGCAGTGAGCTCTCCCGTCGCAGTTCGGCACCTGGTGCTCGAAGCAGTGTGTACAAGTTGGCTGACCGAACTTGAGCGCGTTCCTACGGTTCATCGCGAGCTGTGTTTGGAAAGCCGGTGTCTGGTCAACCACTCCTGGAACAGCTTGAGACCCCGTGGCCGCGGGGTACGTTGCGTTGTAGCTGGCATGTGTAGCCACGGTGGTCAACTGCTTCTTGGTGACAGCTGTAGCAGACTGGTCGCCGCCAAATGCCTTGCGCTTCTGTCCAGCGAACACAGGCTGCGACAACTGAATCTCGTCGAGCAGCTGATCGACAGCCTGCAGGGTTGAGCCCGGTTCTCCAAGCGTCTCGCTTCGGGTTTTGCCACGAGGACCGACAGGCTCGGCATTCGCAGCAGTCACCTTGTACGCCGGCTGAGCAGGTTCTTCCGGGGGAGAGGAGCGCTCATCAGCATCGCCAGACGATGTCGTGACGAGCGGCCCAGCCTGGAGTGCGAGGAAACGAGCCTGGTTGAAGTGGCCGAAACCAGGCTGCTCCTGAACAACAGAGTCTTTGGGCTGGCTGGCAACTGCAGCAAATGCACCCTTAGAGACTAATCGCTGCTCACCACGAGACAGAACTGATCCGGTATCTGCAGCAGCAGCCCTGCGACCCGGCTGGGAAAGGTCACCAGGGCGCGACAAGCGACCATAGTCAGGTCCGTAGTCAAGAGTAGGTGTAGAACCGGAAGCAAGCGCCTGAAGGCGGCTTTCAGTGAAGTGCCCGAGCCCGCCGCCCTATTTACAGACGTGTCAGTTTCCATAATCTCGACGCGAAGAGCCACAGTTGAACTGACCGTTGGCGGCTGAGATGCCTTCGAAGCTTGAGTGGCGGGGGCAGCTGGCATCTTCGAAGCGTTCTCGATGCGCTTGAGGTCGGCGCTTTGCTGCACAATCTTCTTGCGGAGCCTCTGCATCTCGTCGACGGCCGCGGTGCGCTCGCGTACAGCAGCGCGCGACAGCCTGCCGACGTGGTGCAGGATTTCCTCGCGCTCACGGCCACGGATGTGGTCGGCCGCCGCAAGAAGGCGCATGACGATGTCGTTGACTTCGTTGGCTGCCATGGTAGAAGGTGTTGCAGGGGTTCGATGGTGGGAAGGGCGATGTAAGGTGCGGTGGATGCGTGGATTTTGCGTTGTTGTGGTAAAGGGCAGAAACACGCAGCTTGTTTGCAAGGTGGGCTTGGTGTCGCAATTGAGGAAGGCGGTGTTCGAGAAAGGAGCACTTGGCAAGGAAGGGGCGAAAGAGCATCTGAGAAGGAAGGAGCGACCTGGTCGAGCTCCAGGTCGTGAAGTAAGAGGAGATGAGAGAGTCGACACCGCAATAACAAAAGAACAACAACAACACCCATCTGTAATCGGTACCATACCCCCTTCGCACAGCCATCGTCACCAGAAAAAAGCAAGACTTGTAAAGCTCAATTTTAGGTGGTCATTGTCTGCTGATGAAGACACATCTTGAAGACTCCATCCTCATTCATCCTCCATACAGAACAGCACAACGCCTCAAACTTCACATCATCGTCCTCAGGCTCAGCCGCCAGCCTCGTTGCTTCGATAAGATAGCTGATAACCGCGCCGTCTCTGCCCACAGGCGTCACGTCAACCTTGGACATGCGGTATGACTTCCAGGGCACGAAGGCTGACGAGTGAAGGATGTCTTGCACCGAGGGTACGGTATCGCGAGTGAGTTTCATGCCGAGTGGGAACTGCATCACGCAGTCTTTCGTGAGGTAAGGCACCATGTCGGCGCCAGAGCGTTTGAGGGCCTGCCAGGTTTCGTCTTCCAGGTCCTCAATGAGATGTCGGATTTCGCGGGTCGCCATGATGGATATCAAGTTGGATATTCCGCTGTTGATTTCCAGTAGCTTTCGTGGATTCCACAGTTCGCGTTTGTCATCAAGAGTATTATATCAGATGAAGTGAGGTAGATTCGAGTCCAAGGATCCTGTCACTCCGTCATTGGCCAGTGCTCAACCTCGTTTCACAGCAGCTGTATTAAACAAGGTTCCCCGCAAGTTCTGATCTGTACAATATTATTCCCGACCGAGGTATCTATTATGCACGCCCGCGACCACCAAGATGTTCAAGATAGACATATTCGAGATGAGGTTCGGTAGGTGGTCATTCTCGCTTTCGTCTTATTCTATTCCCACCTCTACAGCACAACAATGACGACCATGAACTTCGACATCCCCTCCGACCTGGCAAAGTACCTTGAGCAGCTCGACGCATTTATCGAACGCGAGATTCAACCTCTCCAAGATCAAGACGACAACAATCGCTTCTTCGACCACCGCCGCGAGCATAGCCGCACAGATTGGGACAATGACGGCTTGCCTCGAGAAGAGTGGGAAGACCTGCTGGTAGAATGTGCACGGCGCGCGGACAAAGCTGGCTTCTGGCGCTTCAGCCTGCCGAAGGAATATGGCGGACAGAACGAGTCGAGTGGCCGAGGCGCGAATCTTTGGATGGCGGTCATACGAGAACACCTTGCGAGTAAAGGACTTGGGTTGTTCAACGACTTGCAGAATGAGCACTCGATTGTAGGCAACTTTCCGGATGTGATCATGGTTCAGCATTTTGGCAGCGCAGAGCAGAAGCGGGAGCTCATCGAGGGAAGGCTGCAGAGGAAGGTGAGAATCACATTCGGCTTGACAGAGCCAGGACACGGCAGTGATGCGACCCACATGGAGACAAAAGCAGAGAAACAGGCGGATGGCAGTTGGGTGATCAATGGCGCAAAGATGTGGCAGACCGGTATGCATAAGGCGACGAACTGCTTCATCTTTGCGCGCACAAGTGGTAAGAATGGCGACGCGAAAGGGATATCGTGCTTCAACTTACCTCGCAATACGGAAGGCATAAAAGTAGAGAGCTACGAGGTTCGTCTGACACTGACCGGTCACGTCGCCCCAGTCCGAGCTAATCATGAGCTTGACAGTGGACGCTGAATATGCCCACGGATCACGCAACAGTGTCTTTAACCAACGTCCGCGTGCCGGACAGCGCAATCATCGGTCCTGTTGGCGGAGGACTGGCCGTGGCTCAGGCCTTTGTCCACGAGAACCGTATCCGCCAAGCAGCATCATCCCTTGGTGCGGCAGTCTACTGTGTCGAGCAAAGTATCGCATACGCAGGCCACCGACGACCCTTCGGCAAACCACTCGCCACCAACCAAGCGATCCAATTCCCCTTGGTCGAACTGGCAACTCAATGCGAGATGCTCCGCCTGCTCATCCGCAAGACCGCATCAGACATGGATCGCATGGACCACGTCGAAGTCGAGGCAAAGCTCGGCGACAAGGTCAGCATGTGCAATTACTGGGCCAACAGGCTGTGCACAGAAGCGGCTGATCGCGCGATTCAAGTTCATGGAGGATGGGGTTACAGCCGGCATTGCCAATTTGAGCATATATGGCGGCATCATAGGAGATACAGGATCACGGAGGGTAGCGAGGAAATCCAGATGCGAAAGATCGCTGGCTATTTGTTCGGATTTATGGGGCCTAGAAAGGAGGTTGTGCCGTCAAAACTGTAGCTTGATGAATGAATGAGAGCAATCGTCATCGTAGTTATTACTTTGGAAATGGATGTTCAGGAACAATATTTCGCTGAACCATTGCAATGCCACTTCTTTCATCTGTTGGACGTATACCACTGCAACCAAGTCAGTTGCGGCCGCCAAGACTCTGAAGAAGTTCTCGGAGGCAGCCGAAGCCGACAGAGAATCTTTGGGAGCAGCGCAATGAATTTGCCATAAGCTCAACCTGATTACGGCCAAAACCACAACGTCAAGCAAATCTTTTGGCTGCGTATCAAAGATCAATACTACCTGTCGAGTTCCAAAACATTCTGCGACAATCGTATCGACGCGACATTTCTTCATTCCCGGTGCTGGCGAAGCACCAACGTCGAACTCCACCTTGAGGTACTACTAGTACAGTATCGAACATCGAGGCATCCTCACATACTACCTCGGACACTCAATAGTCCCATCTTTGATATCGGTGACTTTGTTCACATCATGGAGCGCTCAATAACACGGTCAGAACTGCGTTCTAATTCTCGGTCACCCTCGCCTCCTTCGGATGACGAAGCACTGGAAAGGCTACGGAACCTCAATACCTTGCAATTTGCAACCAAAGATGTTCCAATGGATGATACACCTGCAGTCCCTACTGCCGAAGACGAAGATGAGGAGATGATGTTCCAGCTTTTCGCGCCCACAAAATCAACCACAGCGACAGCACAGACCGAACCACAGCCAGCAGCGCAAAAAATTCGCATACGCTCGCCATCGCTGGACCCAGCTACTACAGGCTTCATAAATCCAGGCCGGCCGCAGAGTCACTACCTCGCTGAGCCACTTAGCGAGAAGGCGAAAGCTGAGATTGAAGCATCTGCAATTTCTGGAAAGCAAGTTTTGGACCTCTCGACTTTACCTCAACCTGGATGCGCGTATGAGTGGAAAGTCCTACAAATTCCTGCATCACAAGTGTCACGAGCGGCTCGTGTCGCCGTGGCTGAACAAATAGCTGCAGGCTTCACCAGATTAGGTAAATTTGAAGCTCCCGCAAAACGGAGGCGCGCAGGCAAGAAGCTGAGGATCAGGATCAGATCCAAAGCTGAAGCTGCGAAGGCGAAACAGCAGGCGGCTACACAGGCTAAGGAGGCCAAGGAGGAGGCTGAGAAGGAAAAGAGAACCCGTCGCAACCGCGAGAAGAAGGTGAAGAGGAAGGCCAAAGAAAAGGCCAAGAAGGCAGGAGGTGCCGAAGCTGCCGATGGCGCTGATGGTGCTGCAGAGTCAGCTGACAGTGGTGACGAATGAACGGCAAAAGTACTTAGAGTCATTCCGGCCCGCTGGTTGTAATGAGGTCGAACAACAACAAGGATTTCCTTCGAAACACCGGCACTGGAGCTCACATCGCACCAGCTTCTTATCACGAACCTTCACAAATCAAAGGGCAACCAGAATTGCTCATGGTGTTCTCGCTTCCTGTTTCAGGGCGTGCAACGGCTTATGCACTCCTATCATTTGCAACCTACGATAAAACGTGAACAGCTACTTACACATGGCGTATCTGGACCCAAGATATAGCCATCAAATTTCCTCGGACACTATGGCGATACTAATGGCATCGTTGAGCTACTTCGTCCTCCTTGGGCGCGGTGGAAGGGGCGGGTTTCCCATATTAATGGGCTATGAGCGTCAAATCCCAATACTTTGGACAGACTGTACAAAATCTCAACGACCGCCAATCATTCAGATTATTTCCGGTTGGCCAAAACAGCACAGGAACGCTGGAATTGGCGGATGTGGATCTCGTGTAATATATATACAAATATACATGCATGTATTTATTATTGTAAACAATGCGCCAACGACTAAGCAACGGCAAACAAAGGGCTTAGCATCGCCAAGCTTTCCCGTTGCGGCGTCCAGACTAACTACCTCACGCGAGAGGTCCCCTGTATTCAAACAACGTGCATATCCACTATACTTTCTATACTATTCTATAATTCTTCAGCAATTGTTATGGCAGTGCCAGACATCGACGTTCGGCGATCATAATACAGCAAACCACAAATAGGGCAGGTCACAGCCCTAATTCACACTCCAAATGGCGCAAAGCGCATTAGCACCTCCGCGCGACTCTCTCGAACTTGCGTCTCTCGCATCCTCAAACCACGACTCCGAACCTCGCGGCAGCTTTGAATCGTCGTCATCTGGAATCGCCTCAAGTCGCAAGCTTTCAATAGACTCCCAGCCAGAGCGACCTTTGCGAAATGGCAGGCGCAGCTATTCCGTCTCGTCGGCGTTCGACTTCGCTGGAGCAATGTTCCCCTTGACTTCTTCCGGCGCAGGATACTCAGCACTTGGTACACCTTCGACGCCAAATGTAGAGCTCGGGCAGCAGAGTTTGGAGAAGAATAAGAGCTTGACATTTCTGAATGGCCTCTCGCTGGTCATTGGCTTGATCATTGGATCTGGGATATTCTCATCGCCTGCTTCTGTCAATCAGAATGCAGGATCGCCTGGTGCAGCTTTAATTGTATGGGCTGTCGCTGGTCTGTTAGCTTGGACGGGCGCTGCGAGTTACGCAGAGCTGGGTGGTGCCATTCCGCTCAATGGTGGACCACAGGTATACCTCAGCAAGATCTTTGGAGAGTGGGCGGGCTTCCTCTTCACATGGTGCGCGGTCACAGTGTTGAAGCCGGGCAGTGCAGCCATCATTGCTATCATCTTTGGAGAGTACATTGTCCGGGCGGTGATTGGGGTTGATGCGGCGGAGGCGAGTCCCTGGATCAACAAGGGCGTCGCGATGCTGAGCTTGCTCCTCGTGACTGCGATCAATTCGGTATCGACGAAGCTTGGAGCACGCAGTGCGGATCTTTTCATGTTCCTCAAGTTCGTCGCGCTTCTGGTAATCACTGTGCTGGGTATCGTAGTTGCCGCGACTGGATGGTCATATCACAAGGAGAACCTCTCACAGACTTGGAAGAACACTTCTTGGTTTGAAGGCACCTCACACTCTTCCTCCGAATGGGCGGTTGCGCTCTATGCTGGTCTTTGGGCTTACGATGGCTGGGACAACACGAATTACGTCGTCGGTGAGATGGTCAATCCTGGCCGCGACCTGCCACGCACGATTCACACCTCTGTGCCTATGGTGATACTTGCGTATCTCCTTGCCAACCTCAGCTACATCTTCGTCCTTCCAACAGCGACGATCAACGCCTCCAACACGGTCGCCGTCGCATTCGGCAGTACAGTCTTAGGACCGGTTGGTGGACTCATCCTCGCCCTTGTGGTATCGGGTTCCTGCTTCGGAGCCTTGAATGCAACAACTTTCACCGCTGGTCGCCTCGTATATGCTGCTGGCAAAGAAGGCTACATTCCTGCATTTTTCGGTACAACTGGCTTCTCTTCTCGTCAGCAAATTCGCCTTCCTCGGCGCTCATCACGCGCTCGATCCCTTACTCGTTGGATTTCCGATGAGCAAGGCTTCTTCTATACACCAATATACGCCATGCTGCTCAACGCTGCCCTGACCAGCATATATATTGTCATTGGAGACTTCACCACCCTCACCACCTTCTACGGCGTCGCCTCCTACCTCTTCTACTTCCTCTCGGTAGTTGGCCTGATTGTCCTCCGCGTCCGCGAGCCGGATCTTGAACGACCGTATAAGTGCTGGATTGCGACGCCAGTCATTTTCTGCTGTGTGAGCTTGTTCCTGCTTTCGCGTGCGATATTCGCAAAGCCTTTGCAGGCACTGGTGGTGGTGGCTTTCATCGCTGTCGGAATGCCCCTGTACTGGTGGCGCATTGGCAGCAAAAGAGACACTGGACGTCGGCAAGGCGAAGCAGTGGGCTGGAAATTCTGGAAGAGATGGAGCAAATGATGACCATCGCTTTTGATGATACTGTAGATATATTGCATGTTGTACACGACAAGCCTCTAATGAAGGACATGATTGCTGCTCGAACGATTTCTGAATTCAAGAGCAGGCCAGCAAGAAAGATTCGTTTCAATGCAGCCCTCTCAGAAATGGCGGCATTGATATGCTCCATACGATTCCTCATATCACGATTTGTCGCGGACTAACGGCAAGTCGGCACGCTCGCGTTGAGAGATCGACATTACGGTGCAACTGCGGGTCCGATCAACGTAGATCAGACTAGTGTTCGCACTACCACCGCTCTGTGTCTACAAACATCTCTGGGTTGCAGCCAGCGACCGCGGCGGTCGTGATCAGACAGACTGCATTGCAGAAAGTCAAGACCGGAACATGGCTTTCATCGGAGATGCGCTTGACTGGATGCAGGAACACAGAGGTATGGCCATTATCAGCTCTTGCCCTTGCTCCAATCTCGCTGATATCTCCAGTGCGTGTCAATGTCGTTTCAGGCCTTTTGGTCGGTTGCGGTGTCTACATCCAGCTGTGCGTCGCCATATTGAAACCATTTGTTCCGAATTATTCTGCTGACTGTTATATCAGAGATCATCCTGCCATCTTCATTATCTACTCGCTCATTTGTACTTTGTGCTACTGTATCGTCAATTGGTCCTTGTCGGACTCATGCGGTCTCGCTTGCTCGCTGACAGTCTTGGTCTTCTTGGCCAATTCTACTTTCGAGAATTGGCCGGATTGGCGAAGAGGTGACAATGAGCCAATCACCGTTATATATATCACTGGCATCCTCATCATGCTTGGTGTCAAAGGATATGAGCTGTCGCACTAAGCTCAGCCTTGCGATCTGTCGAGCATTGCAAGAGTGGACCACCGCCACCATTCGACCACAACAGAATTTTGGACTTGCCCAAAGCTTTCCAGACCGAGCTCGCAATCGTTGCATAGGTCACCACTAAAGGACTTGCTACTCAGGACTTTACCGAATGTATCCGAAAAGTGCGATTCATTCCGAAGAATGCGAGATATCCGAACTTTGCGACTGCCAAGTTAGAACTGAGCATGTACCACGATATCTTCAAACGCGAATCAGGGATGTCTGGTTGTCTCAAAATCGGTCTGCGACACGTCTTTAGGCGTACGCAGTAATTACTATGGGCACGCACTTTCGCCTTGGTCGGTAGCACATTTTGCAACAAAACCCATCCTGTCCACCCAGTCCTATTGCTCCCCAACTTCACATTCTTCATCATTTCCTTATTCATGTATTTTGACAGTTACGCTTACTTCTTCCTTTTTTTTCGAAAACTTTTCTACGATCATTATCGCGGACTATCTCTACAAGTTCTTTCTGGCTTCCCCTGGAAAATGGCCTCAGACGGAACGACTGCAAGCGCAGAGGCGGCGGAAGGCTTCAGTTTCAGCCTGTACAAAAATACACCTTCATTGCCAGCGGCAGCTGCTTCTGCGTTCATTTTCGCTGCTTTGACAGCCGTACATGCCCAGCGGATGTACAAGACCAAAGCGTACTACTTCACACCTTTCTTTATTGGTGGAATTTGTAAGTACATATCTCTCTGCTATCGTTCACATAACATCGGATAGCCAATTTCTATCTAACGCGTCCTATAGTTCAATCAACGGGCTACGCTGGCAGAATATGGTCGCATTACGATACTGAAGCGATAGGAGGCTTCGTAATACAAGCTATTCTGATCTTGATCGCACCCGCCCTCTTCGCCGCCTCCATATACATGATCCTCGCACGCCTCATCCGCGCGGTGCATGCCGAGCACCTGTCTATAATTCCAATCAGATGGGTCACCAAGACCTTCGTTATTGGTGATGTGGTCGCTTTCACCTTCCAAGCAGGCGGTGGAGGCATTCAGGCTGCGGGCACTTTGGAACTCTACGACATCGGCGAGAAAATGATTATCGTCGGTCTGTTCGTCCAGATCATTGTCTTTGGCTTCTTCATGGTCACAAGCGTTCTATTCCACACCCACCTGGTCAAGAACCCAACGGCGGCTTCATTGGAAGCCTGGGTGCCATGGCGCAGGCACCTCGTCATTCTCTACACCACTAGCGCTCTGATCTTGGTTCGCAGCATCTTTCGCGTTATCGAATACTTACAAGGCAACGGCGGATACTTAATCTCGCACGAGATCTTCCTCTTCATCTTCGGTGCAGTTCTCATGGCGATTACGATGGCCATCTTTTGTATCTGGTACATCAGTGATCTCGAGAAGCGATCACAATCTTAATCGATGAACCTTTCAAAGCCGATAAATCTCATGGCGGAGTCACCGTTACCCACCGCAGAGCGTAAGCGAGTATACTGTGCACGATCCTGCTTTCAATGTGTCAGATCCCGACCAACAGTTCAAGTCTACAGAGTTTGCTTAGATGATTCGGATCCCCTTGAGCCAGGAGCTAAACCATCGAGTGCAAGCGAGACCTTTATACCAACAATGAAAGTGTGGCAGAAAAGAGTGGTGCGCTCGAAGAGTCTTCGCTTTCTTCCGATATAGTACCCTCTGCCGAGTATTTAAACACTGTCTGCATCATTCTGCTGCAGGTACGCGCGTAAGGCTGCATCGGCAGAGCCACTTGCATACCGCCGCGTTCGGGTCTGCGAACCTCACGGTTCGGTCAATAAAACATGACAACAGGAGTGCGGGCTTCCACCCGTACCACAATGCTTTGTTGGACACGTGCGGATCGGACCCTAGACAATAATTGCTCTCCCCATCCCTGCCTCCCTCCTCACTGAAAGTCGAGCCGTCCTCCGTCCAATGCGGTGACATGTCAACGGCAAGAATTGACCGGTCGGACTTTCACGTGCTGTTCACCGAAAGCTGAAACGAAACGTTGGAAAGTCGGTGGGCAAGGAAGGCATTAAGGGCGACTCCGACATTGCCATAATCCTTGGTATTTCGCCTACCACTCCACACACTTGTACTATACTTATTTAGATATATATATCCTCTTCAATCTAAATTAAATTTACTCCCCTATCATGTGTTTAAAAAAACCGCAGAGGAGGGGGCAGGCGCCTGCGCCGGAGCGCCGTCGGTGGGGGAAACTTTACAACCCTTTGCAAAAGCACCGGGCGGGCCCACTTTTAACGTGGTAGATCGCCGCCAGGGCACGCGAGCGATTTGTTTATCACGACATCGTCTCTTCTGTCTCTTCATATCTTGCCCGCGCTGCGTGAACGGAAATGCTATGGTTGGATGGTCTTATTCCAGGATGCTTCCAAGATGTCTTCAGCGCATTGCACGTGCCTGCTGACCCATAACAACTGCATGTGTGTTGCTGCATATCTTCCGGCCCAGTGACACCACTGCCATGGGTACCTTGCATTGTGCATCGTGTTGGCGCGGCTTGGCCTTAGAGCTTGGACTCGGATTGCGATGCCAACGATGGCACCGCCCTATCAGTGCGCGACATGCACATATGTGAGACAGCAAGTGGTGAAGAGTCCATGGAAGCGAGACATCTTTCCGCAGGGTCAATCGATGCTAGTCGTACCCTTGAGAGTGCCAGCAAAATGATTCCCGGCATACGAGGTGTGACTGAGTTTTGTAAACTACAGGAGGTAACAAGCAGATACAGACTCAACGATCAACACGTACTAGCTTTGATGGGGCCCTTGGCATCTTACTTTCTGGGTCTTGTTGGTGTCGTTGAGCTCTCAAAAGTCGCTCGCCCTCACCCTCGCTCGCCGTCATCATCCTCGCTCGCCGTCATCGCCCTCGCTCGCCGTGACGCCGTCGTCACCCCTCGCCGCCGCATCTTGTGAACGGGCAGTTATCATACGCCCAATTACATGGCCACTTCGCTAGTTCATCCTCCTGCAATGGCTGCACAGTAGTAGCAGTCACGCAAGTGAAAACTGGCCAGGGCTCGAGACGAGATGCATTGGGGAAGCAATGCCCAGGCCACTCATCCTTGCCCTTCATATCCACAGGGCGTATCGGGCATACGCCATGCAACAAGGACTCACTGCCTTCTTTGCTTCCCCTTCCACCTCTTAACATCAATGGACACTGCACTATTCCCATGACTGCTGGAAGGATACAAGATATGCTGCCTCTCAACATTCACAATGCGGCGTCTGCAGCAGGCAAGCGCGTGCCATCACATTTGGGTCCTTCTTAGGACTTGCGTTGATGAGGAGCAATGGTAAGGCAACAAGCTTTTCTTTAGCGTGACATGTGAATCCAGTACCCACCCATGCCGAGTTGACCAGAGAGCTACTGGCCGCGGATGTTGTTCCTCCCTACTTGCAGTCGTTCCCCACCAATTCTTCAAACACTAATAGTCCTTTCGACCAACTACCACCTCTGCATTGAACCGTCCTGGCCTAAACCCCATCAACTTGCCCAACATCTCGTCCAAGCAGTCCGCCATATCTGTCGCTTTCCCTTCCCTCGCTGCCTACAGTGAGACTTGCCGCACAAGCACCCTTGCAGCGTAACTCCTGTACAGGTGCCGTATCCAAAGTCGTTGCAGCAGAATCGCAGTCCAACCTGGACCTCAAAGCGTCCTTCGCCGACACCTTCTCCATCCTCTTCAGGCAGACCATCACCGCTCAGCAACTTCCAGCCAATTGAACCACCTCCACCTCCCACACCTCAATCCCATCAGCCCCGCCCGCTCCAATGTCATCTCCTACGCCTCCCACGCACCCTAAGTCTTCCACGCCTCTCAAGTCTTCCACGCCTCTCAAGCCTTCCACGCCTCTCAGAAATTGGGTTCCACCTGCTGGAGCGTGCCTGCCAACGGTGTCGACGCAGGGAAGTCACGCATCCAACACCAAGAGACCGTGAAGCGGGATCGCGCACAATTGACAGTAGACCAAGGGTACGTCGATAACCTGTGGTGTGCCCATGGACCAACGGCGCCCTGTGGATCCGCGGACTCACCAGTGCCCTGAAGTTCCAGCAAGTGGCCCCGCAGCGCGGAGACCTTCGCCATCACTAGGATCATTTTCTTGGTCGACATCTAGCCTGGTCGTCTCACAGAAGAACAATCAACGGTGCCCTTCTCGTTGCGAGCACGTTCTCAATGGCTTCACTGTCGGCAAGGAAACTCGTAACAAGGCTTCCACCAGCGTCGCCAGGATCCAGCTGGAATACATGAACCTCGAGACAGATCTGTACTCTTTTCCAGACGAAGAGCTCGTCGCTGTTGAGCCGCAAGCGACATATGGGATACATGCACATCGCGTGCCGCGAGGAATGTGGGCTTTATCTGGGTCGTGGCGTCCACGCTGCTCAAACCAGGCGACATTCTTGCAGCAAAGGGCTTGGTCCTACAGCTTGGCCTTTCATAATGCCATTGACGTAAGCGTGGCCAATCAAGACGCAATCGGAGCCCTCTTTGGCGCAGCGCAGAACATATGGCGACTTACCCCCTCCAAGGATCCAGATCTCGTCACCTTCCATCAGAGCGACTGGTCCAAGACCCAAAAGCATACCGTTACTGGTCCGGAACAAGGCGCGGTCGAAAATGGCACCGATGTGCGCTTGTCTGATAGACAGAAAGTCATCGGCAGCATCATCAAAGTTGCCGTCGTTTATGATCCGGTCAAGCATCGTCTTGCAGACACTGATGTCGCTCGCGTCAGCAGCTGGAAAGCCACTAGAGCCCTCGTGGCTACACCCCTCGATCATGGTTTCTGCAAATTCATCAGTGAGAATCTGGCCAAACTCTGGTGAGCATGCGAAGTCTCGCCATGATCTGATCAAAGATGTGTGCTCAACAGCATCCTCACTGGTGAGCACCTGCTTCGCAACTTCGCCAACTTTGTCGACTAGCATGCCGCGCAGGCATAGTGTCTCAGGCTGCTCAAACCTTACTGACCGTGCAATACCTTTCGCACTATCATACGCACTAAGGCAGTGCAACCTTCTTTTCCAGTCGTTAATCCTCCTCCTCCTGTTGACGTTATCGAACAGCGATCCTGTCGACCAATTGGGCACCCACGAAGGGAGCTGAGGGTATGTCCCTAGGCCCATTGAAAGAAGAAAGAGATCATTGGAGTTTTCCAGAAGCCAGCTGGCTATTTGAACGAACACGGTCCTGGTAGAGCATTGGTAATCAGGAGTCGGCAGGTTACCGTGAGCCAGACCCCAGAAAGCGAAGAGTTGGTCTCTATCTTCCGTGGCTTCGAGCCCTCGAAACAGTTGTAAGAGTTGGATGAGACCGTGGCCCCCTCCCAAGTTCTTCTGAGTGTGCAACAGGCTGGAGATGTGATTATACAACTACGACCCGGTCATTCACATGCTTCATGAGTGATGCGGAGGCATGGTCGCTCACCTGATAGCAATCGGACTGCACATCTTTGGGCAAGATGTCAATGAAGGGGGCGCAGCATTCCCGTCTGTGCTTCTCGTACGCTCCGGACGCATCAACGAGGGTTGAAAAGGGGACCAGTCCCCACTCACCCATGACAAATGCTTCTGTTGCAAGCACGATCTCTTGTACGGTCCACACCCGTCGCCAAAACGACGCGCTCAATATGCGTCGCAGTTGTTGGGCCGCAATCATATCGAAGGAAGATTCTGAGGGGTCAAGTTCGCGAAGATGCGAACCACACGACCAACCATGCAGGATTTCCGACAGCATTGAGGGCTGGAACAACATCCCTCCCTCATCCACGCCGAGGTAGACTTGATTCGCGTTCGAGAAGATGCATCCCATCATTGCCACTTGGATGCTTCGCTCTGCGGAATTGTCTTGGGCAATACACAGCGAGTCACACCAGAGATCCTGTGCGAAACCAAGGGCACGAACCCTAGACAACTGTCGATGCAAGTTGCGAGGCACTGCATAGGATTTGTTGTTCAGGATGATGTTTTCTGTTGCGCACGTGGTTATCCACGAATATGACAGACAAACATAACGGCGGGTGGCTTCTTCCAAGTTGACGGTACGGAGTGCAGCTCGAATTGGAGTATCTTCAGGTCCTGGCTCGATGCTGCAGAGTCGGATCTCTTTCCCAGGGTCGCTTAGGCGAGTCCATGCGAAGTCGTCGGATGGAAAGAGAACGCTGTCTCGCCGGGCTGAGGCGGACTCCAGGCGTGCGTTGGTCTCACCAAGTGCTAACGTGCTCGGTGCTGTTCCCATCAAGGCGGCTCAGCGATGATGGCCAGTATCTGCAAAGGACCAAGGTCACAGTGGGGATCTAAGGTTGTCCTGCTTCAACAACAAGTCGAAAAAAAGCAATATATTGCCAGATCAACATACCACCTCCGGCGAGCGCCTCGGCGCGAGAGGACATCTTATGGCATGTCGAACTTCACAAGGCATGAGCCTCGCTGCTTGAGGCGGCGAAGTTCGACGCACCGCAGCTCGAAGACTGCGGCGAACCTGCAAGTCGCGATGCAGATGCAGCCTGGCAGGCGATGTGCTGCAATGCGCTGTCGGGCATCTTTGGGAGCCCAAACACGTCGCGACGTTGTATTGGTCGTTCGCGCTTTGCCTTCTCTGGAGCTGGGTGTCAGCAGAGAACCTGAGGGTCCATACCGCTACTCTTCAAAGAGCTCGACTCCGGGAATATAGCCTGCAGCGCGGGATGAATACTCGACTTACTGACCAGACGGCTGCGCCTCTCACACTCGGCCTATATCACCCAGGTGATTTGTGGTATGTTATGCACTCTCAAGGATCGGGATCATGCAGGACTTAATGACAACGTACTAACATTGCGTTCTTGTAGTCTGACAAGCCTCCGATGAAATCGATGCTTCTGCTCAGCCGAGCAAGCTCCTGGTGGTGTAGCGACAGCGAATCGGCACGCGTTAGGCTGCCTTCTTGATATCCAGACTGCAAGCTCCTACGGAGGTAGCTCTCCAGCCATCACCTGCCTCGTTCTTCCGGTGTCTCGATCCTTGGCATGTTTTGGTGCGTCAGTGTCTACCTCGTGAAGGAGGACGAACAACAGATCGGTTGCGGTGGTGTTCAAGGCACATCGAAAAGAGCTGGCATGATAGAAGAGACCTGGACCTGGATACAAAGGCGTGAGGGACGCAAGACCATCGTGGCTTGTTGCTTCGTGTAGGTCGCGAAGAGGGATTATCGACACTCAGCTCTGTGCGCCTAGGGGCTGCATATATGCCTGTCATACGCGAGCTAATCT
>Ga0265797_10006448_pt1 | contig 16548 bp, 17 predicted proteins | sample P2T30metagenome_FD_192433 | JGI IMG/M metagenome (GOLD analysis project Ga0265797, IMG submission 192433) | Plant litter microbial communities from East Loma Ridge, Irvine, California - P2 T30 | ecosystem: Environmental > Terrestrial > Plant litter > Unclassified | place: USA: California... | reverse complement strand
CTCCTCCTCCTCCTCCACCGCATCCCCCAAACCCCTCCCCCTCCCCAGCATCTCCCTCACACTCAAAACCCTCCCCCTCCCCAACATCTCCCTCACACTCAAAATCCTCCCCGGATCATTCCTCCCCCTCTCCCTCTCCCCCGGAGCACTCAAACTCCCATACTCCACCAAATTCTTGAAATTCCGGTCGAAATCCGACAGCGGTCTGCGTTCCGAGGGCGGGAGGTGCAGTTGCTCGAAAGCGAGGCCGCCGGGGATGGAGGGGTTCTTGGTTGGAGCTGGGATTGGGAGGTAGGGGTGGGTGGCGGGAGGGCCGTAGGCGAGGGTTGTCATGAGGTCGCGCGGGAGGGGTGGTGGGGGGTTCTGGGAGGGGGTGGTGGAGGTGAGGTGGCGTTGTTCGTTGGTGGCGGTGGGGAGTGTGGTGGTGGAGGGTCTGGTTGTCGCTGCTAGGTTGGTTGTGGTTCGTGGGAAGTCTCTCGGAACATGCGTCGCGTTCTCGTCTGGACGTGCCAGAGAGGGAGCAGGACGTGGTGCATCTCTGACAGATGAGACTGCAGTAGTGGCAGATTTGTCTCCAGCAGCTGAAGTAACTCGTGCTTGCACCTGCGGTGGCGATGGCTCTTCGTCATCTGAATCTGATGATATCTCGATGGGTTCGTTGCTGTTGTTTTGTTGCTGGGACGAAGGTGCATTCGCCTGCGGTTGCGATGTCTCTTCCGCGTCTGAGTCCAATATCTCGATGATTTCCTTGTTGTCAGGCTTCTTCGTCTCAGAAGGGGAAGACATCGTTGCTGCTGCGCGATGTTGGATGCTGAGATGGTGATGGAGAAGATGTACGTCTTTTCAGCGCACGATATATAAGTGTTAGATCCAGTCCAAGCAACAAACAAGTGTTTGTATGCACAGTTTCTGTTTGTCGACTTGATTGGTCTCTCGCCATCTTTGCGCAGTTGAAAGGAAACCAGGCTGGTGGTACACTTATTGTTGGTACGGGCGGAAGGATCTGTGAACTCTTTCGTAAGACATGGTGATGCTTAGTGTCTTTGTATGAATCAATGCTTGGAGGCTGCTTGTCAGCGTGCATATCACTGGCCATGCGGTGGTTGTGTTAGTGAAAAGGACCGCCTTTGTAGTGGATGTCGATGATGTAGGTAAACCATTCTGTGAAAATCTCCCAAGACATGGTTGGAAGCCTTTATATCAGGCACTGCTTGGAGCCAGGATCCATCTCGATGTTAACTTGATACATCCTTTGTCAGGAGAGGCAAGGTGAGGACAAGTGGTTTGAGAGGTCGCAGCAATTAGCGCACGCATCGCTCGCACCGTGATGGCAAAGGCGACAACGACCTGCGAACATCAGCAGAAACATGCATCGTAGTAACTGAATTGAGATCTCCTCAATGTCCATATAACGCTACCGATCTATCAAACCAGAACCACACGCTGCAAATACTATAAGCAGACATGGTCTTCCATCCGGTCTCACCAAAACCAAAACCTAAAATAACGCCCAGCCGTCGAAAGCTGTCAATGCCTCGAGGCAAGCGCTGTAGTCGTGCCATTCATACCCATCCAACGCCAGGCTAAAATAGAAAATCGTATCGCAGAACACACCTTGAGATCAAACCATTACTATCTCATTCATTTCTCAGTTGCCATCCTTTGGAGGCGCAGGCGGGGCAGAAGCTGGTTCTCCGCCCACTTCGACCAGCGTAGGAGCGATGCGTCTTCGCTTGTCCCGATTGGGCTCTTCGGGAGTTTCGGATGCCACGCTCTCTCGCTTTACGCCAGCGACAGCGCTCAAGCTTGAGCCATTGTTGTTGCTTGGTCCGCCGGGAGTCTGTGGTGGCGTAAACAAAGGCAGAGGACCCGATGCGCCTGAGCCAGCCGCTGTCATGGAAGGGACGCTACTCATCGAGGGCGTAGGATTGTTCATCACGGGCGGCGCATTTTGGTCGGGTGGGTGCGCGAAGCTGGACTGCGTGGCAGCGCTCGAAGCTGACATGCTGCGTGCTGGTGAAGCAGGGCGGGCCGGCTGTGAGAATGGCGATGGTGAAGGTGCTGGTGGAGGCGCGATCGTGCCATTGTTGTTCGACTGGTTTGAGGGCTGTCTTGCCATCGCCGGCACTGCTGGCACTGTAGTAGGTGTTGCCTGTGGTGTGGAAGCCGCAGAATTTGCTCTCGCTACAGAGATGGGAGTGGGTGTGTGTCGTGCTATACTTGGCTGTGGGTGGTGGACGCTTCCTAGCTCACCAGGCGCAAAGGTAAGAGCAGAGCAGAAGCCGTCTGACGAGGTCATCAAAAGAGTCTGACCGTCGCTTGACCAGGTCAAGTCGGTGAAGGTAGCGTAGTGGAGATTGCTGACCACACATAATGGCTTAGTTTGCTGCGTATCGTACACATGCACAGCATCTTGTGTTGCAACGGCGTAGACGACTCGATAAGGCAGACCGAATGCGGGTACTGGTCCTGCGGGAGGTCCTGCGGTATTTGGGCTTGCTTCTGAATCGGCATGGCGAGGCGAGGCCATTGTCGCTGCACTCAGAGAAGGCGATGCCGCGAGTGGTGGAGGGTCCATTGAGGCGTGAGAAGTGGGTGCTGCTCTCGTAGGATGAGCAGGTTCTGGAAGAAGAGGAATGTCTTCTTCTGCCTTAGTATCGATCGTGATCTCTTTTGTTTCTGGTGGGTTGACGCGAAGATTGTAGTACACTGGCGAACACTTGACAGCGATTGAAGGCTTCTTGTGTCCGGGAAGATGTGCCACAGGAGGCTTGTTGAGTCCAGCGCGAGTGTAGATATAGACAGTATTAAGGACATCGTCATCCTTCTTCGTCGATTCGGGCCCTGGTACAGTAGAAGTCTTGTATTGTCCGGCGGGTGTGAAGAGCAAACTGCCGTCGGGCGCAAATGTAAGTCGGCGGAAGAATGATGTGAAAGTCTCGTTGGCGTAAAGGTTGGCGTTGCGGACGTCAACACCAAAGCTTCCTGAGACACTCGGTGAGGCGGATGGCATCACTGCAGGTAGTGGCATCGAAGGGCTAGGAGACACAGAACGCCTGACCGAATTTCCATTGCCCATTTGCGAGCCGAAAGATGATCGTCGGCTGTGTGAAGTAGGTGGTGGGTTCATCGGTAGTGCGAGCGATTGTGGTGTGCCAGGAGCTGAAGGAGCAGGTGACCCAATCGCATAGCCGCCATCTTGGACAAAAGCAGCCCGATGGTTTCCGAGTCCGAGATCTGGGGGTGCCGGGCTATTTGAGGAGATGCGGCGAGCTGGGAGGTCCATCTTGGTGACTTTGTTGTGTTGCGAAAGGCTGAACTGACCATCTTTCGTCTTGAGAGTATATATGTGGACTGATCGATCTGACGACTGCGTTGCGACGTACTCGTTATGAGGATCCCAGGCCACACCTTGCACGTAGTGGTTGTGCTCAGCGATTTGGCGAACGGTAGTACCTGCTTTTTATAAGTCCACATTCGATCGCAAGCATGACTGCCATGACTTACCGTTTGTAGCGCTGTATATCCTTGCAACATTGTCCATGCTTCCGGTGATGAAGAATGCACCATCAGGCGACCAAGCCAGATCGTAAATCTCCGAACCGCTGCTCGACCTGCACATTGTTTTCACCCGCCATGTTTCCACTTCTTCTTGTGCGTCTTCTCCAAATGCTGTGGTGTGTGCCGAATCTTCCGAAGGTACCCATAGTAGGACGTTGCCATCGTCTCCGGCAGTAGCGAGCATTTCACCTGTGACCGTCAGCATATGCAGGCTCAAGCCATGGACAGCATAGCTTACCTCGGGGACACCATCGTACAACATTTACGGCTTGTGTGTGCTTTTTTAGTGTGGAAAGATATGCCACCTTCCGCTCTTCTCCGTTCGCGTCGACTTTCCAGATCTAAAGTTGGTCAGCAATCTGGATTGGCCAGTCGAGATATGAGGGCATGCGTACTCGGACATTGCAATCGCCGCCTGCTGTTGCTAGGCGTCCTTTGCCGTGTGGTTCGAAGTGAGCGGAGTATATGGGAGCGTTCTCGTCGTGCCAGGCGACAAGCAGCGGAGCGGCCTTCATCCTGGCGGTAGGAAGTCCCAAGCCAGGAAGCGATGGAGTTGGAAGTCAAAGAAGAGGGGTATAGGAGGATTGGCGTAGTTGTTGGCAGTCGGAAGAAAGTAGGAGTAGGTTGAGAGGGTCGCAGAAGGTGGTGCAGAAGTGGATTGAAGGAAGAAGAAGCGCGGGCAGAGCCTCCGGTGGTCACAATGTCTCGATGCGGGAGCAAGTGCTTGCATGCACGATCTTGGATGAGACGCGGAGAAGCGTGGAGAGTTGATTGCAGCTCGGCCTGGCCTGGCCAGTGGCTGGACGAGGCGGCAAGGCGTGGGCGTGGGAGTCAGGCGTGAGATGGCAGCGTGAGTGTGAGTGTGAGCACTGCAGGCAGACAGTCACACGTACGGCATATAATACAAAAGTACCGCGGGCTTGGTCTTGCAGTGTCAGGCGTGGATGTACTTGTTTGCAGCTCTACTGATCGTGAGCTGAGAGCTCTCCTTTGTCGCCCTCTCATTGGTTCGTCACGACCTCACGCGGGGACGGGAGGCACGACGCGTCGTTAGCTGCTTCCCCCTTCGTATCGCGAAACTTTACCGACAGTTGTGGTATCGTTCACTCGAGTCCACTGTATCGAGTGTGACATGTATGAAAACGAAGGAGCATTCTAACGCGATCGAATAGTACTGATGTCGATCCATGTCGACCATTTTCGCCTTCAGAAGCACCTCTATCACACTTTAACGCGCTGGTACATTGCAGATCCTCAATCTAGGGTAAGGAGGGTTCGGGTTCGGGACATGAGATAAAAGAATAATTTATGATATCTCTCGCAGCACTATGTCTACGATGATACTACAAAGTGGATCGAGTTGGACACTGCTCTTGATTAATCCTATACCAGAGAATTCACCATCACAAGCCGGCGTGGCGGTCTATTCATCATTGCTCATTTTGGGTTCAATGAAAGCTGGACAGTGGAGTCAAGACACGCATCAGGTTAGTCAAAATCACAAAGAATCACAATATTATAAACGACCCGGACGAAAGATGAACCATATAACGCATAGAGCAGTGTGTCAACGATAGCTGCAGCTCAAGCACCACCATAGCCGAAAGAGGATCGCATATAACCCCGCTCTCTACATCGCATCGATATGTCGAGGTAACAACGCCACATCATGTCTTAGTTCCTCCAACAAGCAACTCGTGAACAAAGTATCGATAAACTCATTGCATCCATCACTGGTATACTGACTCTTCACCATGGGCGAACCACCACCCAACACCTCCAAAGTCGACGTCCTCATCGTCGGCGCCGGACCAGCGGGTCTAATGACAGCAGAATGGATGAGCAGACTCAACATCAAAACACGAATCATCGACAAACGCGGCACAAAGATATTCAACGGCCAAGCCGACGGCCTACAATGCCGCAGCCTCGAAATCTTCGACAGCTTCTCCTTCGCCCACCGCGTCTGGCGCGAATCAAACCACATGCTCGAGATCAACCTCTGGAACCCCGACACCAACGGCATCATCCAACGCAGCGACAAAATCCCAGACACCATTCCCGGGATCTCGAGGTTCCAGCAGGTGGTTCTGCATCAAGGTAGGATCGAGCGGTTTTTCCTGGACTCCATAGCGGAACACTCGGATATTCGTGTTGAGCGAGGCGTGCTGCCGGAGAGTATGGAGTTTGATGAGAGGAGAGCTGAGGAGGATGATGCGTATCCTGTTACGGTGAGGCTGAGGCATTTGACGGAGGAAGAGGCTACGCCGAAAGCTGCGGCTACGTCGGCGAATGGAGCTGCGGTGCAGGATGGGTTGTTTCGATCAAATCTGACGCCAGACGATACGGCGGAACTTCTCGAGTCCGCAAAGCTTCGCGATAAAGCTGGGTCGGTCGAGACTGTACACGCCAAGTATGTAGTAGGCTGTGATGGCGCACGCTCTTGGGTTCGTAACTGGCTTGGTTTCGAACTCCAGGGTGATTCGACGGACTATATCTGGGGCGTGCTGGACATAATCCCCATCACAGACTTCCCAGACATCAGAATGAGATGTGCGATTCACAGCGCAGAGTCTGGCAGTCTGATGGTCATCCCGCGCGAGAACGGGCTGGTGAGACTGTACATTCAGCTCACCACGACAAATGAGTCAGGTGGGAAGAAAGTCGACCGCTCGACTATCAATCCGGATGTAATCCTTGCTTCTGCGCAGAGGATTCTAAACCCGTACAAGCTCACCTATAGGTACTGTGACTGGTGGACAGCATACCAGATTGGACAGCGTGTAGGCGACAAGTTCTCCTTGCGCGAACGGATATTTCTGGCAGGCGACGCCGTGCACACTCACAGGCAAGTGCAACATGATGAACACCTACTCCTCCAACAAGCTGACCATCCCCAGTCCAAAAGCCGGCCAAGGCATGAACGTAAGCATGCAAGACACCTACAACCTCGGATGGAAACTCGGCGCCGTAATCAACGGCACCGCCAACCGCGCAATCCTCAAAACCTACCAGTCCGAACGCAGGCGTATAGCGCAAGATCTGATCGATTTCGACCACCGCTTTTCGAGGCTCTTCTCTGGGAGACCGGCCAAAGACGTGATGGACGAGGAAGGAATTAGCATGGCTGAGTTCAAAGAGGCCTTCGTGAAAGGCAACATGTTTGCCAGCGGGATCGGTGAGTGCAGTCCAGTGCAGCCCAGTCCAGAAAACCAACCACAAGCCATCACAAGAACCACCAGCCACTAACACCTCCTCCCAGCCGTAACCTACGGCCCCTCCCTCCTCATCGCCAAACCAGGCTCCTCCACCACCCCAGGCGACGGCACAGACGTCTCCTCCTCCCAACCCACCTCCGCCACATCCGTCGAATCCCTCGCCTCGCACCTCACCATCGGCATGCGCATGCCCTCCGTCAAAGTCCTCAACCAAGCCGACGCCCGCCCCTGGCACTTCCAAGAACTCCTCAAATCCAACGGCCGCTGGCGCATAGCCATTTTCACAGGCAACATCCTCTCCCCTCCCCAGAGAGAGAAAATCTGGTCTCTAGGCGCCAAACTCGCAGCGCCAGAGTCGTTCATCCGTCGTTATACGCCCGCGGACGCGGCGTCGATAAGTTCAACCATCGAAATCCTAGCCGTGCATTCTGCGCCCAGGACTCAAGTCGACATTTTCGACTTCCCGCCGATATTCCGCCCGTTTTCTGAGACGGCTGGGTTCGATTACAGCAAGTTATTTGTGGATGACGAGTCTTACCATGAAGGACACGTGCACGCGTATGAAGCTTACGGTATTGATCCTGAGAAAGGGTGTGCGGTGGCGATTCGGCCGGACCAGTATATTGGGTGGATTGGGGAGGTTGATGACTATGATATGATGGAGAGGTATTTTGCTGGGTTTATGAAGGGGCGTGAGGATGGGGGGATGCAGGCGGGTGTTGATGTTGGGGATGTGTTGAAGTTGGTAGGCGGTGGAGGGTCGGAAGCTGGATATGCGGAAAGGGATAGCAGTGTTCTTGGGGCGATGTAAGAAGCAATTAACGTAGTGAATATATACAGTTTTTCTTTGCTCGATCTCATCAAATACCATGATTAAACCAGCTTCCTTAGCTCAGTGGTAGAGCGTGGGATTGCAGTTAGCTGCAAATTATCCTAAGGTCCATGTTTCGAATACGTGAGGGAGCTGTTCTTTTGCAATTTTGCCCCGGAATGCAAACAAGCACGCGAAAACCAGTTGCGAGTCTCGGCAGTTTTTTGCGTCTTGCGCAAAACAGCAAAGAAGCGATCAAAAGGAACCAAACGCACCCGAACGACTCGATCAGGGCTACGATTGTGCTGATACAGCCCCTTTCTTGCATTCTCTCAAAAAGTGCAAAAGCAGCCCTATGTTTCCACCCTATGTTTGATGGATAATTTTTCTGAAGACGGACCTTGACCCATGCCGAAACAACATGTCTCATTTGAAGAGTTTCAAGGCACTCAACATCTCATCAACCTTGAACATTCGGCAAGGAAGCTGACTTGCGGATGAGCAAGACACGCAAGAATGCCTCGCGATCCTTTCGCTCAACAACACATCTCAACACGTTTCTCATACATGCCAATCACCACTCAATAGCACCTTCAGTCGGCGACACCGCCGTATACAAAGATACATGCACGCGCACTGCAAGTCTGCAACTCGCGGTCCGGAGGCTGCTTTGGGATCAGGCACCAGGAACAATAAATCTTTATCGTGACCATGACAGGAGGAATCAGGATGCCCAGCTCCAATAAAGGTCGAGCGGACGGGTAGCCGGCTGTGGCTTTATTGCCTCCTGTCAAGCTGAGCTGAGTTTGGACAACGTCGGAAAGTATGCTCTTGTGCATGTGATACCTGCGATGCTGCAGACGGTTCTGCCATGCGTGAAGGCGTCAAACGTGTCACGCACCGCTATTTGTACGTGAGCTGTATTGCGCCATCGGACGGAGTGAGGGTGTATACTTCATCTCAAGACAGGCAGATAGATGCGGTCCAGAAGGCGTGTCTTATGCGCTAGAGGCGAGCTGGCGGAGATGAATGTGTGCCGAAAGGGGGAAGATCCTCGCAAGCTAACGATTATATCGATTCGTCGACGTCCGTGCTGCCACCTCACGCGGCCAATACTTGTCATGCACCTTAAGCCTTTCCTCCCACACTGCATCGCTCGCATCGCTCCGCACTGCTAGGGCATATCAGGGCATATCATTCGGCTCGGCATGCATGTCGCCTTGCTCGCTATGCCCACTGCCGACTCGAGCGCGCCCTTCGTCTGCGAGCCGAATGGAACGCGCGCTGCAGGCTAGCTGCAAACTTCCAATATCGCCCTCTTCTGGCCTATTCCTTCCCAAGCTTCCAATCCGCCGCATGCTGAGCTGCAGCCAAAAGTGCGCCAAAATCGATGCGTGGCGCCAACTATCGTGCCCATATGGTGGAGTGGCGTCGGGGTGAGTTCAGCTACCACGTCCATTTGCTCCCCGTGCATTATTAGGCGAAGCTTCTCTCCTCACCTTTCTTTGTATAGCTATATGACTGCACATCATCATCTCACTCTTGTTTCTTTGCTTACCAGTGTCTCTTGACCACATTTTTGAAACGACTACTGTATCCCCAGGATTCCGAAGGACGACACGATCAACATACGGGCCGCTTCCGACCGTTCGCATCGTGCTGCAAGGGATTCGCTTTTGAGCCGCCAGGGATCTAGATTGAGGGATCGACAGTGTCCAGTTGCTCTCAAACACCTAGCAACAAGGCAAAATCCTGCCCAAAACGGGCCGGAAAATCACTCTCTGGACTTTCTCCAACGAAGCAGCCCTGGACGTCTTACCCACGACCTGTCATGTGCCAGACACGCCAGACATACCAGCCGGAAGTGCCATGACACCTCTCTGCGCGTCTCAGCATGAATCCAACAGCTGCATGTCTGCACGAGTCTCACCCGCTGTTGTGCAACAACACGACCCAAGGGCGGGGTTAAGGTCCGACCGGAATGTGCATACGGACTTTTTGTGTCACAAACGACAACCTCAGCATGCGTGGCGGCGTAGTACATCATTCAACTGTCTCAGCCAACGACGACTCACCAACCCACCATGGTCACAGGCTCGGAACTTGATATTCGCCGTCCTTTGCGCCTTGCTATTCTTTTGCGAAAGTGTACAGGCTAATGTACATGGGTCAAGCATCTTTGACCACGAGCTTGTATACGATCGCCGGCCTGCACCACAGCCACGGATGGGGATTTATGCTAGGCAAGATGACTCCAGTAGTTCGTCCGCCACAACGACAGGGGAACCATCATACATCCTTGCACCATCTTCGACTTCTTCGACCCCTTCAGTCTCCGTCTCGACGTCAATCCAGACAGCAACATCTGTGGCGACATCGCTACCACGTCCATTCGATTCCAGCCTTGGGAATAATTTCACCCAAAGCTCCTGCCCACAGTTTTTCAACAATTTCCTATCAAATACAACGTTCCAAGAGTGTCATCCTTTTTCGATGCTCCTCCAGGTAGGCAATCTTTGAAGTCACACCCTAATCGGTTGCAAATAATTCTAATGCCAACACAGACGTCAAACTCCTTTTTCGCCGCAATGCAGTCCCCTCTTTCGCTCATTCGCACACTAGACGCATCCTGTCACATTCCTTCCTACTCGTCCTGCAGCACCCTAATGCACTCTCTTGCCACTGAGCTTTCCACGAACGCCTGCAAGAACGACCTTTCTCTTCAGAACCCAGTCGTAACGCAAGCCTACAACGGCCTCATCGCTTACGATACCCTCTACACGGCGTCATGTCTCACCTCTTCGACGACAGGCAACTATTGCTTCGCCGACGCAGCGGCTAATTCTTCAGCACCCACCTCGTCATACATCTACTTCCTACCACTCGGCATGTCACTACCAGGTGGCGCGCGACCGGCGTGCACAGAGTGTCTCAAAGACACCATGTCTATCTTCGCCGCCGCTACCACCAACAAACAAAGCAATTTCCGGAACAACTACGCGCAGGCGGCCCAAGTCGTGGATCTGACCTGCGGTCCTGGATTTGTCGAAGCTGGCGTTGCATACAGCGGAGCAGCGAAACTCGGCGAAGGGAGCAGTCTGTTTATCGGATTGACTGCCATGGTGGCGATTTTCATTAACGTATTCCTTTGATTGGATGGGATTGGTTCTTTTGGTATCCTTCCGGCCTCTTCATCTTGGACGCAGAAGTCAAGTGCTGACTCTGCTGTCTTCATATATTATATAATTCATGTTGACATCTTAGCGATGGAGTTGGCGCACTTTGCACCCCAGCGTCAGATTCTCACTCCAATATTAGACCCTTCTACGACGTATACATGTCACGACTTCACCGGCCAAGCACTTTTATTACTCCATGTCTATATTGAGCTGGACATACATATATACGAGGTTGCCCGCACCAGCTGAAAGCCAAGACAGCCCGGTGAAGGTGCGCGCGGGATGGCTGCATGCATGCATCTATGTCATTTCCTGTTTCAGCCCAACAATACCGAAGTCGTCCTCGCATATACAAGAACGCAAGATGTTCAATAAGAGTCTGCCGAAACGTCTTTTCTTCTCTAAACTGGGCCTGGTATTTCCGCGGCTTTGCATGATCTCATCAAAGCGTCTGAACAAAACAGCATCATGACCAGCCGCACCCGTGATGGCCTCACGTACGACTCTCTCGGCGTGGAACTTGATGAGATAGATCGCTCGAGGCCCTACGAATGGCTTAATCCTCAGACAAGCAAAGCACCAAGTCAGAAGTCAAGTCTCACCGGGCGGTTTAGCATCGACGACGATCAGCAATCCCTCGTCTCGCACCAAGGTGTCTGTCAATCTGGTCTCCTGCCGGACAAGGGACGCGGGAACCGCGAAACATCCTCACACTATCATCGTCGGAGGAAATATCGCTTCAAGAGCTGGAAAGTCGGCGTCGTGACAGCAGGGATGACGACTACGATCGTCTTGTTTGTCAACATCAGTCTCACAATCTGGGCGACCGTGGAATTCGGCCTCGACAATGGGATCGGGACCGCATACGAGGGATACTGCGATGTCGTCAGCGCATGGTCGTTCTGGCTGCACATCCTCATTAATGGTCTCAGTTCCATGCTGCTCAGCGCTTCGAACTACACAATGCAGTGTGTCGCTGCGCCGACCCGGACCGAGTGCGATCGTGCTCATGCACGCGGCGACTGGCTTGACATAGGCGTCCCGAGCGTGCGCAACTTGCTCAAGATCAGATGGAAGCGGAGGATCATGTGGGCTCTGTTGGCCATCAGTAGCACGCCTATACACCTGCTCTACAACTCTGCGGTGTTCAAAACGCTGGACGACAACCGCTACAAACGCTTGCTCGCTGGTGCCGACTTCTTAAAAAGTGACTATTATGTCGTGCCGCCTACGGCACAGGATTATCTCTACGACATCCGCCTGACAATGCATAAAGCTTACACGTCAAACCCTGGATCGTTCGAAAACATTTCATCGAAGTCGTGCATTGAAACATACGCCACATACTATCTCTCCGGTCATGGGAATGTATTACTCATCACAGACGATACTGCCGCCGACGTCGTCCCAGTTGTTCCCTATTCGTACTCGAGCGACCTTCCATCCGGGAGTGTAGAAACTCCCTTCAAATGGCAAGTCCGACCCAATTCTTCTACACTTGGTTTCACTGTCCTAACAACTAAACAGGATGTGCAAAAAGGAAGGCTGCAGAACCCCAGAGGAGACAAGGAGGCTAAGCACAAGTCCGTGGATTCTGAACGGCACAACAGTCAGCTATTGCTTGTCCCAGACGCAGGAAGAGCACTGCAAGCTGCAATTCTCCGTGCAAATACTTGTTGCCGTCATCATTTGCAACGCCATCAAGTGCGCCGCCATGTTCTGGGTAGCTTGGTACCAACAAGAAACCACATTCATCACCTTCGGAGACGCAATTGCTAGCTGGCTAGACAATCCTGACCTGGCGACTGCAGGTCGTTGCTCTGAGGGCGTCCGCAGTATTGCGCGAAAGTCAAAGGGACACCACCCGCGACAACCGCAATCGATCGACCCTGCAACACGCCGGTGGAAACACGGCGTCAGCAGAAAGCGATGGATCACTACTATATCGATAATAAGCGTTGCTCTGTTGACCAGCTGTGCTTGCCTTGGTTTGACAGTCGCACAAATGCAACGCAGCACCTCAGACACCATAGTCTCGCTGGGCTTCGGAGCGGCAAATTCCAACATGCTCTTCAACGACGGGAACCAGAAGGGCAGCGGCGGACTAGCCTTCTCGGTGCTATTTGCCAACATGCCGCAAGTCATCCTGTCGTTCGTGTACCTGTCGTTGAACGCATTCGTCACGTGTATGCTCCTTGCGGACGAGTACAGTCGCTACGAGGTGCACCGCCGACCTCTCCGCGTGACAACACCGGCTGGCAAACAGCGCGCGACGTATTGGCTTCAGCTACCGTACACGTACGGACTACCACTCATCGCCGCATCCGCTACTTTGCACTGGCTAATCTCACAATCCCTCTTCTTGGTTCGCGTGGAGAAGTACTTCGAGGGCAAACCATATGAGACCTCTTTTGAAGGTGGCAATAGCAGCTCGGCTGTCGGACTGAGTCCTGCACCAATGCTGGTGGTTGTTATATTGGGCACGTGTATCGCAGCGATTGCGATTGGCATGGGTTTCAGGAAACTCAAAGGTCATGCGATGCCGGTTGCTGCCAGTTGCTCATTTGCTTTGGCGGCGGCATCGCACCGACCAGTTGGAGATGTAGATGCCGCTGTGCTTCCAGCGAGGTGGGGCGAGGTTGTAGAGATGGGAACCCCCGATGTCGGACACTGCTGCTTTACTAGCCAGGAGGTCGTGAGCGTGGTGCCAGGGAGGAAGTATGCAGGAATGATTGACAAGGACAAAACAAATTGAGCCCTTCATCTCTAGGCGCTATGGCGGCTATCTTGCTATAGAGTCGATCGGATATACAAGTTGTGCCACCGCTTTTGCCTTCATACTATTCTGACGGTATCGTCTCTCGAAACATGGCTTTTACTAATCGTTCACAGTCAGCAGTAAACACATTGCATGAGTTTCTGATCTGAACTTGAAGAGTGCTCTAGGCCCTGTCGAGCAATACGACCATCGTTTCGTCAGCGGTTAACCATCAGCCAGAATCTCAAGAATGCCTCTTAAAGTGTGTTCACCTGGAAATGTGGCCATTCTTGTGGAACTGTGTATTTTGACTAGCGTGACGGTCGTTATATACATTGCTGGTCTGACTGTATGTTGGAAGTCAGACCAGTTAGTCTATGTGCTTTCATCTTTCGACTCTCATAGTTTGTGCTTCTCCGTCGTGCTTCTGCTTTTCCTGACACCGTCAGTCAGTACTCTGAATACGCATGTGAAACGATTAAATCGCAGCTGAGCCCAGCTGTCAACAGCTATCGGAACTTACTACTTGGTAAGGTACTTCGCAGCATGCTCAACATGATCGCTAGCGAAAGTCGAGATGAAGAAGTACGAGTGGTCGTAGTCCTCCTGGTACCTCACATTGACGCCCTTGCCAGCCTTCTTCGCAGCCTCCTCGAGCTTCTCCGGCAGAAGTTGACCCTGCTTGTAGAAGTTGTCACCAGTGCCAACATCGATCAGAATATCCGTGTCGTTGGGGAACTTGGGCAACAACTCCGTCGCATCGTGTGCAGCCCACTGGTCCTTCTTGTCCTCGCCAAAGTAGCCGCCGAAAGCCTTCTGGCCCCACGGGCAGTTGCTCGGGTTTGAAATGGGCGCGAACGCAGAGACCGACTTGTACATGCCGGGGTTCTTGAGGAAGAGGGTGAGAGCGCCGTGGCCGCCCATGGAGTGGCCGGTGATTGACACGCGGGAGCCGTCGAGCTCTTTGAACTGCGCGAAGAGCGCTTTGGGCAGCTCGTCGGTGATGTAGCTGTACATGTTGTAGCCCTTGTTGTACGGCTCCTTGGTCGCATCGACGTAGAAGCCGGCGCCGGAGCCGAAGTCGTAGCTCTCGTCTTCGCCTTGGATGTTCAGACCGCGGGGTGAGGTGTCTGGGTAGACGACGGCGATGTTGTGCTTTGCTGCGGCGGCTTGGAAGAAGCCCTTCTCGGCGCCGTTGTCGCCAGTGCATGTGAGGCCGGCGAGATAGAAGAGGACTGGAGCGGGCTTGGAAGAGGAAGCGGTACCGGGGACGAAGACGTTGAGCTTCATCTGGGTAGTGGTTGCTTTCGACTGTGGAAATAATGCGTTAGGACTTGACAACTGCCGGAGTAGCCATTTTGGTGTATGTTCACCTGGTGGGCCAGCTTGAGCAGCTTGCCGCCAAAGTTGGCGATGGTTGCTGTGATTTCGAAGGACATGATTGCGAGATGTGAAGGTAGATTAGACACAGAGGCGAGGAGGTGTGAAGACAAGAGAGAAAGAAAGTATCACGGCAAGAGTTATTGTTCGCTTAATGGGAGCATTGACAAGAGATGACATAGAGGCGGGGGCTGTTTGGCGCATAGCGGGGCATGGATTCGGCATTGATTTGAGGGTTTGACGTTCTAAAGCGGAAATAGTTCCCGGCAGATGGAGATATGGAACTGCTCGATTTTACATGTGTATAGGAATGGGCGATGTGCATAGAAAAGCTCGCATTGTCGATAGCAATGCAGTTCTGTCTGGTTCCCAAAGATGAAGCTTTAGAAGCACTTCAATACGCCCAAACGAATCATCCACTGTGTCTGAGCGCGACGATCACGCTGTCGATATGCATGCGTAGCATGGCTGCGAGCAGATGGTTGACCTCCAGGGATCAATGCTACCAGTGAGACGCTGTAGTCTTCTGTTTCAAGTCGTCAATTGATCATGCATATGCTATTACAGTCGAGGCGCAGTTCTTGTGGCGCGCCAATCATTAACGCCAAACGCCTCGCTGTCTTTTTTTGTTTCGAAATGGTTGGATGGGTTTCGTGTTGATGCTCCGCAAGTCGATATTCCTGGCGACTGTTACGGCTTAAAGTTTGTAAGCAGCGTTGCGTTTAAAGGAGCTCCTCGCAGGTCCAATCCTCGTAGCTAAATTCTGTTAGTCGACATCACATAATGTGAACACGAATACACTTACAAGCCATCGGGCAGGTAGCGTCGCACGACAAGAGGAATCTTCTTCTCCCTCAGTTCCTTAATGGCGATCTGCAGAGGGTCGGTCTCTCCCTCGACGTCAACGAGAACGGGCGCGTTCATGCTGAAGGACCAGTCAGAAATGCTCTGAGATAACATACAAATCGCAAAAGCGATTCTCGTCCTTCTAATCCAACATACCTGATCTGCAATGCACGGGTGCCGAGCACACGCGCTCTCTCGTATTTGGTCATGTATGGTGTGGTGCTGCGGTTTTCGTTTGAGATCTTCTTGTCCTTGACGCCCTTCACTGTGTTGAGCGACTTTGCCGCCTTTTCTTGCGCTGAAATGTCTCCGCTCGTAACAATGTTGCCCATGTCGTCGCCGTCGTCGTCACCGTTGGCGCCGTTCTCGTTGCCAGGCTCATCGAAGTCCTGTTCTACAAGGTCGTTCTCGTCAATGAGGTTGTCGTCGTTCTCCCTGCGACCGTGTTAGCCTCGAGACTCTTGCGACATGATGCGCGAAGGTGAGGCGCACTCTCCCATGGCGTAGTCCATGGGCTCGTCATCTCCGCCGTAGTCAGACATGTTGGCTGTGAGTGTGTTGTATGTGGCCGGAGATACGGATTCCTCGAAGAAGCAGCCGGTTTGGTTTAGAGAGTCTGGCGTGGATGTTGGTGATGTTCGAATGCGCTCGATGGCTTCTTCGCACGTGAAAGCCTCAGAGCCAACATTTCTCGAACGCGACCTGCAGCCTAGCGGAAGTTGCCGAGCCGAGCCGCATCGCGCCTTCTCCACGTTCCGATTGCTTAAGCAGGGTCTAATCGTGAACAAAAGTTCC
>Ga0265797_10006447_pt1 | contig 16549 bp, 17 predicted proteins | sample P2T30metagenome_FD_192433 | JGI IMG/M metagenome (GOLD analysis project Ga0265797, IMG submission 192433) | Plant litter microbial communities from East Loma Ridge, Irvine, California - P2 T30 | ecosystem: Environmental > Terrestrial > Plant litter > Unclassified | place: USA: California... | reverse complement strand
GTTGCTGTCGAAGCGATGAAGTCTCGAAGTGGACTGCAGTGTTGGGTGGGCTCGCTGGTGGTCTGCGGCGAAAAGTAGGCTTGGGCGTGGAGGTCGACAGACTTCTCTGCAGGCATGGCAGTCTGACGGCTGTACTCAGGCGACACACATGCAGCCTTTGTCAACACACATAACAGGTGTCTCATGTACTTGCGGTGTTGTAGCGGGCCACGATTGTACCGACGTTCGCTGTCAGGGAACTTTAAAGCCGGGCCCTTGGCCTGAAATCACCTGACAGCCCGCGTTGCGCGCCACTTCAAGAACGCCTACGAACACGACAACATTCTATCCTACGCGACAATCGCCTCTAGACCACCATCTACGCACTTCGCGACGCGCCGAACAAGCTGCTACGGCTCCTGGGGACAGCGCAGAAATGCTCCAGCGCCCTGCAGGTGGCCATGGCAGCACCAGGTCCCGTACTTATTGAGTCCTCGCCCGACCAAGCCTACCCGGCTCCTTCAATCACACCCGACAATGTTCGTCCCAGTGGAAATACCACTTCAACTGGTCGCTCATCACCGCAACTCCTCTCCCCGAGTGCCTTTACGCGACCGCGAGCGCAGCTATTGAAGAGTGGTTCAAGGGCACAGCAAGTACCCACAGGCGCACATGCAGGCTTCGCTTCTGCCGCAAGCATATGGAAGGCGCAAGCCAATGACGAGCAGGCGAAAAGCGCTGCGGAAGATGTGACTCTCGAGGCTGGTGGGACGGAGGATGCAGAGCGGACCTCGAAGACAAAGGGCGCCGGCAAGCTTACGAGGCCGAAGAAGACTCCTAAGCCGAGGAAAACATCTACGACTGCGAGCAAAGGCTCCGCGAGCCCAAAGTTTGACAGTTTCATTGAGTCAAAAGCAACTACAGTAGCTCTACCCGCCAAAATCTCCGGACCCTCGCTTGCGAACAAAGAGACGCCATCTCAAGTTGCCACCACTTCGCGCAGGCCAAGTCTTGACATCTCCGAGCACTCTTTTCATGCAGACGCTGCGCCAAATCATCCCACAGTGAACGAGGAGAGTGCACCCGCTTTCAAGAAGCCCGCTGTGCGAAAGCGTGCGGGTAAATCGGACGACAAGGCCAAAACACCCGCGTCAAAGAAACCACGGAAGCCGAAAGCTAAATCTGAAGCCATAATCTTGGACTCGGATGAACCAGAGGTGCCGCTTTGTGATGCAGACTCGGGCATTAAGGAGGCAACTGTGCGTTCCAATCAGACATTGGTAGCAAAGAAGCCTCGCTCAAAGACTGCTAGGAAAACTGAAGCGAACAGAACGAAGGCAGACCCGACACCTTCGGAAGCCTCAAAGACAACAAAAACATGCAACGATGTGTCGGAAAGTGGTGTTAGAGAATCGACTGAGAAATCTGTCTACTTTGCTCAGCAAGGACCATCGGCTGATCTCGACCGCCTGGCACCATCTTCCCCGCCTGTGCCCTGTGGACAGGAAACCATCTCGCAGCTGCCGAAGGTCACTTTCGCAGACACCGCCGCTGCAACTTTGTCAGCAGACGCTTCACTGATACCCACCGAGCCAGCGCCGAGGCGTCGTCGAAGCTGGACACCCGTGAAAGACTCCACAGCCGAGAACACAACAAACACCCTCCCTGTAGTCAACCATGAGTTGAACGAGCGTTTGGGTCAGACTGCCTTTTCGGAGATGCTTGGGAGCTTCAGTTTCATGCAATCCGAAACAGTTCCTGTCCCTCGCGCCGCCAATGGGGAGGCAAGCACGAAGCGCCGTCGGGTAAATCTATCTGATGTGCCACAACACGCGCAGTCGCTCGACAAGCCCAAAGCAAAAGGCACACTCAAGCCCCCTAAAGTGGCCAAGAAGCCCAAGGCTGTCCCCAAAAAGCCGCAGACTATCACAGAGCGTGCCACGGAGGCATATCGTCCATTGAAGGATGCCGACCCGGAGCAAAGCACCATATCTGCACATTTCACTCCTCGCAAAGAGGTCGAAGTGGCGTCTGTTGTTGGAGGGGACGCGGATGGTCAAGAAGATACAGCAGCTAAAGTCAAGAAGCCTCGAAAGTCGCGAGCCAAAGCTCAGCCATTGGAAGATAATGCTACTGTTCCGACAAAGACGAAATCAAAACCAAAAACAACAAAAGTCAAGGTCAAGTTTGACGAAAAGAATTACAAGGCTCCTCTATGTTCGCCAACACAAGCGCTCAAACAGATGAAGTCACAGGACTTCTTGTTCGGTACATCCAGTCAGCTTGCGGCCGAGGAGTCGCCAGACTTTATTCGGGACATTCAGCTGGCGGTCCGTCAATCAGAGATGGTCTTTGCTATGCCCACTAGCTCACAGATTGGTACGCAGCTGGATCCAGACTCGTTTGGTGAAGGGAAGAGCTATGCCAGTGTTCCTACTGCACCGCACGGCACTTGTCTTTCTGTTGAACAGGCTCGCAGGGAGCTTTGGTGCGCTAGTGCTCGAGATGAGACAGGTTCCAAGTTGGCGCAAGAGCCAACGGAGCTCCATCCCGATAAACGCCAGCCTGTAGGCGAAGGCTATGCCGTACAGAATCACGATGTGATAACGCTCTCCAGTTCTGCCTGCGACGGCAAGCAAGTGAAAGCAACCAGTGCTGCAGAGCAGGTGTCGACATTGCAGGCGAACGAAGTTCTTTCGAATCCAGAAAACCACAACGAACTCCCTTCGCTTCAAGCCGGAGATACCGAATGTGATCAGCCAATGGTTTTGAAGTCCAGCGCCGAGACCCACGGAGACGACTGGATGCTTCTCCAAAGTGATGATTCGGTATGCTTGCCACAAGCTCTTACCTGCCCGCCTCCACCGCGACCCAATTATTCAGCTACCTCGTCTGCAAGGAGAACAGCACTGCAGGCGTTGGACGCCAATATACCACTAGCTGGGCCAGATCTTTTGGTCAAACCAAATCTCCTTACACAGGTGCGGCCCTTCTCGACGACAACCCCTGCGACTGAACGAGACGGACCCCGCAAGCAAGCACTCGCTGGTGAACCAAATGACGATGTGCAAATAGTCGCTTCCCCCAAGCGTGGTCGAGGCCGGCCTCGCAAGGAACCTCTACTCGAAAGGCCGACACAAACTTCGCCAGCTCGCGGCCGAGGCCGACCACGTAAAGAGGCTTCACTGGAGCCATCAGCACAGACGTCACCAGCACGAGCACGAGGCAGACCACGCAAAACTTCCTTGACCGACAAACCTGCACAGAAGTCTCCTGTTCGAAAGGTTATGTTGCACGAAAGGAAGACTTCCGCGTCTCCAAAGCGACCCACAGGACGTCCTCGCAAGACGTTCACGCAGAGCGATGCACCACTCCCCTCCCCATTGAGATTCACGGGTCGGAACGATCCTGTAGTCAGCACCGGGTCCGAAGAAATCTTCCGCAAAACCACAAGTCCAAAACCACGCGGATCAGCTTCGCAGCAAACTCCCAGGAAAGGGTGGACGCACATAGACGAGATTTCCGACTCCGACTCACCCACCACACCGTCTCCCAAAAGACGCCGAGCATCCTCATCCCCAGCTTTCATTCGCCCTCTAGATGTCGACATTGGCGTTCCCAAATCCGCCACTCAGCCACCCACTGCTGTCGCCAAAGCCATTGGCCCCACAATCGCAGCCATAAAACCAACCGACACCGTCTGGCCAGTAATGCAAGCCACACTCTTCCCACAGATTACAAGAACAATCACCTCCGCCCCTTCCGCGGGCAGAGACACCGATCTAACGGCGCCACCCTCCTGGCACGAGAAAATCCTGCTATACGACCCCATCGTCCTCGAAGATCTCACCGCTTGGCTTAACGCGCAAGGTCTCCGCACGGAGCTCGAGCGGCTCAAACCTAAAGTCAAGACCAGAGGGCGCAAGAAGAAAGATGCGCCGCCTGAGGTTGACGAGTGGGAGATTGTTAGGGATGAGCTGAAAGCTTGGATGGTGCAGAAGTGGTGCGAGGAGAATAGTGTTTGTTGCCTCTGGAGGGAAGGACTTAGGGGTGGGGTTAAGGGGAGGTATTGAGTTGATGGGATTGCCTGTCTGTTTCTGGGTGCTTGTTTTTTGTGTGGTCTTGGGGCATTGTGTGGAGGGCCGGACTTGGCTCTTGTTGTGTGTATGAGTGACGAATTTCCTTACTTCTCGGTAGTCTTGTGGTGCTTTGATACTGCTACTTGTTTCGAGTAGATCACGGCAATGCAGTGGAATAAGACATTTGCACATTTCACATCCAACACCAGGGTTCTTGATTCTTGGCCTCTTGAATTTTGCAAAGCTACAGGGACGAAACGTGCTAAAGATATGGAGTGAAGTGGTGGCTCTGACTTAGTGTCACACATTTGTAAATGGCATGCTAGGTATGTTTGACTACTACCACCCTGTGAACTTTGTTGGGCCGGGTGTGAATTTAACCTTGCTTTTACCACTTTCGTCTGCTTTCATCTGCTTCCTGCAGGCTTGTCAGCGTTGGCGTCATCCATCGAAGGTGAATATTTAGGCTAATAATCTAGTTGAGACTCGCCACCAAAGCCTTGATCTCCCCCGACTTCCCCCGAAAGACGGATCCACCGGTGTCTTGCTGAGTTGGATATCGGGGTCCACAGGATTCCTGTGGCCTCACACTCGATACCCCGATAGCAGTCCGCGTCCTCTACAGTCTGACCTTGCGCCAAGGGGACAAGGGAGCGGATTTTGATCGGCTAGAGTGAGCCGAACTCGTCGAGCGGTGGCGTTTGTTGAGGCTTGAAGGTCCGAAAGGGCGTGATCCACTGGACCACCGATGCACCCGAACTTTGCAGATCATGCCGAAATGTGAGTTCGCAAACAGCATCGCTCGTGTAACACATCAGTGGCGTTGCAATTTGGCATGCCAAAAGGTGAATTGAATTGCGTGGGGCGGCTGGAGCAAGCATTCGCAACTTGCTTGCATTTCCTACGTTCCCTTGAGAGCCATGCTGCCAATGATGGAGGCTTCCGCCTCTTTTCCGAGGATGGCGGATTCGCCTTTCTTGGGCTGTTCGAGACGGTAGATCTTGCGGATTCTTGCATCGTCTTTGATAGCGGAAAGGGCATCGTCGGTCAAAGAAACAGGACTTCCTTGGACATTCTGGAGCAAGTGCTCGGCGATCGACTGGTCTGGATTGTTCAAGACTTTGACGGCAACAATAGAAGTGCTCGTGTCTTGGATGCCAAATCGGCGGAATGACTCGGCGATCTATAAATCCTGCGTTAGTGGCGTTGTCGGCCAGAAAGACGTCGCACAAGGCTTACGTTGTTATTAGGCGACAAGGCGAAGACAATCTCCGAGTGCACGTTGCGAGTCTTCAGACGGCCGTTGAGGGAGTCGGAGATGGCTCTGAAGCACGCTGCCAGCACGTGACTTGTGGAGATCAAGACTGAGGCGTCTAGAAAAGCATATTCGAAGTCTGCGTTGCCTTCGAGGAGCTGTTGGCGTAGGAATGCGGAGTTTTGAACATCGTTGAATAGGCAGACTTGGATTGGAGAGTTAGGGAGGTGAGGCAGAGTGATTGTCTCCATGGTGGTGGTGGTGTTTGGACAGTGTTCATGAGGCGAGGTTGCTAGAGTCACATCGGACGTCCTGATCGGTCTCGGTCACGTGCCGATAAGATCATGTGATACTGACTACCTTTCTCCAGATTCGCCCACAGCACTTTATTCTATTTCCTAGTGACTTGCATGAGGTATACATGTACATGTATAATCCTGGCCAACTTACGCATGTACATATACATTGCATGTCATTCAGGATCCGACTTTACACTGCAGATCACGTGGTCGTCAGACGAATATCCATAACCAACGGGAATAAAGACGTCAGTGGGAAGATTGAAAAGCTTAGCATGAGATGCACAGGTGTCGCACCAATAGGCGAGGCGGATTGCCAGGTGGGATAGATGAAGATCGGCCGGAGTATGTCACCGCAGCAAGAGGAAAAGGTTAGACTGTTTCCAGGAATCCCCGCCTCGCCTCACCCGCCGTGACCTTGGTGCGTGCCACCCTCCGACCAGACCGACTCTCCGGATTCTTGCGTCCTCCCGGCGTCGAGCTCGCAGGTGAGACGGAAGTTGCCAGCCCAGCCCAAGCCAGCAGTTCGCCTGACACCCACGTCGTTACGTCGTCGTCGTCGCCTGTCGCCGTCGCATCTCGACTCGAGGCCGGCCATGCCTGTGAAGCGCCCTGTCGACGACGATGCCGGCCCGCCCATGCCGCCGAAGCACTCGCGACAGGACCTGCACATCGAATATGACCATAACGCCTCGCACGCCGCCACCGCCCGCAGGAAGGGCGCCTCCAACCGCACTGGCCAAGCCTGCGACAGATGCAAGGTACGTCTTGGAAGATCTTGGGAGAGATGGAGAAACACTGGGAGAGGCGGTGGGAGAGAGAGGGAGAGATGCAGAAGGAGGTGGAGAGAAAGACAGAGTGGCATAGTAGAGATGCAGCCCTCCTGGAAGCCGACGACGCGCAACTGCAATACAACATACACCTACAGTGCATCATCACTGACACTCCACTCAACAGGTCCGCAAGATACGATGTGACCCACAACCTGGAGGCTGCTCGCCCTGCGCCCAGAACAATACCGAATGCTGCACCACCGATCGCATAACCGGCCTCGCCAGGTCTCGCGGCCACACCGAGAGTCTCGAGGGCGAGAACGCGAACCTGCGCGCGCACATTGACACTCTGCAGAAGCAGCTAAAAGACAAGGGCATAGATCCCATCCAGCCACCCACGGCGCCGACCTCTTACGCACCTCTCTCCACAAACGCCTTTTCTTCGCCTGTCGAACCCTCTTCTTCGTCATGGACATCATTGCAACAGACACAGGCAGCCAACACTCCCTCACACTCACAGCAGGGCGCACTCTTGAACGAGTTTCGCACTGGTTGCATCGGCGACAATTACCTTGGAGTCTCCTCTGGCAACAGTTGGCTGAGCCCGATCGAGGGTACTTCTCTTTCGCTCTTCGGAGCAACTTTGGACCTTGCCGAGTTCATTCCCGAGGACCGTGTCGACTCGGGCACATCGTACCAAAACTTCTTAGACCGTGCATTCGTTGAAAAGCAAAAGAATGCTCCTCAACTCCCTGCGTGGGAAACGGGCAAGGTCTACGCAGAGTGGTACTTCCGATCCATCCAGCCCATGTTGCCAATCCTCCATAAGCCCGACTTCATGCACCTGCTCCACCGTGTCTACCACGAGCAGCACCAAGCCACTGCTGCCGAACTTGTCATGGTGCACATGGTCATGAGCCTTGTTATCTTCCAGTACAATGCGCGGAACACCAATAATCCAACCCGCGCACAGAACTTCCAGCACTGGCACTTTGCGCTTTCACTGGTCCCTCGCCTCATCAAAGGCCATACTTTGGAGGACATGCAAGGACTCACCTTGATCTGCGCTCAGCTTCGTGCCTTCCCACGTCCTGGCGCATGTTGGATGTTCACTAACACAGTGCTTGGTCTGGCCATCGAGCTCGGTCTACACCGATCGGTCACTGCTTGGCAAGGCATGACGGCGCAACAAGACCCACATTCCATTGAGATGCGAAAGCGCATCTTCTGGAGTCTCATGTTGATGCATGTTCCTGTTAGTGGCAAGCTCGGTCGACCAATGCCGCTCCGACTTGAAGACTTTGACATCGAGATCCCCGAAGAAGCACACGACTACCTGCCGGACGAAACCGATCTTGACGAATGGCGCAAGTGTTCGTTCCGCTCCGGCAAATGGGGCTTCGTATTGCTGAAGGTTCAGATGAAAGTATACAGCTCCATCTACTCCATCGGCTCTACCAACGCCAATTATGACACAAACGTCAAACAACTGGAGATAGAGTTGAAGGAGACCGTCGCCAGGTTCCCACCAGAGCTTTCTGGAGGTCCAGAAACAAAAGATGAAGACCGTGTCACGGCTCTGTACTTGCAGCTTGGAGCGACGGGTTGCCAGCTCCTGATCCACCACCCAGCTCTCTGCCGGTCCCTGTCGCCGCAGGTGATGTCCAACAACCTCGACGCATGTCTTGACGCAAGCAGTAAAATGCTTTCAATTGCCACACAACTCAAAGCATTGAACAGCTTGGACTCCACACTTTACTGGAACATGGACTTTTTGGCATCAATGTTCACCATGCTTTTCGCGTACACTGAACGCCGCGACCGTCTCAACATGACCGATCTCCAACGTCTTCGGCAGGCCATGAAGGGCTGGCTGGACGTCATGGGTTTTGTTGGAAGCCTCCTTGGTAGTGGAGACCGTTTGCATGGTGCTCTTTGCAATATTGTCGAATGGTCGATTGGCAATATTAGCCGGCATGTGGCTCAGAAGACAGCCACAGCTGCAGTTGCGTCGACAGCAACGCCGCCCGCTACGGACAGCTCGCAACAGCCATCACAGCCGCCATCACAGCCGCCATCACAGCAGCCATCGCAGCAGCACTCACAGAAACAGACACCTGTTTACGAGAACGGCCACGATTATCCACAGCCTTATTCGAACGGGGTTCCTCACGAGATCGTTGCCCGTTCGAGCCATCAGGTACAATCGCAGCCAGCACCACAACAAGCAACTCATCAAGCACCACACCACGCACCACATCAGCCAACACAACCCTCACAGCAGCTTCCTCAACAGCCGCCAACGCAACCTCAACCACAACCGCAGGCAAGCGGTATCGCCTACCCCAATGGTCAAGCGTATAGCTATGCCGATACGCAAGGCGGCAACGTAGCGCCCTACAACCCAGCGGTCGCCCAAGCCTACAACCCGCAAGCATACGCGGGTGAAGATGTCAAACCAAACATTGAAGCACAGCTTGCCGCGCACGCTGCGTTGGCTCAACAGCAGTCTCACGCAGTTTCTCAACCGGCCGCAAGCAACTATATGGCCGTCTACCAAAATCCAACCGCAGGCTACCCCGGCATGGATACCACCGTCGGCCCGATGGCATGGCGCAGCTTTGCCGAAAGCATGGTTTCAGGAATGCACACGAGTGCGCCTGGCATGGCTGATGGCGGGCTGACGAGCTACGTCGGCATGATGTCCGATCCTCTCGCCAGCGCCCCCAAGAACCCGGCATTCATGTACACCAATGGCGCCAGCTTCGGGCAAATGCAAATGCCACCACAACAAGACGGTAACAACAACGTTGCGGACTGGCCGCTTATCCAGTACTAGCTGGGAATTCTTCCCGCCAACTCTCGATCTCACGTATCATGGCCATTAGGAAAAGAAAAATGGGCGTTGGTGTCTTGCTTTGACATTACGGCGGCATGGACATGCCCACGCATGGACGGAAGAGAGGACATCTTTACCACACGACGCGACAATACCTCACGAAGGGCAGGCGATTTTGCTATTCTTTTATTTCCCTTGGCTGTTTGGGGAATGGTGTGATACCCTATTTTGCTTCATTCTTTTTCATCTTTGGACGGGCGGCGTTATTTGGGCAGACTTCTGGCGGAGGAAAAAAAAAACTACGGTTCGCTGTAGACGACATTTGACTTTCCATCGTTTTCTTTACATGTATATACATTCCTGGAAAAAAGCTATGCTGTATATGTCTGATCCTTGGTCATCTTTGTGTTTTTGTCGCCTTTTCTGCCTCATGTCCGATCCTTCTTGTGTCTTTACTTCTCTTTGCAGACGTAGACCCGCGTTTTCGACCCAGTCAACGCCTCACTAATTGCGATGGCGATATTACACTATCAAGGTATCAAATGCCGACTGACACGAAATCCGTTGTTTTTTTCGTTCTTCTCGCTCTTCTCCCATTTCATCCATCTTCCAATTGACGCTTCTCTATTCGTGCTGATGTAGCCAGATATTTAGGGTTAGGGTTTGATCGGCGAGTTGCGGTGCCAAGCGCAACGCGGCAAAGCCCGCCGAGGAGCTTCCCAGTTAGCGATGCTCTGTTACTTCACCATACCAAAGATTCCGCCCGTATACCACTCCACTCCTGTCCTACCGCCAACATGTTCGCCCGTCGCGCCGTCTCTACTGTCGCCAGGCGCGCTGTTACTGCGCGCCCGGTCGTTCCGGCCCGCAGCTTCGCCAGCAGCATGAAGAGATGTGAGTGCGCCATCATTCTTACCGAGTCGGGAGAGAAAGGGATCTAGGCCATTGGGGCGGGAAGAGTGCTGGAAATCAGAGCATCGCGTTCGGAGAAGGATATGGAAGGGGTTTGGAATTGGTAGAGGGCGTCCGGCTGACGTAGAGACAGTTGAGAGCTCCCACAGCGACCCGAAGCCCGGCGAGCACTCCAAGCAGATGAAGCCTTTCGAGGGTACGCATTATCCCTAATCCTGACGAACACTACCGCTGCGATTCACAGGGAGGGATAACACCTGGAGAATTGACGACCTCGAACACCGCGACGAGCCACGCGACAATGTACCACCAGCTGACACCACTCCTACCGCAGAGATCACCAACGAGCACGACCTTCTCCCCAGCACTGGTGCCGCCCCCGGTACCATGCCTACCGACATTGAGCAGGCCACTGGTCTTGAGCGTCTGGAAATTCTTGGAAAGATGCAGGGCGTGGACATCTTCGACCTGAGCCCACTTGACGCCAGCAGGAAGGGTACGTACACAGTGATAGGACGAAAGCGGTTACGTGAGGCTTGCGTGAGAAAGAAGCATGCGCCTTTCGGGGCATTTGAGTTCCATTTTCGACACACTGCATGCTCGATCTTCGCAAGCCAGGATCCGCTTGAGCGAAAACTGTCAATACTAACAACCCACCTCACACAGGCACGATGGAGGACCCCATCATTGTCAAGTCCTTCGGTGACGAGCAGTACCAGGGTTGCACCGGCTACCCTGCCGACTCTCACGTTGTCATCTGGCTCACCACCTCCCGCGACCGCCCCATCGAGCGCTGCCCCGAGTGCGGCTCCGTCTACAAGATGGAGTACGTCGGTCCTCAAGAGAGCCACGACACCCACGGCCACAGCCACGGCGAGCACGACATTCACCACGACTCTGACGGTCAGCACAACTACGAGGGCGAGCCCGTGACCATGGCCGACTTCATCAAGCCTGAATACAGATAGTTGTTGAGACTGTGATGCGAGATTTTTGTGTGTTGGGATGGTATGGCTACGGCGTGATGTAGAATAGACTGGTGTAGTTGCCTGCAATGGGATCCTGTACAGATTGATTTCCTTTGTAAAACTGATCAATCTTATCTTTGCTGTTCGAGATTCTGTTGCCTTTGAGTCGGGGACCGAGTTCTAAGATGTGTGCGAGGACTTGAATAATTCTCGCCGCATCACCAATGTCTTGCAACGTTGGCTATTGTTTCTATCTTGTTGAAGGACACTCAGTCATCTGAACCCTCAAAGATCACGCAGACGATTATCCGAATTCGCCCGCGTTATAATCCTTGGTGCCTCCCTCCTTCAAAAACAAGGGATCCTGCTCAATGCTATAGCCCCACCTCGACGATCCTCCCCACTGTACAATATACATACTGTGTATACACTCATCTTCTTTCTCTAATTCTCCCTTTCCCTTTGATCCCTCCCGGTTCATCCACGTCCAATTACCATGGCGTGATGCCTTCCTACACGAACCCTTTCGTCCTCTTTCGCATCCTCCTGCTCCCGGCTGTGATCGCCTACCTCTATCTCAACTTCTACCCAGCGATCAACGACTGCGCGTTCCCGCCGGCACAAAAGGTTCGCACAAGATGCTCCGGCTCCGCGTGTAAGAACACAACCGTCAACGCGGGCCTACCGCCTTTCCGCCTCCTCGCGCTCGCCGACCCCCAACTCGAAGGCGACACTAGCTTGCCCCCGGGCTGGGACTCTGGCGCGTCGTTTGGGTTGGGACAATTATGGGAACATGCTTCTACTGGCGATTTGGAGGCTTTGGGTAGGGACTTGCCCGTGATCTTGCAGGGCTATCACAAGAAGTTGGATCTCTGGGGCACGGACTGGTACCTGGCGCATATCTACAGGCAGGCGAGATGGTGGGCTTCGCCTACTCATACGGTTGTCCTGGGGGATTTGCTGGGGAGTCAGTGGATTGGAGATGACGAGTTTGAGGCTAGGGCGGAGAGGTTCTGGACGAGAGTATTTGACATTGCCGAGAGGGTCCCCGACGATACCATGGCAGCGCAGCACGAGGTGGAAGTTTTGGGCAAGAATGCAAGAGATTGGAGGAAGAGGGTCATCGCTGTTGCCGGCAATCACGACGTGGGCTATTCTGGCGACTTGGACGAGGCCCGCATCGAGAGGTTCGAAAGGGCTTTCGGCAAGGTCAATTGGGAACTGCGGTTCCGTCTACCTGATGCGCCGCTGGAAGAAGGCCACACTTTCGCCAGTCAGAAGACACCGGACTTCTACGACGGCCCTGCACCCCAGCCGGAGCTGCGCCTCGTCGTCTTGAACTCTATGAATTTGGACGAGCCCGCGCGTAGCCCGGCTCTGCGCGAGCAGAGTCTGGACTTCGTGTCAGAGACTCTCTGCAACCCTGATCGCTTCGACAACGAGCATACGGCTACCGTGCTTCTCACACACATTCCCCTGCACAAGTCTTCGGGGATCTGCGTCGACGGGCCGTTCTTTTCGTACTTCTCCCCTGCCAACGGCGGCGGCGTCCGCGAGCAAAACCACCTCAGCGAAGACGTCAGCAAGTGCTTGGTCGACTGTCTGCAACGAACCCAGTCGTCCATTGTGCTCAACGGCCACGACCACGAAGGCTGCGACTCCTTCCACTACCGCGACCCGCCCTCATCTTCCTCTTCAACTGCTGACAACCCCGCTATCGCCAAAACCATCCCCACCCGCGACTCTCCATCCCTTTCACCCGCCCAAAAAGCGCAATCCGTCCGCGAAATCACCGTCCGCAGCATGATGGGCTCGTATGGCGGGCACGCCGGCTTCCTCTCGGGTTGGTTTAATGTCGACAAGGGGGAGTGGGAGTTTGAGTACGCTTCTTGCGCTTTTGGCGTGCAGCATATATGGTGGGTTTGTAAAGTTTTGATTTATTTGCAGGCGGGTTTGGGGTGTTTGAGTGCTTTGGGGGCGTTGATCAGGGCGGTGAGGGAGGAGAGAGGAGGGGTTGAGAAGGTTAAGAAGGCGTAGTCCTTTTTTAGGAGATGACGAAGGAATGCAGAGATCTGTGCATAAGGCTAGGTAATACTTTTTTGGGGTTATTGTATTTGGGATACTGTACTTGTAACTACTTCTTTGGATGGTTTGTCATGATACCTGTTGGTGTTTTCATCTTTTCCTCTGGAACTTTTAATTTTTTTGGAATGATTTGATCCATGCGAGGGGATGTTTCCCGTGAAAACGGTTTGGTAACATGTACACACATACCCTTCTATCGTAGATTCTGGCGCGCCTGTGTCTTCTATCCTCTATACCACATCTGGAGTGTAGGTAGTGACTGAATAACAATATCCTAAATTTGGCTTTGTCCGATCCATGGGCGTGGGCTTTGATTGGCTGGTTGGTCTCCCGGCTGCTACCCGATAGAAAGAGGTCAACTTCAACCTCACCTCATCTCTTGTCTCCCGCATCCCTAACAGCAAACAGTCGAGTTCATCTGCCTTTCATCTATGTTAACAGCTCTGATGTTCATTTAGGTCTTCTGGATGGTCGGTCAGGCTGATTTGGACGATGTGGATGAACGGTTGGTTCTAACGGACCTGGTCAAGAGGAAAGCGCAAGGCAAGAAGGAATTCAAGAACATCCTTCAACGCCTTCATAATGCTCTCTGTTGACTACTTACCCGCTCTTAGGCACCCTTCGGAGCTCATTCTTCAGTTTGCAACTGTACGAGCGGATATCACGCGCTTCAGCCTTCATCCGACTTTGCCGGTTTCTGGTTCTCCATGTCACAGCCAATCTGGTCCGCTCTTCATCTTCAATCAACTGCACGCGATGTGGCGATATCGAATGGTTCTGGAGGCTGAAGCTCTCCAAGTATTAGGGCGATCACAGTGATCACAACGTCCAAAACTGTGCACAAGACTGTGATGGTGAGCTTGACCTTGGTGGGGAAGCTAATGGCCTTGTTGCGCTACGTGCGACATCGTACGCGATCCTTCGCAACGCCCAGAGTCTGGAGCTTGGGAACTGACTTTGTGCTGCCTTGCCACGGACGAATAGACCAACTTGACCAAGAGATTGCCGCAAAGGGCAATGCCACCAGAGTTTCAAGCTTCAGAAGGCTTACGATGCTCTCTTCGTTTTCGATCATAATTCAGCCAATGACACTGTCAGCGTGCTCATACTTCTCGACACTTCGGAGCTCACTGCTCGCGCTGTGCGGTTCCCTCTATGGCTCCTGCAAGGAACGCGCTATTATCGTCAAGTCTAATCGACTGCGTCCGTTTCGACTAACGCAAGAAACTGCGGTGAATGGTTTTTGAGACATTACGTGGTATCTCTGTGGAGGATGCTGGGACTGTAGGCGGGGGAAACTAGCGTTGACAGCATGCTGACAAGGTCGGAGAGCGCTTGCTTGCTCGAATGGGCACAGTGTTCACCAAAGCAGGTACGCTTTACTGATCTGCTTCCAAGTGACGGCGGCGACGATGAGGATGCCAGCGGCGTCACGCGTGTCCACCCTCTAGACAAGAAGCAACCCTACCGGCTAACATGGCTTCTACGCGCTATTAGCTGATACCAGCTATGAGTGTTTTCCACCGGCGTCGAGCTATCAGGCGGCGATATGTTGTCGATAGGGCTCCCACTCGATTCTTGCGCGCTACTTCCCAGCCAAATCATTCTCCAGCACCGATGGCTTGCTTCGCGCTGCCAGCGCCCAAGACTCTCGTGCCACCCGATCGGGTGGTATCTCAAGAGAAATTCCTCAAGAGATTCTCGGGCATCCGCGTTCACAGCCAATCGACTCAACCGCAGCGACTTCAAAGACGTATAGATCCTTATGAAAGATCATCCCGAGATGGCTTGACGTTGGTTATCCAGTGACTCCGCAAGGTCGACGCGTCGAAGTTAGTTGAATCTTGAAGGTGAAAGACCGCGTTTGCAGGCCGTTCTTCAGAGAACACAGTGAGTATCAGTGGTAGGCCATCAAGCAAGAGGTTAACGGGAGCAACAACGTCACCGAACGAATGGAAATAAGAACGATTGAACTTGAGAGTGAAACGATGATCATGCAAGAAGAGAAAGGCGCCGGCCGCAGCACAGACACGCACGGGTATAATTGAAGTTTTTGCGGGCGCCGCCGCGCCCGCCGAGAAGACCTAACTAGTCGGATCTTCAGGTTGTGCCAGGTGGGAGGAGCTTGCGACGCTCCACCTCAGTTGCGGCGGCAGCTGCCTGGACACAAACCGGACAGGGCCAGGGCCAAACCATCCTCCTCATGCCACCCATAGTCAGGGCGACGCGGTCCATGACCTCCACGTCGCCCTTGAAGTACGGCCTCTGGGCCACCCGATTCAGCCTGGTACAGGCCGTCACGAACCACGGGAGCTGACGCCCGTGGGAAGAGCCGGTAGGCGCCCACCAACAAGGGCGGAGCGTCTGCTGCTCTTCGCAGCCGCAGGCGAACCGGTTCAGGCACACGTTGATGCACATCTGAGAGAATGTCAGTGATTGTGCTGGAGGAATTCCCGTGAGCGGTATTGACTTATGTCTGCTGGCGGTGGCGGCGGCTTGGAGGAGGTGGTGGCGGTGGGTGGTGGTGATCTATCATCGCGTGTTAGTGAATGTTCAACTAGTCCTACAATGAGAGCATGCTTACGGTGGAGCGGCGCAGGGAGGCGGTGTTGTTGTGGTGGTGGTGAGGGTGTTGCCGGCTGGTGCTATTTCAAAAGGTCAGTGATGATTCATAGAGAAAGCGTGCTCAGTATTGCTCTGTCTAGGGCTGACATACTTGTTGTTGCTGGTGGTGCTGTGATATCTTTGTGCTGAAAAAAAAAACTGTTGATGGAAGTCAGCGCCTGTGCCAATGAGCCAACCTCATCGGCTCGGTCGATTGCGTTGGAAAGATGATGAACGGAAGCACCATGCACGCGTGCATATCGAGCATGCTGAGTAGTGAAGGGGATGAAGGGCTGTATACGTACAAAAATTGTGTTCTTCGCGGTTGGAAGAGGAAGGGGAGGGAAGAAGGGAAGCAGGAGGAGGCTCATATGAGCGGGCGGCCTACCCACCAAACGCCCACCTTCGATCGCGTCACTACTAGCGTGCCTATTTAGGCAGCCGCTCTTATTGTGCGACTCTGGGCAAGCGGAAGGAACGATCGACCCTGGTCCCTTGATCTACGACTAATGGCACTCTGTATCTGGGGGGGTTAGAGCTTAAGGGTGGATATGGAGGGGTCATTGGTTGTTGGAGGGGCGGGGATTTGTTGTAGGACGCATATGAGCGTTCTGTGCGCATCGTTGCAAACGCGTATTGGTGCTCGATTGTTGATAACGTGGGCGAGAAGGCTCTTTAGGTGTTGTCAACTGCGGACATTCATACGAGGGATACATACCTTGGTAGGACGACTGCATTGATCTTGAGCTCGACTCG
>Ga0265797_10006446_pt1 | contig 16550 bp, 8 predicted proteins | sample P2T30metagenome_FD_192433 | JGI IMG/M metagenome (GOLD analysis project Ga0265797, IMG submission 192433) | Plant litter microbial communities from East Loma Ridge, Irvine, California - P2 T30 | ecosystem: Environmental > Terrestrial > Plant litter > Unclassified | place: USA: California... | reverse complement strand
AATACAAAAGAATCGAGGCAGCGTACGCGCAATATGCGTACGTGGCACCAGTCCGTCAGACCGCCGAGTTCGCATCAGCGGCCATGTCATCTCCGGTCTACCTCTATCAATGGGCGCTTGACTCTTCCGTTCTCAATTTGGCCAACCACGGTGACAACATGCGCTATGAAGTGGTTGACCCTGCCGTGGTGAAGATCTCACCAACGCAGCGAGAACTCGCCAGGACGTTCAACGCTTACCTTACTTCCTTCATCGCTACAAGTGATCCCAATAAGATTGCACCAAAAGACCTGAGTTGTCCGCAGTGGGAGGCTTACGCACAAGCAAATCCAAAAGCAATGATCTTCGGCGTAGAAAACAAAGAATTGGTTGGCGGTCCAACAGGTCCTTCTGCGCAACTATTGCCCGACACTTGGGCGCGAAAGGAATCGGAGTTCTGGTGGAGTAAGGTTGACTTGTCGCAGCAGTAGGGTGCTTCCAAATTTCCACAAATTGAATGTATACACATATGATATCGCCATAGCCTCCATAACTCTTCCCAGTGACCCGGACGAACGCTGCTCGTTACGAAACGACAGATATCCCACCTGGCCCACGATTCCCGTGTTCCCGAATAGCGATCGAAAAATTTGCCCGGCATCAGGCACTCTCTTCCTGCCCACGCACCGGCTCAAACTTCTCCCCTCTGACAATCTTGTTGTTCCTCCGCTCCACCCACGCATCCAATATCGCGACAGTCGAGAATACCAAGCCCAGCAGGAACAGAGGGATCAGATTCCACTTCCACGCTCGCATGATCGTCAAGTGATGCTCAATATCAGAGCGCAGACTTCTATCGACCAGCGTCAGCTCCAGTACTGCCTCGAACCAGGTCTCAGGCGTCCAGTCGTCTCTGGGATATGCGACATAGTTTGGGTACGGTCGGCTGTCGAGTGAGGCAGCAAGAGCAATGTCGATGGTTTGGCCGCGAGTTTCGTTCGTGACAGCGAAGGTATATGCGAGCGCCGCAAGGGTGAGAAGCGCTGATAAGATAGTCGAGACGAGCCACCCAAAGTATAGGAAGGTGGTAAGTCTGCCGACTTTGCTACTTGTTGATGCGCGATGGCGGAGGGTGAGCACCAGGATGCCTCCGAGACCGATCAGCACGAAGGCCGTGCCGGCGGCGCCGTTGCTGGTGTGCCCTTGATTGAGGAGGAGATTCTTGGGTTTGCCGTGTAAATTGAAAGACAGCGTCTCTTGCATCTCAGGTGCGATGACCTCGAACTCGCCGCCGGCAGTTGAGTGGAGCCACGCGACCATGCTGCTGATGAATGAAAGCTCGATGATGGCATCGACCATGAGTAAGGCAAGCAGCAAAGGGACCACCCATCGTGGAAGCGCCATGTTCAGATCGTCGGTGTGGTGTATATCTTCGTGGTATAATTTTTGCGGAGTGTGGTGAATCGTGATCGTTCGAGCTTTGTTGACCTGAGGAACTTAACACACAAGACGGCGCAGGTTCGAAGGATGCCATCTATACCGCAAAGCGACTTTCCCATTATGTAGAGATTTACGCTCGGTAAGCATAGATACAGTATACGTACATGTCAGTACTAAATCTAGAACACCCTGTCAGCGCATGTTGGCTTTGAAGTGGCTGAGCTGACCAAGCCTTGCGCAATTGATCTTGTTCTGCTCGCTACGAAAGCTTAACACTATAGTGTAGTTGTTACCAAAAAGTAAGCTCTCAGAAGGTGCTTGGAGTAGCATCCAAGAACGCTCGTTGACGACCGGTCTCGCAGACCGCTGGGAGACTCGAGTCGGTGTGAAGCGCCACGCGCAAGCATTTTCGAGAACGCGCACGCCACGAGGCTTTTAGACCAACATCACATCAGACCACACGTTCTCGTGGAAAGATATGGTCTCCCTCGTCAGGCCACGTACACATGTGTACTGCGACGTGATTTGATCGCTGTGCTGGTTCCTTTTGGGCGTATCTCACCTCAGCTGACCAGGGACGAAGCAACTGTACGTGTGGTCTGATGTCAGTAACGAATAGGCAGGAGGCAGAGAGAGGCGGACACTAGCAACAGGCTCTCATGCACTGCAGATCCTCGGAAAGGCCACAGTCTGAAGATGTGATTAGTTGAATTTGATGTGTGATGGATGATCAGAGAATGTAGTAGACTGCTGGTCAACAGCAATGGAGGTAGACTACGAGAACACTAACCCTATAGGAAACACATCACTGCACGTGTATCAGTGCATTCAGTTTCAGTGTTGTCATTTTTAAACGTGTCCAGACTCAAGTTGTATGCATTCGACGTGGGAAGTGCTGTGATCATTAATCAACTGTCATTATGTATGCTAGCTATGAGAGAGCAGCCACTTGCTTCCGCTCGTACCGGTGCTTACCATGCCGCTGAGAAAACCCACTGGTGTTTCAACGAGGAGAAGGCCTTTTAACACGCCCGTCTTCAAAAGCGCCGTAACCCCGTTTGTGCAATCCTCACACGATAAGGACATCAACCAGCGGAACTTGCTTCCACCCTCCATAGAGGTCATTAGGATCCTTCAAGCACTCGCCCTCCATCGCGCCCTGCAAATGGCACTCGCCAACAAAAGCATACTTCGCATCAGCCTGCAAGCCTCCAGTACCAGACTCCGGCCTCAGAACATAAGGCTGGAAACCTCCCACAAGCGCCACGACGAAATCACCAGATCGGACACCTGGTGCGCGCTGGCCGGGCAATCTGCCTTGAGACGCTTGTTCCATGATTCTCGCCATTTCCGGGTTTCGCTGGGCAAGGTGTGCTTGGAAAGCGCTGAGCATCGATTGACCTAAGATGTCGCTCATCGGGCCGTCGAGATTGGGAATTTGGCGTTCTTGAGAGTCGTCTGTGCCTTCCACGGCCGTCATGCCGACGTTGCCGCTGGAAGTCCTGAACATGCGGCGCCCAAGGCTGTTGCGGATGATGAGCTCTTCGATCGGAGCGCTCTGGCCAGTTGACGGGCCCAGTTCTGCAATCCTCGGTTCATTTCTCGCTCTCGCTTGCAGGGTGGGAGAATTTTTCAACTCTTCCATGGTGCAGCCGAGATCCTGCAGGACCATTTCCTCGCAAATCACACTCTGGAAGTTGATCCACATTCCCGCGTCTGGCTTTTTGTTATCGCGCAGGCTCTCGCCGAACTCTGCGCTGGTGTCCAGAACCACACAGCGCCAGTACTTCTCAAGCGTTTTCTCTCTTGGTTCATACGGCACGATTATGGCTTCTTGCCACATCTTGAGAAGCAGACCGCGGAAATTCTCGCGAGTGAAGGCTGGGGAAACGTACACAATCTGATCAAATGCGTGGGCTTGAACGTGTAGGGCGTTGTCATCGTCAACGAAAATGCGTTTCGGTGACTTGATCGATTCGGACCACCTCCGAAGTCCGTTGTGAGGATCGCTGAAAGTCAACGATTTTGGAACGGGCGTAGACCAATCTGGCACGAAGCTCGGTAGGTCGCGGATTTTTCGCTGGCAAGTAGGGATCTGATTCCACCAGATGAGAAGGTCCTGACGCTCCTGGATGATGTACTTTGCTGCTTCTGTGAACACTTTCTCTGTGGTCTTGGTGTAGTCTGCGACAGGCAGAGGCTCGGTCGTGTTGCGCAAGATTTTCACCCTTTCAGAAGGAGTGACGATTGGTAGGATGGAGAAGACCAATTCTCGTGGATCGCTTGGAATTGCGGCGTCGCGCGCTGATTGGATCATAGGCAATAGCTCGAGGGACTCGCCTCTCTCGGCTCGTTGGACAGAGACATCTATCGAGGCGAGGAGCTGGAAACTCTCCTTGATTAGTTCCAAGGGGGTTCCGTCGGAGCCTGGTAGAACGAGTACCATGGCTCGGACTGCCATGTTGAGGTCTTCCCAGCGGATGCTCCCTGAACCGCTTCTGATGAAGACATCCTTGCCGAGGATGAGGTCGGTGATCGCGTGTCCGCTTTTGAAGTAAGGCGAGGAGATGGCGCCGTTGATTTCCTTCCACAGACCTGCGTCCTGGCGTTTCAATTTTGACAGATCGCGTGATTGCAAGAAATCTCGCATATCACTCATGTTGCGCATAGTCGCCTGGCTGAGCTTTTTGGGGAAGTTGGTTTGTATGCTGGCTTGTCGGCTCCAGTTTGCGAGGGTCTGAAGCACATCAAAGGCCTCCGGAGATCGCTCGTTTCCGTTTCCCAACCAGCAAGTGACTTTCTGAGCGTTCTGCATGACAGTCTTCATGAGTTGAGCTTGCTGACTGCGCTCTTCCGGGCTGCTGCCGGTCAAAAGATCGGCCCAAAGGAGTACGGAATCTCGACTGTGGCGAAAAGAGCGGAGGGCTTCCTTCAATGGCAGGGGTATGGGCGTTGGCTTGCCATCGACGGAGACTTCAGCCGTCTTCCAGTCTCGTGAGCGGTCGTAGGAGATACATTCGTAAGGTGCGCAGGTCGCTGGGTCGAAAGTCGCGAGCGTGAGAGATATGTCGTCTGAGCGTCCACCGGGAGCAAGTCTCGCGAGGGTGGCAATGGTGCCACTCGGCCTCTTGCTGAAGAGGCCCGCGAATGGGTTCGACATGTTGGAGTGAGCAGCGCCGCAGTTGACGGTTCCCAAGGAGTGAGAGGCGTGTAGACTAGACAGAAAGACAGAAGGTAAACTTACGGTATAAATGTCGCGCCGAAGTGTATGTCGAGCAGGACGGGATCAGGCAGCCGAGATTGCCTAGTTCGCGTGGCGAGTGTTTTGACGCGCTACAAGCAAACGGCCGTTTTTGCCTCCTCGGGACCACTACTGGCAAAAGGAGAAAGCTGTGGTTATTTTTGTTGCCAATGGTCGCGCGAAGGATTCGGCAGTGAGGCAAAAAGTTAGGTAGCTCCAAGGGGTCAATCGGTCTGGCTCTGGTCTGGCTGGCTCTGGCTCTGGCTCGGCGCTTAATCAGCGGTGCCGTGGAAAGTTTAGCACACTTCACTCGGATGTCGTTGACTATGGCGTGTCATACTTCTTCCTATACAAAGGATATGTCTCACTATACTGTCATGCAGCCTCCCGAGGTCCTGTTTGCCGTACCTTGCATTCTTCGTGTAAGACCGTCACTATCAATACATTCATTCGAGCATCGAGAAAGGACCGTTTACGTGCCCAAAGCCTTACGCAAAGACGTAGCATTATTGAAATACAACATATCCAAATCACAGGTGGAAATCTCAAGACTGAAGAGAAACAAATTTTCATTCATAGAAACAGGGTGGCCGTGCTAACCGCCGCCATACCCAACATTAACGCCATACGCATCACAACCGTAAATTCATCCACCCTTTTTGTGTCCTTCTGTGCCTGAGACAATACAGATCGAAATCTAAGAGTAAAGCTTCTTCTCAACGCTGCCAACGAAGCCCTGGATACCACCCTCAAGCTGCGCGGAAGCAGTCCTGTACTCGAACCTGACGTCGCCGCTCTTGACGCCATCCTGGAGCTCGAGGATCGACTTGCAGCCGATGTCCTGCAGACTGTGCTGCACACCAGCGGAGAGGTAAGGGATGAACTTGGTGATGCTGCCACGGTCGAGGACGGAGCCGGAGACACCCTGGGCGACGAGGAGCTTGTCGCCCTCGGAGAAGTAGCGGGCGGTACCGGCGTTCTTGGCGGTGTTGCCAGCCTTGTCGGAGGTGCCACTGGCCTTCTTGTCCTCCATGGCATCAATGGAACCCATGCCACGGTAGACCTTCCTGCGGAGACCGTCCTCGCCAATGGTGTAGCTACCGGGGGACTCGGTGGTGGCGGCAAGGAGACCGCCCATCATGATGGTGCCGGCACCAAGGCAGAGAGCCTTGACGATGTGGCCAACGTTCTGGATACCACCATCGGCGATACAGGGGATGCCGAAACGGGCAGCGAACTCGCAGACACGGAAGACGGAGGTGGCCTGAGGACGGCCGACAGCCATTACTTCCTGGGTGATGCAAGCGGAGCCAGCACCCATACCAATACGGAGACCGTCAACACCAGCCTCGATGAGCTTAGCGGCCTGCTCGCGAGTGACGACGTTACCGCCAATAACATCCAACTTGGGGAACTTCTCCTTGATCCAGCGGATCATCTCGAGCTGGAAAATGCTGTTACCCTGAGAGCTGTCAAGAATGACAACGTCAAGACCAGCCTCAACAAGGGCAGCGACACGCTCCTTGTCGACCGGGCGGGTGCCGATAGCAGCGGCAGCGAGCAGCTGCTTGGTACCGTGACGCTTGCTGGCGTTGGGGTATGAGATGTTCTTCATCAAGTCGGACCTCGAGAGGAGGGAGACAAGGTTGCCCTGGGCGTCGACAATGGGGAGCTTGCCCTTCTTACTCTTGCTGAGGAGTTCGTTGGCCTCCTGGAGGGTAACACCCTCGCTACCGGTGACGAGGTCCTTGCTCATGATCTCGGTAACGGAAGAGCTGTCATCGTCGTGGAATTGAACATCACGGGGAGTGACGATGCCGATGAGCTTGGAACGAAGCTTGCCGTCCTCTGTTTAGCTTGTTAGCTAATATGCTCTACTGCGTTCGATCAAATAAAGTGAGATGGAGTGCGTAGGGATCAGTATGTGTTTTTCTCCACAGTACCCCGGGCTCGTTGGCCCTGGGCGTGCGGTTGAACGAAAGTTAATAAATTTGTTGTTCATCAGGGAAGTGTGGTGTTGCGTAAAGAAGAAATTTCCGGCTTACCAGTCACAGGGAAACCGCCGAAGCCCCACTGCTCCTTCAGCTGGCGGGCCTCGCGAACGGTGGTCTGGGGAGAGATGACGATGGGGTCAAGGATGAAGCCGTTCTCGTAACGCTTGACCTTGCGGACCATCTCGGCCTGCTCCTCGATAGAGCAGTTGTGGTGGATCACACCAATGCCACCAAGGAGAGCCATGTGGATGGCCATGTCGGTCTCGGTGACAGTGTCCATGGGAGAAGAGGTGAAGGGAGTCTTGAGGGTGATGTTGCGGGTGAGCTTGGAGGTCATGTCGACCTGAGCGGCAGGGAAGCCAATGTGGCCTGGGAGAAGCAGGAAGTCGTTGTATGTCTGGCCGCCCATCTTCTTCTCATCCAGCAGGTCGTAAACTGAGATGCCATCCTTGGTCTCGTACTGCTCAAGGAGCTGGAGGGCCTTGGAGGCATCCTCGACCTTGACACCGTTGGCAGACATTGCGCCGATTATTGCGTAGTGGAGTAGATGGGGGAGAAGTTGCCTTTAATTTCGTATTAGCAAGAGCTCAAATCCAAGGACTCGATGCTTGTAGCGACTTACCCCAAGGAAAAGAAAAGAGAAGAGATCGAGCGGGCAGCGATGAAATTTGACTTCTCTGAAGAAAGGATCTAATCTAATCAGCGGCATCTCCGACTCGCGGCGAGCACAGGGCAGACAAGCTTGAGCGCGGTGGAGCTCAGATGTGGAGTGCAGACTTTCGGGTGGCCGCTCTGATTGGATGCATACTTTTGGTGCGAATGGGGTTTGTTTTGATGTTTACGGTCGAGCGTCTTGTCCAACTTCGCATCTCCAGCAGCAGCACGCCGGCGTCCCGTGCAGTCAAGCCCATCTACGCGGTCTCATCTCCCAGACCAGAGGCAGAGTCAGCGTGTGCAAGATCGATCAATCCATACACATTCCAGTCTGCCCCTGCTCGACCTCACTTCACTCGCTACACTGCACATTCGCTTAATGCGGCAGGCACACCAACTACACCTCTACCTGCGCCCAACATGATGCTACTGTTGACCCAGCACTCTAATCACTAATAAAACCAACTACACGGCCACCAGACGGCCGCCCTACGACCCACTGCACCTTCTGTGTCAGTGAGAACGAACACACCACCGCAATCGAGACCGCCATCCGGCAATCACGCCCAACATGCCGTCTCAATATGCGCACCCGCAACTCAACCCATCCTCGTCACCACCACACAATCGCTTTCGAGACCACTCGCCCACAAAGTCCTCGCCGCTTCGCCATACATTGTCAACACTGTCCAACGGCAGCAGCACTGACGGCTCTTCGGTTCCGAGCAGACACGGCACTCAGAGCAGCAATGCATCTAGCCATCATAGCACCGGCGGTCTGAGCGGTTACGATTCCAGCGCAGATCCGTTTATGAGCCGGCCAGCTGCCAAAAGAGAGCGTAGTGAGAGTCCTGTTAAGAAGAACTCTGCTTTCGCTCAATGGGAGGCAAGGGAAAAGACGGAGCAAGCACAACAGGATCAGACGACGCCCAAACCGGTACGGAAGACAGGACGGCCTACCAGTATGAGTGTGGATCTCACACCAAAGAAAATCCAAGATGATGACTGGCGGAAGGGACTGGGCCACTCGGAGACCCGCAGCGCTCTTGCGACAGTAGCACCCAATACCCTCCCGGACTCGCCTTCGCATCGCAGAGGCAAGTCTCACGGCGATCTGGCTCTGAGACCGGTGAGCCGCGATGGTAACTCACCTTCTTCGCCGACAAAGTCGCCAGTGCGAACACACAGCCGAGGACAGAGCGTGGACACAACTCTCTCGTTATCGAACAACACGCCCAGCCTGCAGCCTACATCGCCGAACCGCAACAGTATGGCAACACTCTCCCGAAGTGACTCGATGCGAGCTAGCACGAGACCAAGAGCGAACGGACACGCCAGATTCGGCTCAGTCGACAGCGCTGTAGTACCGCATCTGGACGACAAGGAGCTCGCCACGCTTCAGAACAGCACGACTCCCCAACTACGACATCTTTCAAAGTTTGCTCACGATGGCGCCGAAGATCTGAGTGTTCATTCGCCCGATGAGCAAGTTGTTGGACTCACTGGAAGGAGACGACTTCAGCGTTCGGGCTCGATACAGGGATCACATCAAAAGTCGCAATCTACTTTTGGATCGCAATGGCAGAGCACACGATGGATGGACACCCAGAGAAAACATTTGCAAGCTTACGAATATCTCTGTCACATTGGTGAAGCGCGCGCCTGGATAGAAGATGTGCTGGAACCGGACAAGCTACCACCGATCGTACAACTAGAAGAATCTCTTCGCAATGGAGTCACTCTTGCGGAAGTTGTGAACCGCCTCGCACCAAACATGGAACAAGATTTGCAGAAGATGCTCGGCAGCTTGCGCATTTTCCGCTCACCTCGACTCCAGTACAGACACAGTGACAACATCGCCATGTTCTTCAGATTTGTGTCTGCTGTGGAGCTACCCGAGCTGTTCCGGTTCGAATTGGTCGACCTGTACGAGAAGAAGAATGTGCCAAAGGTCATTTACTGCATTCATGCCCTATCATGGTTACTGTATCGTCGCGGAATCACATCATTCACCATATCCCATCTTGTTGGACAGCTAGAATTCACAGGCGAAGAGCTGGAAGAGACGCAAAAGGGTATTGACCGAAGTGGTGTCAAAATGCCCGACTTCGGTGGCATGCGCAAAGAGCTCGACATTCCCGAGCCGCCACCGCCACCGCAACCTACTCCGGAAGAACTACTACGCGAACAAAAAGCGGTCATCGAGGACATGCAAAGTCAGATGCGCGGTGCACTTGCTCGTATGCGTCTTGGAGACGTGATGCAGAGCCTTTGGGACGCGGAGATGGACATTGCTCTCCTGCAAGCACGGATGAGAGGAGGCTTTGCGAGGGAGATTTACCACTTCCGTTCTTCCATGGATTCATCTACGAAACGATTGCAAGCTGCTGCCAAAGCCATGCTTGTTCGACAAGGATTGAAGCAGCGAGAACAGTCGTGGACATCAAGAGAAGGAACGGAACGTATTGTCAAGATACAATCTCTTTGGCGTGGTAAGAAGCAACGAGCGGAGACCAAAAACATCAAGACCCAGCTCCGTACTCAGCGCTATGGCGTCAAAGAGATACAGGCAGCTATTCGTGGTGCTCTTGGCCGTTGGAGGGCCACCGATACATGGGAGGAAACCCGCAACGAAACTATTGAAGCCGCCGTGGTGGACTTGCAGGCCGCTGCTCGTGGCGCGATTGAACGCAGGAAACTTTCTGCAGTCATGAACAAACTCTGGGACGTGGAAAACACGGTTGTCGAGCTTCAAGCAGAGCTTCGTGGATCCCGAGTCAGACGAAACGCGAAAGGTCAGCGTGTGCAGGCCAAACAAGCGACTGTGGACATAGCACTTCTACAAGCTGCAGCTCGTGGCCTCATACACCGCAGGGAGCAACGCCATCAATACGGCGAGCGCCAAATTCACGAACCGGAGATCGTTGATGTCCAGGCTGCATGCCGTGGTCTCGTGACTCGCCTTAGGCAGGCAAGAGTTATGGGTGCACTCCAAGGCCGCGAGGGCCCCATAATAAAGGTCCAATCGCTGCTCAGGGCGCAGCTAGCGAAGAAGCATGCGCAGTCTCACAAAGCTGGGTTGAAGACTGTCGAGAACCAGATTGCGTCCTTACAGGCACTGGCCCGAGCCTCGATCTGCAGAGTGCGTACCACGGAGCTGAAGGAACAGCTCGAACAGACCACCGAACAGACGATCGAACTTCAAGGCCTCACCCGAGCTATGCTGGAGCGTAAGAGAATCGGAGCTCAGCTGGCCACCCTTGAAGACCAAGAAGAAACCGTTGTCAACTTGCAGTCTCTTGCTAGAGCGTACATCGAGCGGCAGCGAGTATTTGAACAGCTTGTTCAGTTCGAGAACCAAGAGGACTCAATTTGCCAGTTACAGGGTTTTGCTCGGGCAACTCTGGTGAGAGCCAAGGTCGGAGACGATCTCGCAGAGCTCGAGGAAAACGAAGAGGCTATCACCGAAGTTCAAGCAGCTGCACGCGCCTTCATGGTGCGCATTCACTTCGAAGAGAAACGTGAGCACTACCGCACGAACATGCAGAAGGTCGTCAAGCTGCAGTCCTTCGTACGTGCCAGGCAGCAAGGCAAATCCTACGAGTCTTTGATGAAAGGCGCCAATCCTCCACTGCCCGTCGTCAGGAAACATCTGCACTTGTTGACTGACTCTCACTTTGAGTTCGAAAGCGAGCTTGAGGCCGATCGTCTGCGGAGACTCGTTGTTGAGCGAGTTCGCGAGGTTGAACAGGTCGAAGGCTATGTCGAAGGTCTTGATGTCAAGGTCGGTCTCCTGGTGAAGAACAAGATCAGTTTGGACGAGGTTGTGAAACACCAAAAACACTATGGTGGCAGCGCAAGTTCACTTCTGAGGAATGGGGGTACTCGTCAGTCTGGAGGCGGCGTCGATCTCAAGGCGCTCAACAAAAGCTCCAGGAAAAAGCTTTCTGGATATGAGGAGCTGTTCTTCATCTTGCAAACTCAGCCAGAATATCTTGCTCGCCTCTTCTACCAACTATCGGGACGTGGTCTGGCCGACAAGGAAAGCAAAAACCTGGAACGTCTGGTACTGACGCTGTTCTGCTATGCTCACAAGAGCAGAGAAGAATATTACTTCCTGCGTCTCCTGGTAGCATCGATCGAACAGTTTGTGCGCAACACGAACAGCTTGGATGATTTCCTGCGTTCTCAGAACGGTCCCATGCACCAGCGCCTCTTCCTTACTCATGTTCGCTCCCCCATCCACCGAAGCTACCTCAAGTCGTTGCTCGGTGGTCTGGTGAAGGATGGCATCTGCGGACAAGAACATCTCGACCTCGAGTCGGACCCTCTTCAAATCCACCAGGCAATCATTAACAATGAAGAACTAAGCACCGGCCGTGCTTCTAGGAGACCACGCGACCTGCCAAGAGAGACCGTCATTCGCGATCCGGAGGTTCGAGCGAGATATGTTGAACACCTTCAGGACGTGCGTGATCTTTGCGACGCTTTCTTCTTGAGCTTGGAGGAGACTCTTCACCGGATGCCATACAGTCTTCGTTACCTTGCCTCCTCGCAGTTCAACGCTATGCAACAGCAATACCCACACGAAGAGCCGGAGTACTTGGCCACACTTGTTGGCAACTGGATCTGGAAGACCTACATCCTGCCTGCATTCCGCGAGCCCGAGATGTGGGGCGTCATCGATCGTGGTCTCTCTCCCGTGCACAAGCGTAATCTTGGTCAGGTGACACTCGTACTGGGCCAAGTCTGCTCGTCTGGAAGGCTCTTCAGTCAGGACAATATGTATCTGCAGCCCTTGAACAGTTGGATCAGTGAAGCCCTTGCCAGGTGGCAAGATACTTTGCACAACCTGTTTGGTATTGAGAGCCCCGAGGAACACTTTGACGCTGACCATATGTCCGATCTGTACTCGAGGACCAAGCCGACAGTCTACATCAAGCTGTCCGACATCTTCCAGTTGCACACAATGGTTACTGAAAACATTGCGGTGGTCGCGCCTACCCGCGATGATGCCATCAAAGAAGTCCTCTCTGATCTTGGAACGCCCAAGGGCAATGAGGCTGACCTTGGAAACACTGGAGGTGGCGGTGAGATCACTCTTACGCTGAAGTCTCGTTACAAAGTCCAAGAAGATCCTACCGCCGAGGCCAGAGCACTATTCACTGCAACCAAGCGACTTGTGCTGTTCATTATCAGGGTTCAATCGGGCTCCAATCTCATGGAAATCCTGCTTCGCCCCATTAGTCACGAGGACGACAACAAATGGTACACTTTGGTTGACGAGGAGATCGCTGGCAAAGAATCCCGATCGCCAACACGCAGTCCCAGAAAGGCTTATCAACAAGGTGCTTTCGATCCTAGAGCTAGCATGAGAGGTGGTCGGACAATGTCTGTCTATTCCGAGACGGCATCCGCAGTTTCTGACGACATGCGGAACAACAACCCTCTGGATTTCGAACACATGACTTACGCCGAGGTGAAGTCGCAAGCCCTGGAGAACATCCTCAATCTCGAGAATCTATCAACACCACCACAATACCGCGTCAGCAGACAACACAACTACCAGGAGGTTCTCAATGCTCTTGCTGCGGATATCCGCTCAAAGCATCGTCGCCGCCTAGAACGCCAACGCGAGTCCGACGCTACCCGCCAAACACTGGCTGGTCTCGACAAGAAAGCGACGTATCTCGAGGAACAGCTTACCAGCTACAACGATTACATCGAACAGTGTCTCAAGACTCTCGCCAACAAGAAAACCGGCCACAAAGCTTTCCGCCTGCCCTTCACCAAGCAATGGAACCACGAGCGTGAGCTCGAGAAGGCAGGCCGCCAGCCCAAATTCGGCTCTTACAAGTACTCCGCACGCCAGCTGGCCGACAAGGGTGTACTTCTCCAATGGCACGCATACCCTATGGATAACTGGGCTCAGCTCAACGTTGTCATTTCTTCGGACGAAGTGGGCGTCTTCCACTTCGAGGCCAGCTCAGGCAGCATGATGTTGCCTGGCGCAAGTGCCAATGTCCTGCTCGACGACTTGCTGCAAGCACAGTACGACAACCGCAACACCATCGGCATCTTCGAAGACGGAGCCGGCGGTCCCGAAGCCGGCGCCAAACTGGCAGTAAACCTGCTTCTGCATCTGGTGTTCAAAAAGTTCTACCGCGACGACTAGACACAATTCCGTGCATCCGTCGCCGGCATTACTTTTTTCTTTTCTGTTACCCCTCTCCTTTTCCGTATGTTTAGTTTTACATCATTTCTTTATCTGTCTGGGTCTTTTGTTGTGTTTCGGCTTTGCGCACATCGTGCAGGGGGAAAGGGCTCATAAGGTATACATACCCCAGCGGGCTTTTTTGGGTTTTCGTTTATTTTACAAATGATGAAAGTTGACGACTTCTTTTTGTAACTATCTGATCCAAAGAAACCCATTTACTTTAATACTTCATGTGTGTTTGTTGGCGATGAATTGTACATCTTGCTGTAATTCTTTTGCGAGCCGCATTACACAAGGCCTGTGAATCTCAACCAATTTTCGAGGAACATTAGTGTGACAAGCAACATATCATCAGGAAAGTGTGAAAGTTACTGATACCATCATTGACAAGGATTCATTTATTCAACCACGCAGCATAGAAGTGCCTCGCTACAATCTACCATTCTCTATATCCTCCATCCTCGCCAACGAAGCCTTTGAGGTCCCAAGGCTTCGTGGTCTCAGCAACCTTCCTCACAAGCTCCTCATTGATCTCAATACCCAGACCAGGCCCTTGCAGAGCCTCGACAAAACCGTTCTTGACAGTGAAAGCTTCTGGGTTCGTGACGTAGCTGTTGATGTCGTACTCACCAGCTATATGGCGTGAACAAAGCTCGTTAGCTGGATTTCTTTGGACAGCGGAGGGTCGCATTTCTTACCTTCGACGTTGTAGTGCATGCCCACCGACATCTCTTGGATTTGGTGGTTAGGTGTGGAAATTCCTATCTGGAGACAGGCGGCAAGAGCGATTGGCCCTAGGGGACAGTGAGGTGCTACTGCTACATCGTAAGCTTCTGCCATTGCTGCGATGCGACGGAGCTCGGAGATGCCGCCGCAGTGGGCGATGTCTATGCATCGTCAGTGGAAGGCTGGTGACGACTAGTTTGATCGTGCTCACCTGGCTGTATGATATCAACAGAAGCGTTCTCGAAGAAACGCTTGAAGTCCCAACGCGAGTACAGCCTTTCTCCAAGTGCAATCGGACACGTCGTCTGTCCGTAGAGTTCTTTGATCCCTTCCGTGTGCTCGCTAAGAAGCGGCTCCTCGATAAAAAGAGGATGGTGCGGCTCGAGAGCTTTGGCGAGTTGCTTCGCCATCGGCTTATGCAGTCTACCATGGAAATCGACTCCGGCGTCCATGCCGAGCGCCTTCACAGTTTTGAGTCGTTCCACGCTCGACTCAAGTACCTTAGGAGAGTCCAACCATCCAACATCTTCCGTAGCATTCATCTTGATAGCTCTAAACCCTTGCGCCAGACGTTCCTTCGCTGCACTCTCAACATCGCTCGGTCGATCGCCACCAATCCAGGCATACACGTTCACTCTGTCGCGGACTTTGCCTCCCAGCAGCTGCCAAATCGGCAAATTGAGTTTGCGAGCTTTTAGATCCCACAGAGCAATGTCGATGCCGGCGAGAGCGGACATGAAGACGGGTCCGCCGCGGTAGAAGGATTTCCGCCAAGCATCTTGCCAGATTGCTTCGATGTCGTCGGCTTCGTGGCCGACGAAGCGGGTTATGTAGCCGTTGAGGGTGCCTTCGACTGCTTCGGTGTGGCCCTGGTATCTCGTCAGTCTATGGTATGTGGTTGGTAGATTTGTCGACGCCCGATGGCATCACGATATATCGAGAGTCGGCAAGGGCACTTTTGACACGTTGGGTGGTGTGCTTACTACAATTATGTCAGCGGTTTCATTCGTACATGGTATTCTATGCTCAGCCACATACCCTCAAGAGATGCCTCTCCCCAACCAACACGGTCTTCAGAATCAGTGATTTTGACGAAGAGCCACTATAGAGTTGTCAGGCTGGAAGTGTAATATGAAGAAGTGTCGGAAGCTCTTTCTCACTCTCGGCAATACACGGAAATACTCTATCTTCGCGATTGGAGCCATGTTGAGTCTTCTCTTGGGTTATTTTTCAGGCTGACCAGACTAATGGAACGAAATGAAATGCTGAAATCGCCAATGCGATAAGAAGATGAATCGAACCGTGAACGGGAAATGTTCGTTCGATCCTCTGTCGGCAACTGCTCCCCACCTTGCCCTCATCTCTTGTCTCCACAAGACCCGACGAAGATAGCCGAAACTGCCACCTGTGCTGCCGCGGTGTACTCACCAAGTGTTCATATAGCATACAATGCGATTCTTTCTAAACTCAAAGGGAGTAGCTCGAATGGCCCGTTTCTTGGATAATATCACCACATCACTTGGACACCACCTCGCGTCATCAGGCTTTCGCGCAACGAGAAACAGTAACACCAGTCTTTGGCAGATCTGATTTCATATTCGGAAACGTGGAGAACGTTGACAGGAACGATTGTTACATAATAGTACAGTGTACGTTCATCCGACATTGAGAGCCTGTTGCAATCAAGCGTCGAAATTGGATCATTCATCTCCTTCATCTTCATCCTCCTCCTCCTCCTCCTCCTCATTATCAGCTAGCCCTTGTTCCTCCTCGTATTACTTCTCCACATCTTCGTCGTCGTCTCCCTCGTCATGAACCTCTTACTCGTCTTCATCATCATCAGTCACTATCAAAGTCGAGTGGAAGAACGGGAAGAACAGGAATGTTGACTTGGCGCAGAGGACGACCGTGTGCGTACATATCCGGCGCAAGACCAAGGTTCACCGTCTGCTGAACAGTATTTGCTCGCATCCCCTGCGCACGATCGTTCTGCGGCGAGCCACCTTGGCCTTGTGTATAGTACCGAATGGCGTCCCGCACGTGCGAAAACGAAGGACGATCATTCTGGCCGTATTCAATGCAGGAATAGACCCGGTTCAACAGTTCCCTGGAATAGTTTGCAGCCGCTTGGGCATTTAAGTGAGGGAAGTCGGCCGGATCCCTCGAGCCCGCGCGTGCAGCAGCCCAGTCGTCCTGCACGCCGACATGGTGGAATGGATCCATGAGTTGCATGACCGTGATGCCGACGCCAAACACGTTGGTTTTGGCGGTCAAGGGCGGAGGATCGTCGTCATCCGGA
>Ga0265797_10006445_pt1 | contig 16550 bp, 19 predicted proteins | sample P2T30metagenome_FD_192433 | JGI IMG/M metagenome (GOLD analysis project Ga0265797, IMG submission 192433) | Plant litter microbial communities from East Loma Ridge, Irvine, California - P2 T30 | ecosystem: Environmental > Terrestrial > Plant litter > Unclassified | place: USA: California... | reverse complement strand
TGTTCAGTCTAGATGTCGCGATAGCCGCAGTTGTCGCAAGAACGGGATCTACTGATCGCCCGGGTCTTACCGAGCAAAGGAGTGAGCCATTGACTCAGGCACCACCACGTGAGCGGTTGAGGATTCGTTGCTGCGAAGTTGCATAGTCCGTAAATGGAAGCAACGACTATCGATTCCAGCGGGGTTGTAGACCCTCTGCTAATCTCCGGGGTCACGACCTCTTGGCTACATCTATAGTCTGCATATGATACAGGAATCTTCCTAGAGCCAGCGCCCCTAAGCTCAGTTTGACAGGCATCTCGATTTTCGAGCACTTGTGAGGCCCGGCAATCCTGGATAAAAACGCACACCACTTCTCTCGATGCTACGGGCCGCCCTTCTCAATGGCTGCAGTAGCTTGTCTCCGGGATTGACTTTGGGTCTGCCATGTGTCATGCGTCGTGCATCAGGACACTAGGACAGCCAGTGGCTTCGCTTCGTTAGTAGCCCACATTATCCACTGAGAAACTCTAATCGTCCTGCCTCCACGCCATGAACTCAGCTCACACTATTGCGCAATGACGATGACCGGAGTGGGGCTCAGTAGTCAAGCACGTAGAAGCGTTCCAGAAGAGCGTAATGCAAAGGCAGAATCCAGCTCTTCACAGCGTGCGGGAAATCTTCGGGTTACACAACCAAGGTACACTTTCCGTGTCTGTCTAGCGTTGAGATCTCCAAGCATTTACTGATCTTCAGATCAGCTCAGGCTCGAGCCTGCGAGAACTACTCACGGGTAGTTTGATCACCCCGCCACGCGCTGGCAACGTCGTCCTCGTGGACCCTTCTGCAAGTGACAAATGGACCTGAAACTACCGACAGTCTGATACCCAGCCTCCGAGTATCTGATACACGGTTATGGCAGATCAACGCCCTAAACACGGAAACGACCCTGCTTCGGCTGTTCTGCCAACGCTGCCTTGTGCTTCGAGGAGCACTGACTTGACTCGTCATTCCTGCCAGAAGTGAGCAACCTCAAGCTTGCGACAGTGGCACGGGAGGTCTGCTTGAACACTGGATCAATTTAAGTTTTCGAGGTAGGAATTATGCGTGGGTATTTGATGCTGCACAGCAAAAGGGGGTTCATCGGTTATTCGATGCGATCGCAACGGCTAAACTTGCCAGACTCGTCCATTGCCGTCTGTTCCTGAACCAAGTCGCCAAAGCACGATTACTCAAGACATCTTATCGACGAATGCGCATCGCTATCCCTTTTCTGCTGGACAAGTTCTGTTTGTCGCTGCAAGCCATGACTTACCAATAACACTAACGGTTATTCAATATTTGATGTGGTGGTTCGCACTCCACGCTCCTAACCTAATGCTCCTATATCACTGCATGATAAGGGCAAGCGCAGATTTCGCACGCAGTTCCTAATCACACGCGACGTTGAAGCGAAGCCATTCCACTTTTGACCGGCATCTCGTGTCCGCTTGCGGCAGTTGGACGGAGGGCCACGAGTTTCAGGAGCGCGACTCCAGGCTCCGCTAACGCAGGTACCTTTGCACACCAACCCGAAATGTTGTTTACTCCGCCAGGCGTATCATCACTAGTACACCTGCACCCCCGCGAACATTTGTTTTCGGCAACGGTACTGCAGGTCGACGGTCACGCACAAGTCCCGCAGAAACGGCGCCGATGTTTGCGTCGTGGATTCAGATATGGGTTCGCCCGCGATGTGGGCTCAAGAGCGAGTGTCGGATATGAGTAGACCGAAAGTATCGCACAGTCCGCAATCGGTCAAGAAACGTTGAATAGTGTGGAGATGCGATTCGTTGAGTGCATATGGTGGGGTGCTATGAGTCCAGCATTCATGTGCTCAGGCGTGCGCAGCTCCACTAACAGAGATCCCCACCTCATGAATTGCAAAGCAAGAGCTTGGAGCGTACGCGGTGTCTGTGACATGAGGTCTTCATAACGCATGAATGTCTAGGTAATGCTGCCCTATTGCAGCAGCGCTTGTACGCGAGAGGGAATGACGCCGAAGGTTTTGATTCGTTCCCCGACCAATGAGCGGCGGTGGCCGGTGGATAACGGCTAGCCAAAAGTAAGTTCTGAAACGAGGGCCGCTATCTCACTGGCTTGCGAGCGAAGCGTCACGCCGGCCAGAGAGGCTTCAGTCGTGGCCGAGGACGCGCTCGTAGTGTGTGGATGACAACCGCAGACATGAGGAGGTGACAAGCAGATGGCGACAGATTGGATCAGATGCTGCTTCATGATGAGCTGGGAGATTTGCAAGAGGCGATGGCCGCTCCCGCAGGCTGGCTAAAAAGCGCGTTTCAGATGAAGATCAAACCATGCCCAGCGTGCTACTTCTGCTGGTTCCTGCATCTAGACGCACCACACTTGGACGATGGACCAGCCACGAGTGATGACTTCAGCGACGAGGCTGGGTGGTGGTCACTGACGACATGTACCCGTGACGCACTGGCCGAATTTGCACGAAGCTGCAGAGTGATGTTCCTGCATTGGTAGCGCGGCCTGGGTGATCGATCCTCTGCGCGACACGATTGCCGGCCATCGAAGCAGTACTCGGAAGTAGGCAAACATGGTTCACATCCGCATCAGGGAATGGCTGGTAGCACACTGGCAGTGCAGCGTGTCTTGGCAGCGGACGGATGCGGCAAAAAGGAATGTCGAAGGTGCGCCGGACGATGGTTGTCCAGAATCCGACATGTCGTTCTGGCGACCATGGGACGACGGCGGCCGGCGGGCTTCTAGGTGGTGGTTAGAGTTGCGCCTCTGCAGGGCCGGCAGCGGTGGTGGTGGCACTTGGGCACATGACGATGGCCGCTGGAGGTGGGCTCGGGTTCCCTGCCAGGCCTCGAAGCTAAACTGACGCAAGCAGCGTGTTTTCCATGGCATGAAGCAGCGCGGCAGGCATCGGACCGCGATGATCGATACTCTAGATGGGCAAACTGGACGTCTGTGTCGCGAGGGCCTCGTGGTGGGCTGCAAGCGAGGGTTAAGGTTTTCGAGTGTCTGCGGCTGGCGGGGCTAGGCCGGATGTGGCCTCTGCGCCGAGGGCGCGCAGGGCAGGCGCGGGCGGCGAGCAGCAGCAGGGAAGCAGGCACAGGAAGCGTGAGGAAGGCGCGAGCGAAAGCGAACAAGGCGAAGGAAAGGGCAGCCCGGCCGCCCAGGCACGCACCTGCCCCGGGCGCGCGTCCCAGCAACATGCGCCCGGGGAGATGAGGTGCCATGTGTGCTTGGGGGATCCCAGAGCAGAAAAAGCCGCTCAGTAGTCGAGAGCATGGGCGACCAGGCCAGCACATTAGCCAACCTTTCGCGCTGCGCTCACCACGGCATGCACGGCCGCAGCACGAGTCGCCCGCACCCCTGCCGGCCAACTGGCCGCTGCGCTCGCCTCGGCGCCCCAATTGGCCGCGCTACCTGCACTGGCCAGGCCGCTGACTGGTGTGCGGAAATAGATCAATGTGAGACCACTAGCCTCCTGTTTCACACGCCCTCCGACACCTAAAGCTGCCGCTGCCCCCTCAGATTTGCGTTTCGTATCCCCCTCCCAGAGCTGTACCTTCTTGGTGAATTCTTGAGACTGCTATCTGAGGCAGGTTCCTCACGTTTTTATTATCCGCACCACCGTCGCGTTTTATTATCTATCCTTTTAAACATAGCCTGACACTCTTTCGTTTTCGATCCTGGCAGGTCCTCGTCGAGCCCTCCCTCGTGTTCCATCCAACCCCAAGAAGGGCCACCGCGTCTGACGTTCCCACTTCAAACACCTGTACAGAGGAACGTGTTGCAGCGCACCATGTATCCATCCCAACACCACCAGCAGATGCCGCCACCCCAGGCACGCTCTGTCGCGCCAGAGACTTTTCTATTAGACCAGGACGCCCAGCAAAGCCTCCCGCCGGACAGTGTCGTTGCCCTGCAGCAGGTCGACAACCGTACGTGCCCGCGCATTGACCGCCGTCCCGCATACTAACGCGCCTGCAGTCAAGTACTTCCTCATATCAGCGCCCGTTGACTGGCAACCCGACCAGTACATCCGCCGCTTCTTGCTACCCACAGGCGAATACGTCTCATGTGTTCTATGGTAAGCGCCGTGTTCTTCATTAATTCATGCAAAATCTCACAATCCGCAGGAACAACCTTTTCCACATCTCAGGCACAGACATCGTGCGATGCCTGTCATTCAGATTCCAGGCCTTTGGCCGCCCAGTCAAGAACTCGAAGAAGTTCGAAGAGGGCATATTCTCAGATCTGCGCAACCTGAAATCGGGCACAGATGCTTCCCTGGAAGAGCCCAAGAGCGCTTTCCTTGACTTCCTGTACAAGAACAACTGCATCCGAACACAGAAGAAGCAGAAGGTTTTCTACTGGTACAGCGTACCCCACGACAGGCTCTTCCTTGATGCCCTTGAGCGTGATCTCAAGCGCGAGAAGATGGGCCAAGAAGCGACCACCATGGCCGTCAGCGAACCCGCTCTTTCCTTCGAGTTTGATTCATCCCAGTCGCTCTTTGAGCAGCTCACCAAGGCGCAACAAACCAACTCATCGTCCTTCAACAACAACGTCCAGCCATCGTACCAGAGCACATCGCCCGACATGCAAAGAATGGACTCCATGCCCCCACCAACCATGGTCCCCGTACAGCAATCCATGCCTCAGATGCAGCAGCCAATGCAGCAACCAATGCACCACGAGGACCCCATGGCCCAGTACCACCAGCAAATGTCCATGCCACCTTCCATGCAGAACCCCGTTGTCAAGAGCCGGGAGCAGCGCGAGATGAGCCAGTCTTTCCAGTACGACCGCAACGGCATTCCTTTGTCCCAAGTTCACCAGCGCCACAGCTCCATGCCCGCATACATGGAGTACTCTCCTGCGCCGTCCTTCGTCTCTTCTCACTACGAGGACTACAGCACCCGCGGCATGTCTTTCGAGCCATTGACCCCACCTCAACACCAGATTGGTCTCGGTGCTGAGCCTGCTTACATTGCGAACGAGGACACTGGTCTCTACAGCGCTATCCCAGACCTTCCAGTTCCCAACACATTCAACCCTCTCATGAACATGCCACCATCAAACTTGATGGGCTCTGGTTACCCCGGCGTTTCCCGGCCATTTGCTCCTGGCAATGTCTACTCCGTCATTGAAGGCTCACCCACCTACAAGCAACGTAGGAGGCGTTCGTCCCTTTCCGCTGGTATCGCCGCTGCTGTCACCGCTTCCGGTGCAGGTGCTCACCAGGTTCACCGCCCAAGTGACCTGAGGCGATCAATGTCGAGCTCGGTCGTTCCTCTTGCTGAGGTCGATGAGTCAAACCACAACTCGCCCAACAGCACCAACGGTGCGAGCTACCCTCAGATGCCTGAGCAGAAGCCTCACATGGACATGTCCCGCCAGGGTACCCCACTCAACACTGTTGAGGAGAGCCCCGAGCCGCAGTCCGCTTCGCTGCACCACGACGATCTCAACACTTTGGTCAACGGCGAGCTGTTCGAGAGCCCCCTCCAGCACAGCGCGGTCGCTCGTACCGCTGGTGCAGGAGGACCAGTTTTCCGACGCGCCCGCAGTGCCACCATGATGGAAATCGGCCCGTACCCCCAGAAGTCGCACTCCTGCCCGATCCCCACCTGTGGTCGTCTCTTCAAGAGATTAGAACACCTCAAGAGGTAAGCGCTCGCAATTTCCCCATCTTGCTATTTTTGTACCACACGATCACTCGGGCCTCCACTTTGTTTGTTGTTTTGCATAGACGCTGACCCTGGCGCTTAGACACGTACGCACCCACACACAAGAACGACCATACGTTTGCCCGTTGTGCAACAAGGCCTTCTCGCGCTCAGACAACCTTGCCCAGTATGTACCCTGTTTACCGCCCAACCAAAAATCATATACTAATTAATTCATTAGACATCGTCGCACACACGAGCCCCGCGCTGACGGCGAGCCGCTGAGTGACTACCAAGAAGAAGACGACCTCGAGGGCGAGGAAGACCACCTCCACTCGCTCGCGGATGAGCTTTCGCCTGAGTCCGGCAACGAGTACCTCGGTCTGTCGCACTCCATCAACGACATTCCTGGCCCAGGACTTGGTATGACCATGGCGCCACCACAACACAGCCTCATGGCCGGTAGCCACTACTGAGCATACCCTGTCACGACGTCACACATGTGAAATGAGCATTTCGGCGCAATCAATGGCGCAGCCATCTAGAAGGATACCAGTCTGCTGTTTTTCTTGTTCATCTTCTTGTCTTCGCGTTTAATCTCTTAGACCGGTGTCTGTTTTCCTCTGTTCGGCATACACCCACGATGTCCGCACTGCATTTGTTCTTGCTTTTTCTTTTCCAGCCTTCGGAGCTAGGGGATGGTGATACCACCGGATTTTGGCTTTTTGAGGGGTTGGCTGACGACACAACACTACGAACATGAGTACCCTTCTTTTTTTGTCTCATCGTTTCACGTTTTTCCCTTTTCTTCTTTCTTTTCCCTTGCGCTCCGATCTGTTTGCTCGTTGTCGTCGTCGTTCAGCGCTCTGTTGAATATATCCTTGGCGGCATGGCTTGCTTTGTTGCAAAAGTTGTTTGATGGTGGACTGGGACACCATTTGAAGCGTACGCATACGCATATCGTTCATACATCTCTCTCGGATATGCAGGTAGCTTGGTGGTTTGCGTCTTCCTCTTCATGAGGCGGCGTGTGTATAATATTGAAACTCAATGCAAAACGCATAACTGCACTTGTTGTCTTCGCATGCCATTGCTACCGTGACCTTTCGTATGCTTACTAGAATGACCAACACCCATACTTCGCATCCAGTTCGCGCACGCGTTATCTCATTACACTCAGAAACCAACACTCAGGATGAAACACCACCCCATCCCATCACACATGTAAATCCCAAGAGACATACGATCAACACATCAAGAACATCATATCACAGCACATAACCATCATACCAACACCCCCCTCACACAAATCACGCACCTCAGCAACCCGTCATACCAACACTCCACCCTTCGGTCTCACGTGCCCCATCCCCCTGCTCAAACAACCATCTCACCTCCCCCCGCCGCAATCCTTACGTCACATATGGCCAGCGCGCTTGTTTCAGAAGCGACTACGCCGTGTTATTACACATCACCTCCCTCGCGGGCACGGTCTAGATTTGGGAATGGAACTGGGGGTGCGGAAGTCGGTGCTGTGGGTCCGACTGTGCCTCAGTTGGCTGGACTTGAGTGTGGCACGGTTGCGTGCGGGTTTGCGGGATGGAGACCGCGTCGGAGTCGGAGGAGGGTGTCGGAGGGAGGAGGGCAGTGGGAGGTGGAGGTGGAGGTGGAGTAAGGGTGGACGCCACATTGATCTACACACGCGGTGTGTGGACTTGCTGGTTTGAGGGAACGGTGTCTGTGCGTGGGGAGGGTGGATGGGTGGGGATGGGAATGTAGGTGGTAGACTTTTGGACGATAGACACGTGGAGTGTGGGGCTGTGCCCAAGGTCTTTTTGCAACTGCAGTGCGAGGCGAGCGTTGTAGTACGTTAGCTTTTTGGGGATCAGTGGAAGGCGAGCGTTGTAGATCATGAGGCTGTGGATGGGTGGAGTTGAGGGTCATGGTGGTGTGAGCGGTTGGCTTGTCGATGCCGGCTTGAAGGCTTCGGGGAGGCTGCGGTAGCGAGATCAATTGCCATTCAGCCACTTCTGAATCCTTTTTTGCTATGTCCTTTGACCACTGTCACTAATGCATACTTGCTACTTGGGGGTGGTAATCTGGTATTTGGAAATGGGCGGAATGTGAAGTTCAGATGGCACGGAGTGTCCACTGGCCGTTGCCTTGATGGGTTGGAGGGGTGGGAAATGGTACTCTTCGCTAATCGGCGATCTGAAGTTGTTTTATCTCACGGTTGGGCAGGTACCTTGCGCCAAAAAGCCGTCATGGGAGCACCCGTTCGGAGGGCTGCCGATTGGTACCTCTCGCTTATGGCTTGAACTATGTGCCAGCATGTCGTACGATTATGTGGTATGTGGTGGGAAGAAAAAAATCAGGGTGCATGTGTAGCTTCGCGCTAGAAAGCTCGAAGAAGTATCCCTGGGCCTGCTCGTGTGGGTGCTTTTTACGGGTGCGTCTCGCCATGTGTAGGCATACTTTGCGGTACGCTTACGGGAGCGGCGTGTCCAAGCACCATGTTTTCTCTTTCCGGGACTTTGTGTCGCCGGCTGTAGGGGTGCAATGTGTGTGCGTTCAGGAGAATTACGCGCGGTCTGTGAGTGGTTGTGTGGGAGATGATGTTGTGGCTGTAGCTTGCCGTCGCCGAAGGCAGGGTAATTTGCTTGTAATTGTTCTTTTTGACGTAGCGATGTTACCTCGAGTCAGGGAATACACATGCGGCTGTTTCCTGAGTAGCCTCTTTGTCTACTTTCGGGGCGTCAAGTAGCCGACGCATCGTCCATGTTCAAGGGTGGCGGAAAGTTAGTAGGTCGCCACAAGAGGACGCGCCTAGTTCGCGGTGCTTTGGCCGGACCGGAAACATCAAGTTGACGGTGTAATGTTGAAGTTGGCCTGAAGTGGAGACAGTGTCGTGATAGTGGTCGCTCCGTGGTTGCGCGCTGTGGAAGATGCGCTAACACAAAAGTCGTTAGTACGTGGTGCGCCTGGCGTCAACTGGTGTTCCACCACCTTTTCCCTTCCATCGCGCATGCACACTCCGCGAACCTCAACAGTGAACGCCATTTACCGTCGATCCAATACGAGCTTTTTGTTATCCTGGCATACACATACCTCCAGTGTGTAAATGTCATGATGGAAAAACCTGATTCATCCTCGGCCGCGCAGATGAAGCGGACCAGGCCACCCATACTGTACGTGACTATCTCGGGCGAGTGAATCTTTCAATACTCCATATTTATATAGAATTTCTTCAACTCAATCAGCAGTTGTGCGTGATAGTAGACTAAATTTGATGACAAGATCCCGGGACCAGACCTTCGTAACGATCAGCACCAGTGATGCCGACACGTACGAGGGGAAGCAGATATACCTGCTGCACAGAGAACTGCTATGCTCTCATTCTCCTTATTTTGCTGGTGCATTTAAGGGAGGGTTTCGTGAATCTGAAGACAAATCGATCCATCTTCAGGATGTATCGGCCTCGACGATGAGGCTATTTCAATTTTGGCTGTTAAAACAGTCCACCATCTGGTTAGCTGACTACATCGTTGACGACGATGACGACTCAAACAAAGTGGCGACAGATGAACAAGGTAGATCGCTCGGCATCTTGTAGGGTTTCGATCTTACCAAGTGACTAACGAATGTATAGCCGACGCTAAACTTGCGCCTTCCGCGCCCATATCAGAGCCGCGCCCAAGTTCGTCGAAACCTGCTGAATGGGTAACAAGAGAAGGTGAGATCATTTCTTGACCGGTTCCATAGAAGCTAATCCAAGAAGAGTTTCTGTTTCAAAGGAGGCACCCATATCTGAAAATACTGCTCGGTCTATACGCTTTCGCCGACAAATATGATACGCCACTGCTGCGACAGGATGTTATGACACTGCTGGTGGAACTCACGACTCACAATCGGCAAAACAGCGGTGTCAAACATGAGTGGTCATGGTCCTTGATCAGGACACTCTACGATGCTCTGCCCTCTACTTGCCCGCTTTGTCAGTACGTTGTCAAAACACGAGCGGCATATCAATGGCCCTCCCAAATGACCAAGAAAAAATACGAGAAATACCCACAATCGTTTTTGATTGATCTTTTGATAATAGCCGTCCCAATGAAAGGCCCCTCAACCCTACGAAATCTTAAGGAAGAACTCTCTGACTCTTGCAACTTCCACGAGCATAAAGACGATAAAAAAGCGATCGCGGTCTGCAAGATGAGACAGCAGAAAGAAGGACCCTGGTTCGCTAGCTTTCTGCGAGCATGCATGAGCGAGGTTTACGATATGGAGGAGGCAATGCTGGAGGCAAAATCACATGCGCAGGCCCAGGAAAAACCTGAGCATATGACTGACATGCCAGAAAAGAATGATCATGCAGCGATGCCCTTCTCTGCCGGTGTTGGACTGCCCTCAAACTCGACCTTCTCATTCACAATTTCACGAGGAGTGGATGCTGGTTCAGAAATGGGGCCACCCGTAAGCAATTGGGAAGATGTGGAAGCATACGATGATTATGAGATCTTGCTCCACGGTGGCTAAGCTGAGACTGTCGTCATCTCACGCGTCGACCCGTCTCCATAGGCCTGCTCTTACCTGGGTATATGAGTCGAGACCTTAACAAATCCATGTGAGGGTATTGACACCAGTCTGAACGACTACCGAGCTGCAATGTATTGGCCTTCTGCTCATGATCAATACTAGAACAGATGTTGCATGCGAAGATGGCAATAGGGCCGAAGACGCGTCGAAGTCGCGCTAGTCTCAAATAGTGGCACGCGTTAAGCTTCAACACTTCCCGAGGTGCCCCGAAATCTCTGTTCAGCTCGTAACATCAGCACCTGTACCCAAACTATCCCTTCAGTCACAGCTCAATTCCCATATCTCTCCCCAAAGCTCCCGAGCGAGACTGGATCAATTCGCTGGCCCTTTTCAAAGTCACCATAATAACCATGGAAAATGCTGCTAAGAGACCAGCCGAAGCCCAACTGACCAGCCACAAGTCCAAACGTCCGACATTCTCGTGAGTCTCATCCAATCCAGCAAGCTCTAACCCGAATCATAACTATTGACCTCTCGATTGGTCAACCAAACTGATCCGTACCGATAGCACGATAAGCCAAGCGCACGTCACTGTTCGCCTTGACCTTGATGACATTGTCGTCACAGTTCACAAAGATATCGCATGTTTCTACTCAGGATATTTTCGCAAAGCATTTGGGGGTCCCCTCCTCGAAACAGAGGTGTGGTCAATAAGTTTGCCTGATACCAGGGCAGACATATTCCGCCTGTATCAGGATTGGCTATACGCGCAAGCCACACGGCATGAGAACTCTACCTCAATCGACTCTACGGAGAATGCGAGGTATAGTAAGCCTAACAGCAACCCTGACTGGCTGGTTCCAAGAAGTACATTACTGCGCTACTTGCTGCTGCCCTTTACATGCTAATAGCATCACAGATTACCGCCAGGAAACAGCAATTTCAGCTTTCTACGGCGACGTATTCCTCCGCTTGTATGTCTTTGCAGAAGTTTATGACGTGCCGCTGTTGAGGCAGGACATTATGACCTTGATGGTTGACCTTGAAAGACCCACGGGTATTCTGTGTCAGAAGATCGACAGAGACGCCTTGGACAAATCTCTGCTCTCGAATTCACCGTTCCGAATCTTCTTGCTAAAGTGGATGGCCTTCGTCTTCGTCGGTTATCCGTTGAACACCACGACTGCAGCAGACATCAGAAAATGCTTCTCTCATGATTGGCTTGCCGAAGTGATGTGGATTATAGCCTCCCAACCAAAAGATCCACATCTACGTGAGCGTTTGTATGACGATGTAAAGGATAGTTGCGCATTTCACAAGCACCAGAACGATTGGGAGAAGATTCTGTGTCGACGACATCAAGCCTTTGACACCCAGTTCTACACCAACTTTCTGCGCAATATATTCAATCTCGTATCCGATCTCGATAAAGAATACGGAAGTCCGGAAACAAAGAAAAAGAGAGAAAAGGCGAAAGCCGGGGAACAGATCAGGGTGAAGCTAGAAGAAGACACACAGTCCTCGGGGTTTGAAAGCGCCGAGGAAAATTTGGGTGTAGAAGAGTGAACCGTAGATGTTCCTCTGACCAAGCACGGACTCAAGCTTCGTTGGTAGCCTACCGGCGACCCACGCAATCCGCTCTACCACTCTGCAACACCCCTTCGTGGACATCTTCCACGTACTATCTGCTGGACAAATCGTAGCCTGTCTCGATACCCATCACTCTAAGATACATGGCGACATTCGCCCCTCCCGCCCGCTTCGGCGACTTCATCTACTCATCCGTCCTCTACGCAGACCCTGGCAACGGAAACCACCACGGACGCGCGAGTGTCGCCGAACTTGCGGCTCTCCTCCGCCCGGAAGCCCCCAATCTCTATAGCAAGGGCCGGAAGCCTGAAGTCGCGACACCAGCGAAAGACCAGGTGTGGCATTTCTACTCCGCCCAACTCATTCACTATGGACTACCGGTCACCAAGGACAAGAATGCGGCGAAAGTGCGACTCCTGAATGCTATGAACCAGTTCAAACTTGAGGTACCAGCATGGGTTTTGAAGGTCGAGAGCGAACTGAAGGCTGAATGGGAGGCGGAGAACCGGAAATTGAAGAAGAATGGTGGTGCAGTGAGCAAGCAGGCGCCTAAGTCGAGCGCTACTAGCAAGCTAGGTCTTGGAAGCTCTCATGGTGTAAATGGCGGTGTCAACGTCACTGGTAGGCTTAAAGACCCCTGATATTTGACGCTGCTAATCCTATCTCGTAGTCAATCTGGCCTTGGGAGGTGCATCGCTCAGCCAGTATATGGACGCGCAGCAGGCGAGCAACAACATCCCAAGGAAGCCAGCGCCAGCCAAACGCAAGCGCGCTGGTAGTACCGTCTCTAGCCCGGTAGCGACACCACAAAAAGTTGCGAGAGTCAAGAAAGAGCCAGCGCCAAAGAAAGCACCCATCAAGAAGGAGCCTACCGCCAGGCGATCTGTTCCCAATATCAAGAAAGAGAGCCGCGTCTCTGCGGCGCCATCGACACCCTCACGGTCCCGCATCAAGCAAGAGCAGTACCAGCCCAGCCCCGACCGAATGTACCCATCACCCCACATCAAGACCGACCCCTACCCGAACTACTACCAACCCTCGCCACCCCTCCTCCTCAGCGGTACCTACTCCATCTCCTGCGCAACCGCCAGCTCCATCTTCAACGACTACAACTTCGACCTCACACTCGCCCGCGACCCCTCCCGCGGTATTTGGTGGGCGACTTTCCGCTGGGGCGCTTGGGACGGTATCATCCAGATGAACCCCGGCCCCGGCGACTCCGATAGTTTAGGTCAACCCTGTTCGCTTGGCTGGCGTCTTCGCGATCTGGAGACTGGACAACTGACGTTTGGTCGCAAGTGTACGGGTTACATGACGTTCTCTGGTGATGGGTCGATGGAAGGGTGTTTGTATGAGGTACCTGGTGTTGGGTCGTTGGAGTTTGAGGGTATGAGGGTCTCTGGTGGGAGCTTGGAGGACGATCTTAAGGGGGAGTGGGATGGGTTCGTGGTAGAGGCTTATCGGCGTTGAGGCTGATGCAGGCGTGAGTAACGACTAATCGCACGAGATGCCCGTCATTATGGAGACTCAACAGCTTGTCTTCTGCGCTAGGAATTGCAGTGCACTGGTTCGCCTATTCTTGGCTTGTTGCCTACTTTTACCAACATTGAGAAGATAGGCCAAGGGCGAAGTGGCGTATGTCGTCAGCACAGTAGCGTTCAATCTCTATTGGTGTGTTCCCACGGAGGGCGATCGAAAAGACGTCTACCCATCTGCGCTACAGATTGCAATGCACGTTGTGGAATGTGCACGATTGGCTAGCATAGCTACGTGTCCAGAAGAGTGTACGCCTCGTATCATCCCACTGTTGTTCACATGTCCTGACCTCGGCTTTGGTGTAAAGCGTCCTACTCAGCCTTGAGCACGGCATATCTCACTTCACCAGCAGCAGCACCCAATAGAAAGTCAATTTCATTCAGAACATTTCGCAATTAGCTCGACAGCTACGTATAATACACTACAAGTTTCTACAAGAAAGGTCCAAAAGCCATCTCTTTCTGCTCTTCCAAACCACTCGCTCTGGTATAACAAAAACTAAACAGGCAGGACAAGCACCACCCAACGCCAAAGGCAAGACTACCGCGCGGCATGACTGTCATCCTTTCTCTTAAACATGAACAAGTAAAGCGTCAAGAAACATGACGCCGGGAACGCTGAAGCTATCTACTGGGACACAAAAGAAATCATATGCGTAGAGCATGTAATATCCGAAACGTCAATCGAGCTGACCCCCTAGCGTTGCCATGGACCACGGTCCTGCGGATGCCGTACTCCGCTCGTCCAGTCCATAGGTCCTGTGGGTGGTCGAGGGTCGTGGATTGATCCTGGCCCTGAACTGGGTTGTGGTGGCGGTGGACCCCTCATATCTTGTCTTCCTCGCATGATGCTGTCCCTGTAGTGCGCATCTCGTGCATCGCGTTCGCGCATCTCACGTTCTCTTGAGTTTTGTTCAGCTTCTCTTCGCATATGCTCTTCTCGATTCATCGCTGCCTGGTGTTGAGCTTGAGCTTGGGCTTGCTCCTCGCGGATACGGTCCGTCATGCTGCGATCACGAGGATTGCGCATGAAGTGATGTTGTGGTTCCTCGGGAGGGCGCTGACCATAAAGAGAGTGGTTTGCTACCCCGAGAGACGAGTGCGGAGGATGCTGCAAAGGTGGAGGCTGGCCGTGCTCCGGCCTAGAAAGCGGAGTCTGTGAGCGTTGCGAGAGGTATCCCCGATCTTGGGGTTGGTATCGCAGATCTTCGTGCATTGGAGGACCTGGCGCACGTAGCGTGGGGTTGGAAAGCTGTTCACGTAGATAGTCGGCCCTTTGAGACAACTCACGGCTGGTGTCGCGATCCGAGTGACGAGGATCAAAATCGTGGGCCTCACGAGGATCGCGAGGACGATAAGGCTCCGTCAGTCTACTCAATCCTTGAAAAGGGTGGGCTGGATGCTCGTTGGGCGTTTGTGGGTTCGAGTACGATAGGTTTGCGTTTGAGGCCTGCGAATGGTCGTTACGTCCGGATGAGTCCCTCTGCTGCTGTGCTATGTGGCTTGTCGACAGGTGCGGACTTGGCCGCATTCCCATAGGTCCAGGTGGCGGGACACCACTGCCCGGCGGATCAACTTGGGCGTATGGGTTCGGCTGCAGAATCTGCGATGATGCACTCAGTGCTTGCGCATGCTGTGCTGCAGTGGTGCTCGGAACACCATGTCGAGGCAACGACCCAGGCGGCCCACTCACGCTCGACGTGCGCGAATGCGGATTTGGAGAGTTGTTGAAGCCGGCAAGAGGTGGCGGTGTCGGATTTTGACGTGGAGTGTTATGCTGGGAGAAGACAGAACGATGAGTGCTGAACATCCTATCGTTGACGTTGGGCGGCTGAGGCAGGCCGGTCGGTGTTGAAGAAAGCGACGTGATTTGTGGAGTCTGAGACAATCCTCGGTGGAACGGCTGCTGGGCTTGCCAAGTATCGCGCAGACTTGGCCTACTTACTGATGGCTTGTCCTCAGTCAAGTCGATTGGCCTGTTTGACGTTGCGTTTGCAAGTGAAGACTGCTGAGCATACGAGGCTGGACGGGTATACGGAGATTGAGCAGCCATAGAATCTTCGTAGAGCGGACGTCTTGACGATGACGAGTAGCTTTGCGTCGTGGGAGGAGGCGCGATTGGTGCTGATTGCAGAGGTGTAGAGGTATGCGATGGCGGACCTTGTTCGCTTGGCTTCTTGCGTCTGGGCTCCTCAGGATCGGTGTCATTCAGCAAGGACATCAAGTTAGACTTGCGTGGTTCGACAGCTGGCTTTGTTACTGCAGGTGGAGGTGTGTTTTGCATAGGTGGTGGGCCGCGCTGAGGATGCTGTAATTGAGTGTGAAGCATCGCTTGGGGTTGAGCTGGGGGAAGGCTAACTGGAGGAGGATTCCTAGGCTCTTCTTTGACAGGCGGTGTAAGAATGGTCGACCGTGGCGGCAGCTGTTGCGCACTGTGGCTAGTACTATGACTCGGAGAATACACATCGGCCACCGTTTGGCTGAGCGATTGCGCTTGCGATGAGTGTCGAGAGTGCGAGAACGGCAACGGACGATGTTCTGGTGATCTCAGCCCAGAGTTCGAACGTACTGGCGGCATGATCGGCGGTGCACCACCGGGAGCAAAAGGTCTATGCTGTGACATCTCCTGTGAGATGCGACGTGTGTGTTCATGAAACCGGCGCTGAGCCTCCTGCTCCTGCTGAACTTCAGGTCTACCCGCAACGTCTCGCTCCTGAAAGTGAAGTCCACGATAGAGAGGCGAGTGGTGTTGCTCTTGAACGCGAGGCTGTGGAGGCGCATGTTGTTGCAATGGCCGGTGTGCCTGTTGGTTGCCTGCAGGTTGTGAAGGTGGCCGGGACTCGAAACGTGGAGGTAGGTCTTCGGAAAAGTATCCAGCTCGTGGCCCTTGCGGCTGCGACTTATGCTGCGACATGGAGTGTTGGTGATGATGCTGCGGTGGTGCACGCTGAGGGGGAGCGGGCGGCGACTGCTGTGGTGGTATCGAGGGTACAGACGCCAGGCTAGTCTCTGGTAGGGCAGAATATCCGGACGGAGGCACCATGGGCTTGCTCTGCACAGGTGCTTGGGCGATAGTGGAGAATCTCGAAGAAGGAGTTGAATGCGGAGGAGATAATTTGGGGTGCACAAGCGGGTTCGGAGGCGGAGACCCATGTTCAGGCGTAGGTGCGATGGGGCGGATAGGTCCCGCTTGTGTGCTCTCGTATCGTCTCTT
>Ga0265797_10006444_pt1 | contig 16555 bp, 12 predicted proteins | sample P2T30metagenome_FD_192433 | JGI IMG/M metagenome (GOLD analysis project Ga0265797, IMG submission 192433) | Plant litter microbial communities from East Loma Ridge, Irvine, California - P2 T30 | ecosystem: Environmental > Terrestrial > Plant litter > Unclassified | place: USA: California... | reverse complement strand
TCGAGCAGGAGGAGTGGATCAGGTCCTGGATCAAGGAAGGGAACAGGATCAGCATCATGGGGAAGGACATCTCTCTGTGGTTCAACAGAATCAGGAACCCGGAGTGGTACTGGACCAACCGCTCGGAGCACACCATCGTCAGAGTCTGGATGATAGTCGGGCCTGAGCTGGCCAGCAGGCGCTACATGCGGGATAGGATCAAGAACATGCACGAGCACCTGGACCAGGCCTGGACGCAAGCCACGAACGCGACCCCGCAGCAGCAGGCGGACTGGTTCAACGTCGGGCCCTACGACTGGGACAACATGACAGACGAGGACAGGTCCATCATGGAGGAGCTAGAGACGATCGCGGCCAACAAGGCGAACTTAATCAGGCCACCGGGGCAGTGGGGCACGTTCATCGACACCGACATCGGGCACGGGTTCAAGGACGTGAGGGCGGCCGACGTCCCGACGCTGGACGTGCCTGCGACCAGGAAGTGGTACGTGAACTTATCCAGCTCCCAGGATAAGATCGAAGTCATGTACTTGGACAAGATGGTAGACCACAACGCGCTCGTGCACTGGGTCCCGAGTCTCATCTTGGATGCGCACAGGGGCAGGCTCGAGACCGAGATCATCTTCTTGGAGCCAAAGGTGGATCCGACCTCGGACATGATGCAGATGAAGACCGGAGTCCCGATCCCGATGTCGATGTCCACTGCGTTCGGAGTCATAAACTTGGTCATGAGCGACCTGCCGAACTGTGAGCGGACTGTCGGCCAGACCCCATTCCCGGATGCCATCACGATTAGGATCTGAACCATCATCTCGTTCAAAACCACGATCACCTAGAGGAGGAGGAGGCCCATCTCGATGAGGCGAGCACCACGCCAGAGTCTAGTTCAGGATCATGCCCTGCTACATGTACACGGTTACGAACGGCTGCGGCCACTCGGAGACCACCAGGTACCGCAACTGCGGCCAGCACGAGGACACCATCCAGAACAACGCCAGCTGCTTCGACGAGAGCTCGGACAAGGACAGGAACAGGACCATGACCGTCTGCATGGGGATGAAGTTCTGCAACAAGGGGTGCAAGGCCCTGACCGCCGGCTGGAAGTGCTGCACATGCGGGTTCAAGGAGGTGAACGGGTACTACAACCCCGCCCTGAAGATGGTCGTCCACGAGTCCTGCTCTGGGAACATCCACGCCTTCTGCCTCATGTGCAAGGACAGGAACACGAACCTAATCGAGAACCCGAACAGCAACGAGAGTGTGTACACCACCGAGGAGCAGAGCACGTACGAGTACCAGCCTGAGACGCCCACCAGCATGCCGGGCTTCTACGACACCGGGAGCAACTCCGAGAACGAATCCGAGGACCTGTTCTTCGACGCGAGTCCGACCAACAACAACTTCAGCCACGACGAGGCGTACCAGAACTACGACCTGCACAACATCGAGGGGAAGGACCTGGATGCGTTCGCGACTATGCTCGAGGGCACGGATGTGAGCGTGATGCCCAACATGACTAGGATCAGGTCCATCGACGAGGATGAGATGCTGTACGAGACCGTGACTACGCCCCGATGATGGGCATGATCAAGAAGATGCACACGACCACGAACATGAACATGACCCTGCACGAGATTTTGAACGACTCCTAAAACTACTCCACAGCGATGGACAGGGCGTTGTTCGAGGACGCACCCCTCTTCTGCCTCATGATCATATTGTAGGAGAAGATCAAGCCTCTGACCGTGCCCATGTCCGCAGCCTCGAGGATGGTCTTGACCGCACCCGTGATCCTCTCCAGGACCCAGCCCTTGTGCACGTCCACGGCGTTGAGCCCAGTGTCGACCAGGACGCTCACCCTCTCCCCATTCGTGGCCTTGTATTTGTAGTGGGGTTGGCAGTTGATCTTGGTCTCGGTTACCTGCATCTCGGCGGGGAGCTTGTTCTCCTGGAGGGCCATCAGGAGCTTGCCCAGGAACATGGTGATGTTCTTCTTCATGCCCTCGTGCGACATCTCAGACGTGACTATGTTCAGCACCTTGCTCGCGGCGTACCTCGCGATCGCTAACGTGTCCTTCTTGACGGGCGTCATGCCCTTCGTCTCCATCTCGTCGTTCCAGTCCACCACTGCGTACTTCTTCCTGGCCGTGATCAAGATGGTCTTGTAGTTGCCCTTCACGTCTGCGCCGATCTCCTCGAACGGGGTCCCAACCAGACTCTTCTCGATGGCCTTCTTCAGCTTCGTGGCCATGTCCATGCACTCCTCCTCGGTGGTGCCCTTGACCCAGGCGAAGATCGAGTCCGTGTCCCCGTAGATGACCTCGCACCCCTCCTCTTCCACCACCTCGATCATATTCCTGACGAAGAACCTCCCCGCGCACGTGGTCGCCTCCGCGCACGTCTTCGAGGCCATGATCCCGTGCTTGCTCCCCATCGCACCGTAGATGCTGACCAGGAGGATCTTGAAGGTCCAGCTCGTGATGTCGTCTCCATTCGCCTTCGCGATCTTCCTCAGCTGGATGAGCCTGTCGATGATCTTGCTCAGCATGGTGGGCCCGCCCTGCACCACGGCTATGTACGACCTCTTGGTCCTCATCACGATCACGTCCTTGTTCCAGATCACGTCCCCCGGCGGCATCGAGTGGACCTCCTCGGGCAACTCCATGTCCACCTTCGTCTGCAGCTCCGTGGGGTTCCTGCCGGAGGCGCACCTGTCGATGAAGATCTGCAGCTTCGACATCAGGGATCCGTACAGGGAGTTACCGTCGATCATGATCACACCCTTGTACACGCCCGGCCTCGGGGGCACGACGTAGCCGCCCTCGAACTTCTGGTCCTCGGTGTTCATGGTGTTCCTGCCTAGATCCAGCATCTCGCTGTTGGATAAGGCCACGGACTGCATCAAGCAGAAGGTCATCACCCCGGTGTTGTTCGCCACTGAGTCCCACAACGTGCTCCTGGACGACCCCGCCAACAGGCCGATGCGCTCGCACATGGTCGTCCTCTTGGCCAGCCACGCGTGCATGTCCGAGTCCCTGGCGTTGTACACGAGGATGTCCGTGAGGTTGGCGTCGTCCGAGATCGGGATCCTCATCGTGCCGCTGTCCAGCTTGGAGGGTAGGTCGAACTTCCTGCACATCTTGTCGAGCGCGAATGAGCCCCACTCCGACCTCGAGGTCTTGTCTGCGGTGTACATCGTATCCACCACCATGGCCCCGTTCGTGAGCTTCCAGAAGACCCCGACTCCGACGTTGCCCAACCTCCTCTCCTCGATGCTGGAGTCGAGCACGATGTCGCCCACGGCCTTGCACCCGATGGACCTCAGGTCGAAGTTGAAGCCGTTGTGGATGGACACGAAGTCGGGGCTGAGCATGTCCAGGATCTCGTACGCCTTCCTGACCGCATCCGTGTCGTCGTCCGCCTTGATGATCGTGGGGTAGCGCCCCTCCTCCCACGTGGTCTGCGTGTGGTACCCGAAGGTGTAGATGAGGTAGCACTTGTCCTTGAACTCCTTGTCGTACCAGCACCCGTTGCTGATCGAGATGCTAATCAAGGGGTCGTGTGGGAGCGGCATCCCGTCCCCGCGCACGATGGTGGACACCTCGATGTCCAGGCCTATGATCGACAACTTGGGCATCTTCGCAGGCTTCTTCAGCCCCACGCCCCTGGTTGCGTACGGGCCGTAGCCCGAGATGCTGACCGCCCTCAGCTTGGAGATGGAGTTCTTCATGCCAGTGATGATCGCGGGGTTGTCGCCGGGGATGTCCGCGTCTATATTCTCCACCACGTCGTAGGCCACAGCCAGGGGCAGGTCCACCAGCAGGATGATGCGCTCGTCGTCCATCCCGAGCCTGATCGAGACGTCGGTGACGGTGTTGTCGAAGACGATGGTCCTGTCCTCATCCTCAATCCAGGTCGCCATAATGGTCCACTCCATGTCCATGAGCTTGTCCAGGGTCTGAACCGGGGTCTTGCCCTTGGCCACGTGCACGTGCAGGTCGCTGAAGGGGTACGCATCCAGGATCAAGGTCCCACTCGGGAACAGGTCGGTGAATGAGCTCTCCATGACGCACTGGAGCAGTCTATGAACATGTTGGTCTAGCACATCACAATCATGACCTCCATCGCCGACGACGAGACGGTCGTGCCCTCCATCGCGGAGACATCCGCGCCCATAGCAGCAGAAGGTGACGAAGATGAAGTTGTGCTCCTGGATGTGCACAGCCACGGCGGCAATGAGTGGTTCATGGACGACTTCCCGTGCTCGGGGCCGGCCTACATGGAGCTCTCGATGGAGGACAAGAACATAGTCCAGTGGGCGATGACGCGCAGGTCTGTGGCCGTGAGGGACATCACGTACTACATCTACTGCAGGAACGTGGCCGCCTGGGCGCAGATGGAGTCGCCCACCGCCGCGCACGAGCTCACGGATGTGGCCGGGATCAACGCCCCGGTCAACTACTCAGCCGCGTTGCAGAGGTTCTACCCACTCCTGACCAGGATGGCATTCCCCATCGAGGGCTTGACTACGAGCGTGTGCATAGGCACGTACCGCTTCACATTCGAGGTCAAGTACCTGGACGACGGCCCGGTGGTGTACTACAGCCCGCACGCGACTGTGATCCCGAACCCCAGAGGAGATGAGCACAGGAGGATGTACATGTTCGTCATCTCGCCCATAGTCATGTCGTTCCCCTTCCGCTTGCCCAAGACCATGACCGTTGACCTCGAGGGTGAGATCCTAAACCAGATCCTGCTCCCGCTGAGGGACGACCAGAAGCTCGACTTCATGTGGCGCATCGGCAATGCGTTGACGGACCCGGTGAAGAACCCATGCGTGATCATCTTCTACGGCGCTACCGGCGAGGAGGGCAAGAGTGTGTTGGCGACGAACATCAGCCGCGTGCTCGGGAAGGGGGTGGAGTGGACCGTCATGGACCTCATCGGGAAGGCGTCCAAGTGGCCGGACGGGAACACAGTCATGAAGCTGGCCGAGAAGAGGGTGGTGATCTGCGACGAGTGCGGGATCGAGGACGACATGAACTACAACAACATCAAGAGGTGGACGTCCAACGCCCCGGTGCAGTCCGATGGCATGTCTGCGCACCTGTCCCAGACCATCATCGGCATCAGCAACAAGATGGGGTTCGCAGTGAAGGGGGCCATCAACAACAGCATCGGCAGGCGCGTGGTGATCTACAAGATGGACAAGGAGCTCGGCAAGCTCAAGCCGTTCCCCGCACAGGCCGTCAACGACTACGTGAAGATGCAGTTCATCTCGGCGTGCCTCTCGGTCTCGAACTTGTACGAGAGGGCGCCCATGTCCCTGGAGATCGCCTTGTACACCATCTTCAGGAGGAGCGTGAACTTCATCACAGCCGGCATCACCATCGACCACACAGCCTCGCCCCACTACTGCCTCGTGTCCACGGCTATCATGGCCACCAGGATCGGGGTGACGATCGAGCGCCTGGTCCAGTGCTTCGCCGCAATGTCGAACAGGCTCGTGTGCATACCCGACGACGGGTGCCCGTTTATCTTCGGACTCAGGTACCAGAGGATGTACTTGACCAAGTTCGGGGAGAACTACGTGGAGAGGCACAGGGGCAAGGCCTACATGGACCTGGAGACCCTCAAGATGGAGGCGAGGATCGTCTAGATCAAAACCACGAACTGGTGCAGGTCTGTGAGCGGGTGCAACAACTAGGTGCCGATGGCGGATGTCGCATACGGTGTAACGACGGCACTGGAGATCGCGTCTTGGACTGGAACATCAACCACTACATCAACACCACCGACATCATGAACAAGAACAAGACCAACGCCTCCAACGGCGCCGCACCCGGTAGCCCGGTCGGACCCGCGGCCAACAACAGGGAGACGCCCAAGACCCCAGAGCAGCCCAAGGCCCCGGAGCAGGTTGAGGAGGAAGTTCCGTCCACCACCGCCAACGAGGAGGAGGCTCCGAAGAAGATGAGCGCCCTGGAGAAGCTGAAGCAGAAGACCGAGGCCAGCAACATGAAGGCCGTCCTGGACAAGACCCAGAAGATGAACCTCTTCGACTCCACGAAGGCGAACGACGCCAAGACCAAGGGCACGTCCGGCCTGGGCACGATCAAGGTGCAGGAGGGCGGCATGATGATTGCGGGCAGGAACGTGGGTGCGGAGCAGAACGAGCCCGACTGGACGGACGAGCAGAGGGCCTTCATCAAGAACATGACCAGCACCCAGCTCATCATCCAGGACGTGAAGGACAGCAGGAGGAGCATCATGGACAGCGCCCAGAAGTACGTCGGGAGGGACGAGGGTGGCTCGGTTGTGCCCACGGAGGAGGGGTACGTCTCGGCCCTGGACCCGTCTGAGTACTGCATCGGCGTGGGGCCCTTCAAGTACGACATCACTGGCAGCCCGAAGCACTACTCGGATGCGGTGGTGGCCGGCATCCACGGCGACTGGCTGCTCAACCAGTGGACCTCGGAGTGGGTCGTGATCGAGGGTGTGGCCCCGGATGTGTTCATGAAGCAGCACAGGGTCGGGTCTGCCACCCAGAGCAACCGCAGGATCGGCATCAACTTCGCGCGTATCGGCCTGCCCAAGCTCGCGTTCGGGCCCTTGTTCTTCAGCTTGTCCAAGAACTACCCTGGCATCATGTCCGCCATCATCGAGACAGACGGCTACTACTGGATGAACGCCTCCTGGGGCGTGTCCTCGTTCGCAGCCACGTTCGCATACATGGAGAACAACGAGCTCAAGAAGACGAGCAACCTCGGCGATGTGATGAGGATGTTGGGCGGCAAGTCGTCCCTGGCCTTGGCTACGGTGGCCATCTCGATCACGTGCCCGTCCAAGAGGGAGGGCGAGAGGCAGATCCCGGACACCACCTCGTTCGGCTTGAGCGTCAAGCTGCACAACGCATTCGGCGTCAACGTCGTGGACTTCCACGGGCCTCCGCAGCAGGGCTCGACCGGCATGATGATCCCGAAGAGGTTTATCACCGGCGCCAAGTCCATGAGTGCAGGAGGAGGTGGTGCTGCAGGTTCGGGCATCTTCGCCAACACGGGCACGGGCGCGAGGAAGAACCTGTTCGGCACTGGGTCCCAGGCTGCACCCTCAGTCAAGAGCGACGACAACATGAGCTTCATGTAGGCGAACAAGGCGCCGGAGTTGGAGGCGGTCTGCTACAGGTACAGGTACTGGTGCTGGATGGCGTTCGGGTCGTTGAACAAGATCAAAAACTACACCAGCAGACGATCATCCCCTGGCAGAGGAACAGCTCGGATCCACGGTGTGGTCTTCGGCACCCACTTGATGAGCCACGTGATCATGGACGACGAGCAGACCAGGATTAGCAGCACGGAGAGGATAGAGCGCTGGGTGATGGACACGGACAACAGTGTGGACTTGGTGATGAGGAGGACCTCGATGCTGAAGAACATCATGTGCAACGACGACGTTTTGATCGTGGTGTGCCCCAGGTGCCTGATGGCGAGGGTGGCTGCGTGCACGAAGGAGGGGTTGGAGAAGTTCGCTGACCTGATCAAGACCATGGATGACAAGGCGATGACGGGTCTGGTGGTGAGTGCGTACTGCGATGTGGGCAACGACAAGTGCGGGAACGAGACTGAGGTGGTGGAGAAGGATGAGCACAAGTCCGTGCGTGAGTTCGAGGGTGCGGCCAGCTGCATGACCATCTCCGAGATCATAGACGAGGTCACCTACATGAGGTCAGACAGCAGCAGGGATGAGATCATGTTCTTGACTTCGGACGAGCTCGTGGATGTGTGCAGGGTCATGCACAGGGTGCCACTCAAGTTCAAGTGGTGGGACATCATCATGCCTCAGGTCGACGACAGGTGGACGAAGATGGACTGGGTCACGAACAGGGAGGTGGTCAGCAGCAGGCACAAGCGCGGGACCGACGTCTAAAACTGGGTCATGATCGTGAGTCGATTCGGGATTGAGTGGAGCACACGCACCTGAGGATGGAGTGGAAGCCGACCAGGGGCATCGCCAGGATCCCGCCTAGGATCAGGGACAGGGTGGACACCTCGATCGTGACTACGGTCTCAGCCCACATGAGGTACGAGTGCATGCAAGTGACTATGGAGATGGTCAAGAAGTTGGAGCAGTTCGCCTCCGGGGACAGGTTCTACTGCACGGTGAGGGGCCTGATGATGAGCGCCTACGGGGTCCCCATCAAGATCATGAACGTGGGCCTGTACCCGTACGACCAGGACATCTTGCCTGCCATCGCATCCGCGCTCGCGTACTCCCCCATGACGTGCAACGGGTCTACGCCCTCGATCCAGATCCTGGCCCAGGCCATGGCTGCAGTCGGGGTCTACATCAAGGAGAAGCTCAAGAACAGGAAGAAGCACAAAGAGGGGTTCGAGGAGGTCACCGAGTACATGCTCATGTCCAGGTTTGCGATGTTGCTCAGGTGCTCGTACGTGTGCTCGTCCGTGGGCGTGGCCTTCACCAACTGCGTGCCCGTGCCTGTGGACTCGATGGCGAAGAGAATCATGTGCGCGTCCTTCTTCTCGGAGTGGCTCGGGGAGATGATCAAGATTCACAACTCGTTCGGGTTCAAGATGACGATCATGGCCATGGGCGCGTTCTCGGCTGACACCGTGAGGAGGACCTTCAGCTCGTTCAGGGGCACCGCCGAGATGGTGAACTACATCGGGATTACGAACCCAGCGGCCATCTCGTACATGAACGTGGACAAGTACACCATCACACCCCCGATCCCAAGCACAATCACGAGCATGGAGCTGGACGTAGCCTCGATCGTGGGCTGGAAACCGACCTTGGACAACAACTCCTCCTACGAGTGGAAGATGTACCCGAAGGCAGTGCTGCTCGAGTTCATGAATGAGAAGCGGATTGGGGCACTCACCAGGATCCTGATTGACCACACTGCGGAAGAGCTATTCGACTACTTCTCGACGATGGCCAGGAACTTGTTCAACGACAGCAACATGGGCGGGGTGCCAGGCATGGGGCCGAGCAACATCCCAGCCGGGGCCATGACCTCCAACATCCCCGAGAACGCACCGCCGGGGTCGCACGTGGGCAGCTTCGTGGGTAGGCCCGCAACCGGGGGCATCTTCGGCAAGGCGGAGGAGGAGCAGTTCGAGGACAGGCGCGGGCAGAGGGGGCAGGACAGCGGCCAGGTGTACGTCGGGCGCAACTCCATGCTCGCACAGATGCAGGACCCCTCGGGCAAGAACAAGACCCAGCAGGTGATCATGGTGGAGAACATGCTCGGCAAGTTGGACGAGATCTTGGAGTCGTACAGGGCCAGGGAGAAGAGGGAGGACAGAATCGAGGAGAGGCTCGAGACCCTCGTCGACAGGGCGTCCTACGACGATGAGGAGTTGATGGAGGTGATCGATGCCTACAAGAGGTCCAGGCCGGAGATGATGAAGGAGATGGAGCAGGCCGTTGCCGTAGCTGCTGCCGTGCCCACGATCTTCGAGGGGATAGTAGGCGCGATCGAGAACGAGATTCAGCCCTCGGCCCCGCTCATGAGGAGGTACGACGGCACGACCATGAGGGACGCCGTGTACGGGCAGATGGTCGCAGACAGGAACAGCGGCATAGCCCAGGCCAGGAACCCACCCACCAGCAGCAACATCTTCGCCAACCCGAACGCAGCCCAGGTGCCCACCATGACCCCGAACATGGGCATGAACTCGAGCATGAATAGACTCGGCAGCACGAGCCAGGACGCAATCCAGGCCATGCAGGCGCTCAGGCAGAAGGCCACGGACTTGATGATGAGCTTCGTCGAGAACATGGAGGAGGACCACGTCGAGGCCATGATGAAGACCCTGTTCGTGGAGGACGACGAGGAGTTGGACATGAGCGAGATCCTCACCGTGGCGCTGATGAGGTACATGAAGGAGACTGGAGGCGAGGGGCCGAGTGGGGAGTCGATTGCGGCCGTGATCAAGATGATGGAGCCGTTCGGAGACCAGATCATGGACGAGATGGGGCATGTGCTCAGGGACGCATCCGTGGCTGTGGATGGGGATGGGATCGTGACGTTTTTCGACACCGCAGCCATGGACGAGTAGGCGGACCCGGATATGTACAAGGGGCGGATGGCGCACTAGACCAGGCACAGGCGCTCGTATACCATCGAAAACTCGATGTGGAACCAGAACATGAACTACGAGAAGGACTCGATGCTGTGCAGGATGCTATAGATGGTCATGAACGTGGCTAAGTACGTGAACGAGAGTGGGGTGAGCTATGCGCTCCTGGACGGGAAGGGGAGTGGATCCCTGACCTTGTATGTGTTCAGCCCCACGGATGCGGAGAAGTCCTCGAATGAGGAGCTGAAGACGTAGCAGGCCAACTGCCAGTTCGGGATGGCGCACATGACCACGTGCCTGAGGGCGTTCGCATCGCTGAGAGCGTCGTGCTGCACGTGCATGAACCAGGGGGCGTATTCGTAGGCGAGGTGGGACAGGGCTGAGGACTGCTTCGGGTCCGGCCTCTCGACCAGCTTGAAGATCGGCAACGAGTCTGACAACCTCCACGAGGGCGGGGTAATGCCCCACATCATCATGGTCCTCAGCAAGATCACGTGGTCGTGGCACATGCCGTTGTGGGCGATCAGTACGACGTCAGACGCGATGGCGGTCCCGTTGCTGTGCTCGTTCATCATCCTGTTCACCCACATGGTGAAGTTCTCGAACGCTGTCCTGGGCTCCGTGGCGACCATCATGTAGACCATGGGCGAGAACTTGCTCAAGATCGGGCTGTTGTTCCTCCTCGTGGTGGTCTTTATGGCCGTGGTGAAGTGCTGGCCACTGACCGCGCACGCAGACAGCTGCTCGATCTCCATCTTGGATGTCACCTCGATGTCGTAGAAGATGAAGACCGTGTTCTGGGCCATGAGGGTGTTCTTGGTCCTAGCCTCGATCGAGTCCAAGGTGGTGTGCGTGACGCAGGTGTCGAATCCAGCCCTCAACGTCATGCTGTCGTACTGCGAGAAGGCGGATGACTTGATGCACCCGGGGGCGGAGCAGTGCACGAACCTGAACTCAGCCTCGTTCGAGATGGTGGGCGAGGGCATCCACACATCGTCGGTGGAGAGTCCGAACCTGGCCTTGGACTTATGCCTGTACATGTAGTCGGAGCTGGGGTCGCTGGCGGGCCTGGGCCTGGTCCCATTGCTGGAGTTGCTCTTCGTCATGAACGGACCGGCAGCGCGAGTGAGTAGTAGGCCAAAGGGAGGATCGAGCACCAGGAGAAACACACGATGAACAGCTTGATGTACGCGCAAAGCAGAGCCAAACCAACCCCGTGACCATGGCGTAGATCCTGTACCCCAGCAAGGAGCTGCTCGACATCCAACCCTGCAGAACTAGAGACACGTGTTGATCAGGCACACCAGCACGATGGCGGACAGCACGTTGATCGACAACCTCATTGGGATCAAGATGGAGGACAGCGACTCGGACGGGAGTGTGGTGGAGAACCAGAATGAGGTCCAAGTCGGGGCCGTGGACAGGGAGACGGAGATGATGGAGATGATGCGCGCGATGAAGATGACGATGGAGACCTTGGTCAAGAGGATAGACAAGCTCGAGACGGACGTGAAGGTCGTGAAGACGGCCTCCAACAGGCCCAGGCCCAGGGACACATTCGGCATGCCGAACCCGGACGCACTCAGGCACACAGCCTCGCCCATGTTCAGGTCCAGGAACTCGGAGACATCCACAGTCAGGGACGATGACACGGAGTCGTTCACCAACGTGAGCAGGGCCAGGAGCGAGATTGGGCGCCCAACCGCGGAGAGGAGCACGAGCAGCTACATGGATAAGTTCATCGGCCCGGGGGTGTTCTTGACCTCAGGCGGCTCCAAGTCCAGGTCCGCGCTCGCGAGCAGGGGCTACGGCGACAAGATGCAGGTGTGGGGCGTCGGGTTCGCGTCTTTGATGCACGCCTGCATCACGAAGTATATGCAGCATACGGGCGAGACCGGGCACGTGATCGACGGTATTGACCTGATGAAGACCTACTCCAAGATCGTAGACCTGCTCTACGCTAGGATCAAGTCCGCAGACCTACCCGCGGTCCAGTCCGCCAGCGCCAACTTCATGGCGAGTTCGTTCTCGAGGAAGGATTCGGAAAGTCTCCCGGAGTCCACCGCGAGGGACTGGTTCGAGCTGTCCCAGCACCCGGACGGGGTGGAGTGCACGTCTGTGATTGAGTCCATCTTCATGGCCGCCAAGATGGTGCCGGAGGCGATGATACACCCGATCTCGCAGCTAATTCCCCAGATGGTCTCGCCCATAATCAGGAAGACGCCCAAGGGCCCGTCCTTCTCCATCATCTCAACCGCGAAGGTGTCCGTGAGTCCGAACGGGTACGAGAACTTCTGCAGGTACCTCAAGAAGAACGCCCTCAAGACCTACGTCAGGTACAGGCTCGATGGCAAGAACGAGGACGAGGCTATAGTCCTGATGTCCCAGTCGATGAAGGACACGGAGATGTTCGACGGCAAGAACCTGCACAGGGGGAGGGAGCTGATCCACGGCAAGTCCGGGTTTTAGTCCTTGGAGCGGTGCTGGTCCTTGTTCCTCATCGCATGCGCCTTCTCGTAGTTCCTCATGGCCATCTCGTTGGGGTCGATCATTGGTCTGGGTCTAGCCATGGTCAAGGACATGATGAACATGAAGTGCGAGTCGTAGTCTCTGGTGATGGTCTTGGACTGCATCTTGGACATGTTCGTGCTGAAAACCTCGACGTGGGGCGGGATGATGGACTCACTCGGGAACAAGTACTCGTCCGCTGCCCCGGGCATGCCCATGGAGGTGGAGTAGCCCACGGGGTTCCTCGGGCCCACGAGCCAATCCGCACTGCTGGACTCGAGCACGATCCTGAGCCTGTCTATGATGGACCACAAGTGCACGAACGTGCTGGAGGTGGCGTCCGGCCACGTGATCGAGAGGTGGTTGATGTCGTAGTTCTCGGCCGAGATCATCCAGATGAGCACGAACACGCGCTCGCAGTCGGGCGGAGGCGGGAGGTTGCGCCAGGCCGAGTGGGTGAATGCGTACAGGTCCTCGTACATGGCCACGAGCTCGTTCATCTTCACGGAGCTGAGTAGGATGGAGTCGCCACCCATGGCCTCCCTCTGGCCGTCGTACACGGGCACATTGCTGATCTTCTTCAGAGACGCGACGATCTTGTTGGTTATGGACATGGTCTAGATGGAAGTCAGGTACTCGTATGTGTCCTTGGTGATGGTCGCAGCGAAGCTCTCGCTCCACGCCTCGTCTGGGACCTGCTCCTGCTTGTGGTCCTCGGGGCAGATCAAGGGTATGAGGCTGCACACGATCGTGTGGATGGACCTGCAGTCGAAGCACATCCCGGATAAGTTCATGGGCCTGATGCTACCTGTCAACGTGGTCGTGAACCCGCCTACGTACTCGCGCTTGTTCCTGTACAGGACCCTGGTCTTGCCCACGGGGTGATACGTGATGGAGTCCGAGATCCTCACGAGGTTGATGTCCGGGTCTGAGCCTGGGATCAGCTCCTGCACCATGCCCCTCTCTGCGATCATGCTCAGCACCACGCTCGAGTACTGCGCCTTGTTCATGGAGGTGGTCAAGCACACGAAGATGTTCCTGTCGGTGAATAGGTTCTCGATCCCGTCCAGGGTCATCTCTGAGTTCATCATCATGGTGATGGATGCGTCCGGGTGCCTGTTCTCGGCCAAGCTCAACGCCGCGTACCAAGCCGTGTCCCTCTGCAGGATCATGTACTTACTCTTGATGGGGCTCCTCCTCGCCACCTTCTCCTGCACCTCGCTCACGCAGATGTGTATGAACACGCTGTGGTCCTTGTTGACGTCCCTGAACAAGAGCTGGAACACGAGCATGACCAAGACGAGGTGCTTGTTCGACTCCATGCGGTCACACACGATGATGTGCTGGATGCTGGGCCTGCTCTCGAGCCTCATCGCCACCTCAATCAAGGTCGAGAAGTTAGACATGAACATGGCCAGGGATGGGTTGCTCCTCAGGACCGTGCTCCTGCCCTTGACCGAGTTCAGGCACAGGTTCATCTCCTCGACGAGCGTCGGGATCGTGGTCCAGTCCTTGGGCGGCCTCTCGTACCCGAATGAGTTCCTGGATCTGCTCGGCTTGTGGTTGCAGATCGTGCTGATGTCCTTCATCTTCTCCAGCTCCTCGATTGCAATCTTGTCTGCGTACCTGGACATGTCCTTCTCCTTGCTCACGTACATGGTCTCCATCTTGGCCTTGAACCACTCCACCTTCGACATCACGCTCTTATTGTCGGTTACGAACACGGTCTTGGTGCTGTTGATGGTCGCCATCTTGTGCAGGTACTGGATCTAGGTCTCGTCACGCCGTGCGCATCCAACACGTTGTAGCAGTGCTCGAGATCGCCATCAGGTTCAGGTGCAGAACTAGACCATCATGTACTCCGTGTGGAACTACGACGAGTCGGCCACGAATGTGACCAGGCCCAAGACTTCGATCGGGCGCGTGCAGCAGGAGAGGGACAGGAAGACGAATGCGATCGAGCTCACGAACAACATCAGGAGGCAGTTCGAGACGGAGCTCCCACCCATGCTCACATCCGAGTTCTTGTCCATGGCCTTCAGGCAGAGGGGCGTCCCATGCGTGGATGCGTTCACGAGGCTGGTTGTGGGGAAGTTCAGGACCGCCTTGGGGTACAACGATCTTGTGGAGGGTCATGAGCGCAAGTTCCTGCCCTTGGTCAGGTGGGAGAATCCGGATGTGGTCGGGACCTTGTGGACGATCGAGCCCGTGGCCGCCAGCTTCATCATGAGGGGGAACAGCACCGACTGCGACGAGGCGCTCAAGACCTACGAGGACGAGCTGGAGGTGATCGACCCCATGTCCATGACTACGACCAAGACCACGGCCAAGGCGGGGAATGAGCTGAGGGGCAGGTGGGCAGGCTGGGTCCTGTGGCGGGCCGCGGTGGACAACGGGGGCTTCACCGACTCCGTGTGTATGAGCTGCAACATGAGCTCGAGCCTATTCGCCTTCAGCACTCAGATCAAGAACGGCAACCTGATCCACCTCGTGATGACGCCCACGACCGTGAGTCTGATCTCGACCTACGCCAAGAGGATGTCCATCTCCCTGGGCGTGAGCGCGTCCCTGGCGACGGACGAGTCCACGAAGCTGAAGATCCAGCCGAGGGCGAGCACCAACAGGGCCACGTGCTTGAGGCTGTTCGGGAATGGGTCCATGCAGATCTGCGGCTCCCCGAACGACGTCGAGCTGCTAGTCTCGGCCACATTTTCGATCGTAAAGAAGGCGTTGGAGTCGGATCCGCAGGAGTTCTTGACCACCATGAGGCAGTTGAGGTCATTCTCGAACTAGTCCAGGAAGATGTACCCGATGCCAATCCTGTTCCTCATCTCGGTCTTGCCCGCGAACGAAGCCTTGATCATGGTGAAACAGGACTCGATCTCCTTCTTGTAGTGGTTGTCGCATTCGGGCTGGGTGTAGAGCTTGTTCTTGGTCGTGCACTTGGTGCAAAACATCAACTTGACTGAGTTCCTGACGTTGTTCACATTCTCCTTCACGTGCTTGTTGAACCACCCGCTGCCGAACATATTCGGGTACTTCTCCTGGTCGTAGGACGGGCACGGGACCAACTCCTTGTCCGTCACCTTGCACATGGGGCAGATGATGATCTTCCTCCTGCACATCTTCGCATTCCGGATCTTCGTCAGGTACTCCATCAGCTAGCTCTTCCTGTAGTTCAGCCTGGTTTTGATCGAGTTCGTCTACAGGGCCACGACTGTGCCGTGGGACATGCCTAGGCCCGGGTACGAGTTCTTGAATGCGATCAGCAACTTGTCCGGACTCTCGTTCAGCTCTTCGATCGTGTCTGAGTGCGACATCAAGAAGTCAGTGGTGAAGATGCACTCCTCCCTGTTCATAGTGAGGGTCGCATGTTGTACTTGATCGAGAGGCCGTCCTCCGCACATGTAGCCGTACGCAGACAAGGATGGGTCCAGCCACAAGCACTTGTCCACGGGGATCATATCGGTCGTGCACGAGAGGACGATCGGGACGTTCATGATGTTCACAGGGAAGGAAGTCATCGGGGCTATGCTGTCGTCCTTGGTCATGCGGTAAGTCGCAGGCCACCTCCCACATCCACTCCTGGGCAAGATGCCGGATCCGTCCAAGAATTCGTCCGTGCATGAGATCGTGCTCTTGTCCTTGGTTACGATCATGATCAGGTACATGTGCTTAGACTTGAAGGTGGGCAGGGTCATGCTGTTGTTCCAGAACCTCGACCCGACTTCGTTCCCGATGGGGTCCCTGAGCATCTTCAGATCCGTCCCTACGATGGTGAAGGCGTAATTCTGCGTGAGCTTGGTCTGCAGCCAGCGCCTGTTCGGGATGATGTACTTGAAGATGGACTTATACCTCTCCATGTCCTCCTTCGAAAACCTGATCCTCGTCCCGATCATGAAGTTGACCACGTCCATGGGCGCCACCTGGTCCATGATCTCGTC
>Ga0265797_10006443_pt1 | contig 16557 bp, 9 predicted proteins | sample P2T30metagenome_FD_192433 | JGI IMG/M metagenome (GOLD analysis project Ga0265797, IMG submission 192433) | Plant litter microbial communities from East Loma Ridge, Irvine, California - P2 T30 | ecosystem: Environmental > Terrestrial > Plant litter > Unclassified | place: USA: California... | reverse complement strand
CGACGCCACGACGATGAGCGTCTTCACCGGGCGCGACAGGCGCTTCTTGCGGCCGCGCCGGGTGGGCTGGTCGTCGTCGCGCTTGTTCTGCTCGTCCGGGCCGAAGTCGAAGATGTCGGTCATGTGAGGGGCTCCCGTGGGCGGCGTTCGGTGGGCCGCCCGGTGTTGGCGTCCGATGAGCCTAACTGCACCAGGTGCACGACCCGGGGCGACTCCCACCCCCGTTCAGGGGGCGAGAAGGGCCCGCGAGCCTCACGACTCCGGCGCAACGACCCCGTGCGTCGCCGCCCACACCGCCACCGCGGCCGCCGCCGACCACGCCTGCGGCCGGCACGACGCCGGGTACGGCACCGGCGCGGGCACGTCGCGGGCCGAGTCGCCCGAGTGCAGCTCGGGCATCCGGTAGTCGAACGCCGGCGCCGCGGCGAGCAGTCCGTCGGCCAGCTGCTGCGCCTCCGCGGCGAACCCCGCGCGGGCCAGACCCGAGACCGCGATGGCGGTGTCGTGGGTCCAGACGCTGCCCCCGTGATAGCTGAGGGGCCAGAAGCCGTCGCTGTCGCTCGACAGGGTGCGGAGGCCGAAGCCGCTCGCCAGCTCGGGTGAGACGAGCCGGGCGGCGACCCGCGCCTCCTCGGCTTCATCGAGCAGACCGGTGCCGAGCAGATGACCGAGGTTGCTCGTGACCGTGTCGACCGGCCGCTTGGCCGCGTCGAGCGCGATCGCCGGGAAGTCCCCGTCGGCGTCGGACACCCAGAAGGAGGCGCGGAACCGCTCGCGCAGAGCAGCCGCCCACCGGCGCCACCCGTCACCCCCGTCCCGGCCGAAGCGGTCGAGCAGATCCGCGCCGTGCACCGCCGCCTCGTACGCGTAGGCCTGCACCTCGCAGAGCGCGATCGGCCCCTCGGCCAACGAGCCGTCGCGCCACTGCACGCTGTCGCCCGAGTCCTTCCAGCCCTGGTTGGCCAGGCCGTGACCGGTCTCGTCGACGTACTCGAGCAGCCCGTCGCCGTCGCTGTCGCCGAAGTCGCGCATCCAGGCCAGCGCCGCCTCGAGATTCGGCAGCAGGGCCTCGACCTCCGCCTCGTCGAGACCCCGGCGCCACGCGTCGTGCAGCAGGCAGACCCACAGCGGCGTCGCGTCGACCGTCCCGTAGTAGAGGGGCGGCAGGCTGACGCCCTCGTCGGGGATGGTGAGGGTCTGCTGCCGCAGCTCGTGCATGATCTTGCCGGGCTGCTCGGCCGTGTCGGGCACCGACTCCGTGCCCTGCAGTCGCGCGAGCACCCGCAGCGTGCCCGCCGCGATGCCGAGGTCGACGGGCAGCGTGAACCGCGCCGCCCACAGCGAGTCGCGCCCGAAGAGCGTGAAGAACCAGGGCGCCCCGGCGGCGTAGAAGACGTCGTCGGGCGAGTCGGGCGTCGTCAACCGCAGCGCCGAGAGGTCGGACCGCGCCCGGTCGAGCCAGCGCGCCAGACGATCGTCGCGGGGCGCCGGGTCGAATGGCGCCCACACCGCCTCGCCGGGCACCCCCGCCACCACGGCCGCCGGATCGACGGCTCGCAGGTCGAAGCCGACCTCGACCGCCGAGCGCGGGGAGATCTCGAGCGGCCATCGGAGGACGACGCTCTCGTCGCTCCGCCGCACCGCGCCTCCTCGGCCCGTCGACACGAGATCGACGGAGACGCCGCCGGCCACCCAGGAGGCGCCGGTCGCGTCGTCGGCGACCGTCACGCCCTCGGGCCGGTCGCCCTCGCGCCCCGACTTGATCAGCTCGAGCGCCGAGGCGTCGGGCCGCAGCGCGATCTCGAGCACGAGCGAGAGGGGGCGGTCGAGCCGCGAGGTCACGGTGACCCGTTCGGCGGCGCCGCCCGACGACACGGTGCGGACGACGGTCATCCGCACCCCGGGGTCGGCGCCGCGGTCGTCGACGGCGCGCAGCAGCGACTCGAACCGCACGGTCGAGGCGTCGACCGGGACCGTCGCGATGTGCTCGGCGCGCAGCCCGTCGACGGTCGTCGACGACTCGGCGACGAGCCGCACATCGCCGAGGTAGAAGCCGTGCACCCCGGCGGTCATCGAGCCGTCGTCGGCCGACCAGGCCTGCGCCGGCGCTCGCAGCACGACGATCTCGCGCCCGAGCAGGGGCTGGAGGTGCGGGGTGGCGGCGGGCGCGGCGGCGTCGGCCGGGCGCTCGGGGGCGGTGTCGGCCGGGTGCCGGGCGGTCGTGTCGGTCATGCGGTGCTCCGGGGGATCGGGGAGGGGGCGAGGGGGCTGGGCGCCGCGAGCGGCGGGCGGGTCACTCCTTGACCGCGCCGTCGCTGGCGTTCATGATGCGGCGCTGGAACACGAAGAACACGATGGCGACGGGCACCGTCATGATCGCCGCCGCCGCGAGCTTGATCGGATACTGCGAGCCCTGGCTCAGCTGGCCCGAGGCGAGACTCGCCACGCCCTTCGTCAGGGTGGTCAACTCGGGCGACTGCGTCGACACGATGAAGTGCGAGAGCTCGTTCCACGACCCCTGGAACGACAGGATGATGATCGTCACGAGCGCCGGTCGCGCCATCGGCAGCACGATCGACCAGAACACGCGGAACGTGCCCGCGCCGTCGATGCGCGCCTGCTCCTCGACGCTGCGGGGGATCGACTCGAAGAAGTTCTTCATGATGAACACGCCCGCGGCGTCGGTCAGCAGCGGCACGATCATGCCCGAGTACGAGTCGTACATGCCGAGCTGGTTGATCACCAGGAACTTCGGGATCAGCAGCACGACCGTCGGCACCGCCATGACGCCGATCAGCAGCACGAAGATGACCCCGCGCCCCCGGAACTCGAGCCGCGCCAGCGCGTAGCCGGCGAGCGAGTTGAAGAACACGCGACCGGCGGTGACGAACACCGTCACGATCGTCGAGTTCGCGAACCAGGTCGGGAAGTCGCTGTTGAGGAACAGCTGCCGGTACGCGGCCGTCGTCGCCGTCGCGGGGATCAGCGACAACGGGTCGGCCGCCGCCTCGGGGTCGGTCTTGAACGACGTCGCGACGTTGATGAGGAACGGCAGGATGTAGATCGCCGCGATGACGATCAGCACCGCGTAGAGGATCGACGTGCCGGCCACGCGACCCGTGCTGCGCCGGGGTCGGCCCGCGGGGCGAGGCCCTGCAGGAGGCGCGGCGAGGGGGGACGCGGTCACCGCGCCTCCCGAGAGGGGTGCCGTGGTGGTCATCGGCGGGCCTCCGTCCCGGTCGTCCCGGTGGTCCCGGTGGTCGAGTCGGCGGTCGCGGCCGCAGGGGCGTACATCGCGAGGCGGCGCTTCGACACGGCGCGGTCGCGGAGCACGATGCGCTGCAGGATCGTCAGCACCACGATGATCACGAAGAGGACGAACGCGATGGCCGCGCCGCGACCCCACTCCTGGTCGCCGAAGGCCGAGGTGTACGACAGATAGGCCGGGGTCAGCGTGGTCTTCTGCGGGCCGCCCTGCGTGCCCGTGTAGATCTGGTCGAAGACCTGCCAGGTGCCGATCAGCCCGAGCGTCAGCACGGTGAACAGCGTCGGGCGCAGCTGCGGCAGCGTGATGCGCCAGAAGCGCTGCCAGCCGGTCGCGCCGTCCATCATCGCGGCCTCCTGCACGTCGCCGCCGAGGTTCTGCAGCGCCGCCAGGAACAGCAGCATGAACGTGCCGCTCGTCGTGAAGACGGCCATCAGGATGAACGCGCTCATCGCCACCGACGGGCCCGCGAGCCACTCCCAGAGGGGGATGCCGAGAGCGGTGTTGTCGGCCAGCACGGCCGGCGCCTCGCGCACCCCGACCAGGGCGAGCAGGTTGTGCAGCACGCCGCTGGCGTCGTTGAACCACGCCGGGCCGGTGATGCCGACGAACGACAGCAGCTTGTTGACCGCGCCGCTCTGCGAGAAGAGGAACAGCCACAGCACCGTGATCGCGACCGAGCTCGTCACCGACGGGAAGTAGAACGCGGTGCGGAAGAACCCGCGCCCGCGCAGCACCTGACGGTTCACCAGCACGGCCAGCAGCAGCGACACCGCGGTCTGGATCGGGACGACCAGCAGCACGTACCAGGCGTTGTTGCGGAGGCTGAGCCCGAAGTCGCGCTCGGCGAGACCGCCGCCGCCGAGCAGCTCGCGGTAGTTGTCGAGACCGACGAAGCCGACGCCCGACGCGAAGGGCGACCCGCGACCCGTCCAGTCCGAGACGCTGACCCAGAGGGCCATCCCGACCGGGACGGCCAGGAACAGGCCCAGGATGATCAGGATCGGCGAGACGAACAACCAGCCCGAGAGGCTCTCGCCCCGCGTCGCGGCGCTGCGACGACGCGGGGGCCTGGTGGCGATGACGGTCACGAGGGGCCTACTTGAGGATCGCGTCGAAGTTCGCCTGCGCGGACTCGAGGATCGCCGCCGGGTCGCCGGTCTTCAGACCCGACAGCTGCGAGTTGAGATCGGTGATGACGGCGGCCGAGCCGTCCTGGTTCGGAACCCCCTGCGCGAACTCGACCGAGTCGAGGAACGCCGCCTGGTCGGGGTTGTCGGTCTTCCACTGCTCGGCGGCCGACTCGATCGACGGCATCACGCCGAAGTCGTCGGCGAAGGCCAGCTGCTGGTCGGTGCTCGTGAGCTGCTCGACCAGCGCGACCGCCGCCTCCTGGTTGGGGCTGTCGGCGGCGATGCCCCAGCAGTTGGTGAACTGCAGCGTGCCCTGCCCGCCGGGGCCCGCCGGGAGTTCGGCGACCTGGTAAGCGACGTCGGGGTAGTCGGTCGACAGGGCTCCGCCGATCCAGTTGCCCTCGATGGTCATCGCGGCCTGACCGGTGCCGAAGGCCTCGCCGCCCCAGCCGGCGCCGAGGTCGCTCGTGAGCGCCGCGTCGCCGCTGGTCAGCAGGCTCTGGACGTAGGTCAGCGCCTCGATGTTCTCGGGGGAGTCGAGCGTCGCCTCGGTGCCGTCGGCGTTCGTCACCGTGCCGCCGGCCTGCGCCATGAACGCGCCGATGCGGGCGTACTCGGGGCTGAAGGCGAGACCGACGTGGTCGTCGGTGGTCAGCTGCGCGGCCACGTCGGCGAGCGAGTCCCAGTCGGTGGGCACGTCGGCGTCGGTCAGCCCGGCGTCGGCCCACATGTCGGTGTTGATGATGAGGCCGAGGGTCGAGAAGTCCTTCGGGGCGCAGTAGAACTGGTCGTCGACGGTGAAGTTGTCGACGAGCGCCGGGTAGAAGTCGTCGCGGTTCGTCAGACGGTCGCCGTAGGGCAGCAGGCTGCCGTTGCTCGCGAAACCGGCCAGCGCCTCGGTCGACAGGTAGAAGACGTCGGCGGGCTCGCCGGACGCGAAGCCCTGGCTCAGCTGCTGCGGCAGATCGGAGGCCACGCTGACCTCGGCGTCGGTGCCCGAGTCGGACGACCACGCGGCGACGGCGTCGGTGACCGAGGTCGCCTCGGCGTCGCCGCTCGCCGCGATCAGCACGCTGAGGCCGTCGTCGCTCGAGGTGAGCTCGCCCCCGGCCTCGCCTCCGCCGGTCGAGGTGTCGCTGAAGCCGGAGCCGCCGCAGGCCGTGAGCCCGAGGACGGTGATGGTGGTCAGGGCCGCCGTGGCTGCCAGTCGGGTCGTGCGTCGTCGCATGATGGGCCTCTCGTCGCGTCGTTGCGGGGTCGGGTGGTGCTGCGGGTGGTGCTGGTGCCGCGGGTGCGGCTCGCGCCGCGCCGTGCTGCCGATCAGTAATTTGATCGATCAAATCCGTGTCGTCACAGTAGGCAGGCACTCCGCCGGGTGTCAAGACCGGAGGCGCGCGCCTGCGCACTCCGGACACCGCCGAGGAGGCGCGGGGCCTGAGGTAACGTGACCGCAGGCCGGTCGTCGGGCGGGCCGGACGGGAGGCGTCGTGGCTGGTGCGGGTGACGCCCCGGGTGCTGCGCCGCGCCTCCTCGGCTCCCGGTCGGCGACGACCCGGATGCCGACCGTCAGCGACGTGGCCTCGTCGGCCGGGGTCTCGCGGCAGACGGTCTCGAACGTGCTCAACTCGCCCGCCGTCGTGCGGCCCGGCACGCGCGAACGGGTCGAGCGCGCGATCGCCGAGCTGGGCTACCGGCCCCACGCCTCGGCCCGTCGGCTGCGGACCCGCAAGAGCTCGACCATCGGCATCCGCCTCGACCCCGTGCAGAACGGGATCTCGGGTGCGGTGCTCGACCGGTTCCTCCACGCCGTGACCGAGCAGGCCGACGCGCGCGGCTACCGGATCCTGCTGTACACGGCGGCGGGGCCGGACGACGAGATCGCCCAGTTCGAGCGCCTGCTCGACGGCGCCGACGTCGACGGGTTCATCCTCACCTCGACCTTCTTCGACGACCCGCGCACCGAGTGGCTCATCGCGGCGGGTGCCGAGTTCGTCACCTTCGGGCGACCCTGGGGGCTCGACGACCGGGGCGACCCCCGCCACCGCTGGGTCGACGTCGACGGGCGGCACGGCGTCGCCGCGGCGACCAGCGAGCTGCTCGGCCGCGGGGCGTCACGCGTCGCCTTCCTGGGCTGGCCGCCCGAGTCCGGCGCCGGCAACGACCGGAGGCGCGGCTGGCGCGAGACCCTCGACGCCGCGGGCGCGCTGTCCGCCGACCGCATCGACGCGCTCTCGCTCAGCGTCGAGGACTCGGTGTCGCTCGGCGCCGACGCCATCAGGGCGCTGCTGGCCTCGGGCGTCGAGATCGACGCGGTGGTGTGCGCCAGCGACACGCTCGCCCTCGGCGCGACGACGGTGCTCGGCGGATCGGTGCCGGTGATCGGCTACGACGACACCCCGGTCGCCGCCGCCCTCGGCCTGTCGAGCGTCGAGCAGCCCCTCGACGAGGTCGCCGCCGCCGCCCTGCAGCTGCTGCTCGACGGCGACGCGGGGGCCGGCGACGAGTCGCTGCACCGGCTGCTCCGGCCGCGGCCGGTCTGGCGCTGAGCGCCGGAGAGCGGGCGCTCTACTTCTTCTTGCGGGGGGTCGCGCCGGTCGAGTTGCGGGCGGCCGAACGGGCCTTGCGGGCGGCGGCGCCGCCCCCGCGGTTGCCCTTCGCCGAACCCGGGGCGCGGGGGGTCTGCTTCGGGCCGGGCTTCGCGGGCTGGGCGTCCAGGCCGCGCTGCACCGCGCCTCCTTCGATCGCCGCTCCCGAGCGGCCCGACGGGCCGGCGTCGGCGCCGAGCGCGCCGCCGGCGGACTCCGAGCGGCGACCGGCCGGCTCGAGCGGACGACGCTGCACCGCGGGGCGGATGGGCTCGCCACGGCGGTCCTGCCCGGGGACGGGGCGCGACCGGCGTCCGTAGAGCACCTCCGACGAGTCGAGCAGCCACGGCACGAGCGAGATCGTCACCCCGTGCACGAGCATCAGACGCTGGCGGATGCGACGGCTCTTGTGGTTGTGCAGCGCCGCCTCCCACCAGTGGCCGACGATGTAGATGGGCGTGTAGACGGTGACGACCTCGCTGCCGTGCTCGTCGCGATGCGCCTTGATGTACTTGATCAACGGCATGCTGATGTCGCGATAGGGCGACGGCACGATGCGCAGCGGCACCTCGATGTTCTGCTCGGCCCACTGCCGCTGCAGCAGCGCCGTGGCGGTGTCGTCGATGCTGACGTGGATCGCCTCGAGCGACTCGTGCCGTGCCGCGATGGCGTAGTCGAGCGCCTTCAGCACCGGCTTCTGCATCGTGCCGACCAGCACGATGGCGTGGTCGCCGTGCGAGCCGAACTGCGTCGTCGCGTCGGGCTCGATCTCGACCAGCACGTCGCGGTAGTAGCGGTTCACGCCGAGCATCAGCGTGAACAGGATCGGCATGATGACGAACACCAGCCAGGCGCCGTGCGTGAACTTCGTCACCGTCACCACGATCAGCACCGACGCGGTCAGCAGCGCGCCGAACGCGTTGATGCCCCGGGCGCGGTACACGGCGCCGCGGTCGGCGCAGCCCTCGCGCAGCATGCGCGTCCAGTGCACGACCATGCCCGTCTGCCCGAGCGTGAACGACACGAACACCCCGATGATGTACAGCTGGATCAGCCCGGTCACGCTCGCCTGGTACACGAGCAGGATCGCGCACGCGACCAGCGCCAGCACGATCACGCCGTTCGAGTAGATCAGCCGGTCGCCGCGGGTGTTCAGCGCCTTGGGCGCGTACTGGTCGCGGGCGAGGATCGACCCGAGCAGCGGGAACCCGTTGAACGCCGTGTTCGCCGCGAGCAGCAGCACCGCCGCCGTGCAGGCCTGGATGACGTAGAAGGGGATGCCGAAGAACGCGCCGCCGAACACCGACGCGGCGATCTGCGCGATGAGGCTGCGCTGCGGCGTGCCCTCGCAGTCGACGAAGCCCTGCAGATCGCAGGCGTCCTCCGCGTAGTGCACCTTCGCGATCAGGGCCACCGCGACGAGACCGGCGAACAGCACGATCGCGATGCCGCCCATCAGCACGAGCGTCTTCTGGGCGTTCTGCACCTTGGGGCGGCGGAACGCGGGCACGCCGTTGGCGATCGCCTCGACGCCGGTCAGAGCCGAGCAGCCGCTCGAGAACGCGCGCAGCAGCAGCAGGATGAACGCCGCCTGCGTCAGCTGATCGGCCTGCACCGTGTACTCGGCGCTCTCGGCCACGGGCGGGTCGCCGAGGGCGGTGCGCACCAGCGCGATGACGATCATCACGAAGACGCTCGACACGAACAGGTAGGTCGGCACGGCGAACGCCTTGCTCGACTCGCGGACGCCCCGCAGGTTGACCGCCGCGAGGGCGATGACGAAGAAGATGGCGAGCTCGACCCGGATCGGCGCCAGCTCGGGCACCGCCGAGATGATGTTGTCGACGCCCGACGCGACCGAGACGGCCACGGTCATGACGTAGTCGACCAGCAGCGCCGACGCGACGACCAGGCCGGCCTTCTCGCCGAGGTTGCGGTGCGCGACCTCGTAATCGCCGCCTCCCGAGGGGTAGGCCTTGATCAGCTGCCGGTACGACGCGACCACGACGAGCAGCAGCACGACGACCGCCACCGCGACCCACGGCGCGAGGGTCAGGAACCCGAGACCGCCGATCAGCAGGATCATCAGCAGCTCCTGCGGGGCGTACGCCACCGAGCTGAGCGGGTCGCTGGCGAAGATCGGCAGGGCGAGGTGCTTGGGGAGGAGCTGCCCGTCGAGCTTCTCGGAGGGCAGCGGTTCGCCGATCAGCCACCGCTTCGGCGACCGGGTGTCGTTGGTCACGAGCGGCGACTCTACTCCGTGCCGAGGGCCTGTCAACCACGGCGACGGCCGGGATATTCCCCGGTCACGCGCCGGTTCACCGAACCGTCCCGTTCTGTCTGCGCGCAACGGCCAGCGAGGCGGGCCCGAGCCGAGGAGGCGCGGGTCAGGTCGCGACGGCCACCGGCGTCGATCCCGTCGTCGCCGCCGCCGCCCGCCGACGTGCGAAGAGCGGCAGGGTGATCGCGACCAGAGGGCCGATCAGGAGGGCCTCGGCGGCCGTGCCGATGCCGACCTGCCCGCCGAGCAGCCAGCCCGCGGCCAGGACCGTGACCTCGATCGCCGTGCGGGCCACCCCGACCCGCCACCCGAGGCGCCGGTGCAGACCGAGCATGAGGCCGTCGCGGGGCCCCGGGCCGAAGTCGGCCCCGATGTAGAGGCCGCTCGCGACGGCCAGCAGCAGCAGTCCGCCCGCGAAGGTCAGCCCCTGCGCCCACCAGACGCTCTGCTGCGGCAGCACGTGCAGCCCGAAGTCGGCCACCGGGCCGATCGACAGCGTGTTGGCGACCGTGCCGAAGCGCGGCCGCTGCCTGAGCGGGATCCAGAGCAGCAGCACGACGAGGCTCGTCAGGAACGTCACGAGCCCGAAGCTGAGCCCCGTGTGCTTCGAGAGCCCCTGCGTCAGGACGTCCCACGGCGCGACCCCGATGCCGGCACGCACCATCAGCGCGATGGCGAAGCCGTAGGCGAAGAGGCCGACGGCGAGACGGAGGAGGCGGTGGATCAGGGGCATGACAGCGATCCAATCGCCGATGTGGCCTGGTGGCAAGAGTCCAATCGACCTAGGGTGGCACCGTGACCCACATCGACCCCGGTGCCGCCTCCGTCTCCGCCCGCGCTCTGGGGGTGCTGCTGGACTCGTGGCGCGCCTCCTCGGCTCCCGGGTATCTGGCGCTCGCCGACCGCATCCGGCTGCTCGTGCTCGACGGGCGGCTGCCGGTCGGCACGCGCCTGCCGTCCGAACGCGACCTCAGCGCGCACCTCGGCGTCAGCCGCACCACGGTCGCCGCCGCCTACGCCGCCCTGCGCGACGGCGGTCACATCGACAGCGTGCGGGGGAGCGGCAGCGTCGTCCGGCTGCCGACCCGCATCGCCCTGCCGCGACCGACCTCGACCGAGGGGCTGCTCGACCTCACCAAGGCCGCCCTGCCCGCCGCCGAGGGCATCGCCGAGGCGGCCCAGCGCGCGGCCGGCCGGCTCGGCGCGTACCTCGGCGACTCGGGCTACGACCAGATCGGCAGGCCCGTGCTGCGCGAGGCCATCGCCGAGCGGTACCGCAGGCGCGGGCTCGAGACGAGCGCCGACCAGATCGTCGTCACGCTCGGGGCGCAGCACGCCATCGCCCTGCTCGCCCGCGTGCTCGTCGGCCGCGGCGACCGGGCCGTCGTCGAGGCGCCCGGCTACCCCCACGCGTTCGAGGCGCTGCGGGTCGCCGGGGCGCGACTCGTCCCCGTCAGCGTCACCGTCGACGGCGGGTGGGACGAGCCGGCGCTGATGCAGACGCTCCGCCGCACGAGCCCGCCGGTCGCGTACCTCATGCCCGACTTCCACAACCCGACCGGCGCCACGATGCCCGCCGAGCAGCGGGCGCGCGTGCTCGAGGCGGCGGCGGCCGAGGGGACGATCGTCGTGGTCGACGAGACGATGGCGGAGCTGGCGATCGACGGGGTCGGTGCTGGTGATGCTGCCGGTGCTGGTGCCGGGCGGCCCTTGCCGATGGCGGCGTACGGGCGGGCCGTGTCGATCGGGTCGGTCGGCAAGTCGCTCTGGGGCGGACTGCGCATCGGCTGGATCCGCGCCGACCGGCCGCTCGTCGACCGCCTCGTCCGAGCACGCTCGGCCGGCGACCTCGGCACCCCCGTGCTCGAGCAGCTCGTCGTCGCCGAGCTGCTCGCCGACCTCGACACCGTGCTGGAGGCGCGGGCCGCGCACCTGAGACGAGGTCGCGACCGCGTCGTCGCCGGCCTCCGCAGCGCGTTCCCCTCGTGGGACGTCCCGTCGCCCGCGGGCGGGCTCAGCACCTGGGTCGGACTCGGCGCGCCCGTCAGCTCGCAGCTGACCCTCGCCGCGCGCCGCGAGGGCCTGCTGCTCGCGGCCGGGCCCGTGTTCGGCGTCGACGGCGCGTTCGAGCGGTTCCTCCGCGTGCCGTTCTCGTACGGCGAGACCGAGACGGACCGCGCGCTCGCGGCCCTGCGCTCGGCGTGGGACGGCATCGACGGCGTGCAGGCGCCGGCCTCGCCGCTGCTGGCCGAGGTGGTCTGAGGGTCGCCTGGTCGGAGCCGCCCCGCACCTCCTCGGCTTCGGTCGATCCCGTCCACAGGCGGGTATGAGGGGGCCGCCAGTTCCCAGAGAGAGTGGTGACAATGGGAGGCGCGGTGGACGTCGTGCACCGCGCCTCCCTCTCTCTCCTCTTGACCACCGGAGTCCCGTGCATCTGCTGTCCGTCTTCAGTCTCCGCAACCGCGCACTGATCGCCCTCGTCACGATCGTCGTCGCCGTCTTCGGCGGGGTCGCTCTCACGTCGCTGAAGCAGGAGCTGGCGCCCAACGTCCAGTTCCCGCAGATCGCCATCGTCAGCTCGTACCCGGGGGCCACGCCCGAGGTCGTCAACGACGACGTCTCGACGCCGATCGAGCAGGCGGTGCAGATCATCCCGGGGCTGGAGGGCACCACCGCGACGTCGAGCACCTCGACCAGCACCGTCTCGGCGGAGTTCACCTACGGCACGGACCTCGACAACGCCGAGCAGAAGATCCAGTCGGCGATCAACCGGCTGACCCTGCCCGACGCCGTCGACACCCAGGTCGTCACCGGCAGCCTCGACGACCTGCCGATCATCCAGATCGCCGTCACCGGGTACGACGACTCCGACGCCCAGCAGCTCGTCGACCGGCTGACGAACACGACCGTGCCCGACCTGCAGAAGCTCGACGGGGTGCGCGAGGCATCCATCTACGGCGACGCCGGGCAGCGCGTCACCATCACCCCCGACCGCGATGCGCTCGCCGCCGCCGGTCTGACGACGCAGGCGTTCCAGGACGCCCTCGACGCCAACGGGCAGCTGATCCCCGGCGGCACCATCACGCAAGACGGACAGACGCTGTCGATCCAGGCCGGTCAGCGCATCACGAGCGCCGATCAGGTCGCCGCCCTGCCGCTGCTCGGCGGCAGCTCCGCCGTCACCGTCGACGACGTCGCCGACGTGGCGCTGACCTCGGCGCCGGTCACCTCGATCAGCCGCGTCAACGGCGAGCCCGCCCTCACGGTCGCGGTCACGAAGACGCTCGACGCCAACACGGTCGACGTCTCCGAGACGGTGCGCGACGCGATCCCCGCCCTCGCCACCGACCTCGGCGACGGCGTCGACCTGACCGTCGTCTTCGACCAGGCGCCGTTCATCCAGCAGTCGATCGACAGCCTCGCGACCGAGGGGCTGCTCGGCCTCGTCTTCGCCGTGATCGTCATCCTGGTGTTCCTGCTGTCGATCCGATCGACGATCGTCACGGCCATCAGCATCCCCACCAGCGTGCTCATCACGTTCATCGGGCTGCAGGCGGCCGACTACACGCTCAACATCCTCACCCTCGGCGCCCTCACGATCGCGATCGGCCGCGTCGTCGACGACAGCATCGTCGTCATCGAGAACATCAAGCGGCACCTGACCTCGGGCGCCGACCGGCTGCAGGCCATCACCGTCGGCGTCCGCGAGGTCGCCGGCGCCATCACCGCCTCGACCGTCACCACCGTCGTGGTGTTCCTGCCGCTCGCGTTCGTCGGCAACATCACCGGCGAGCTGTTCCGACCGTTCGCCCTGACGGTCACCATCGCCCTCGTCGCCTCGCTGTTCGTCGCCCTGACGATCGTGCCCGTGCTGGCGTACTGGTTCCTGCGGGCGCCGAAGACGCACAAGCACGCGGGTGCCGCGGGTGCGGGCTCCTCCTCCGGGGCCGAGGCGGTCGAGGTGCTGACGACCCGCGCCTCCGACCCCTCCGCCGGGGCGCCCCTCGACCGTCTGCGCCGGGTCTACGTGCCGGTGCTGCGCGGCACCCTGCGTCGGCCCGTCGTCACGATCGTCGTCGCCGTGCTGATCCTCGGCGGGACGGCCGCGGCCGTGCCCTTCATGAAGACGAACTTCCTGGGCGCGAGCGGGCAGAACACGTTCAGCGTCACCCAGACGCTCGCCCCGGCGACGAGCCTCGACGCGCAGTCCGACGCGGCCACCCAGGTCGAGGAGGCCCTCGACGGCGTCGACGGCATCGAGACCGTGCAGCTGACCATCGGGTCGAGCGGCACCTCGATCGCCAGCTTCTTCGGCGGGACGGGCGACAGCACCGTCACCTACTCGATCACCACCGACGAGAGCGCCGATCAGGACGCCCTCCAGGCCGACGTGCGCGACCGGCTCGACGGGCTGGGCGACGTGGGCGACATCGAGGTCACGGCCTCGAGCGGATTCGGCACGAGCAACGACATCTCGATCGACGTCTCGGCGCCCGACCCCGAGACGCTGCAGTCGGCGACCGACACGGTGCTCTCGACCGTGCGCGATCTGCCCGGCACGGCCGAGGCGAACTCGAACCTCGCGTCGGCCCAGCCGATCATCGGCGTGCAGATCGACCGCGACGACGCGGCGGCGCTCGGCCTCAGCGAGGTCGCGGTCGGCGCCATCGTGTCACAGGCCGTGCAGCCGCTGCAGGTCGGCTCGATCGAGATCGACGACAGCTCGATCGACGTCTACACCGTCGCTCCGACGCCCCCGGCGAACCTCGACGAGCTCCGCGCCGTCGAGGTGCCCGGCCCGACCGGGCCGGTGCGCCTCGACTCGATCGCGACGATCGACGAGACCACGGGGCCCACCTCGGTCACGACCGCCGACGCCGTCCGCACGGCGACCGTCACCGTCACCCCGTCGGGCGACGACCTGTCGACCGCCAGCACGGAGGTGACCGACGCGCTCGCCGGTCTCGACCTGCCCGCCGGCGCCGACACCGAGATCGGCGGGGTCACGGCCGACCAGGCGAACGCGTTCTCGCAGCTCGGCCTGGCCGTGCTGATCGCGATCCTGATCGTGTACATCGTCATGGTGGCGACGTTCCGCAGCCTGCTGCAGCCGTTCCTCCTGCTGGTGTCGATCCCGTTCGCGGCGACCGGTGCGATCCTGCTGCAGATCGCCTCGGGCGTCCCGCTCGGCGTCGCCTCGCTGATCGGCGTGCTGATGCTCGTGGGCATCGTGGTGACGAACGCGATCGTGCTCATCGACCTGGTGAACCAGTACCGCACCCGCGGTCTCCGCGTGCGCGAGGCCCTGCTCGAGGGCGCGTCGCGGCGGTTGCGGCCGATCCTCATGACGGCGACCGCGACGATCTTCGCGCTGCTGCCGATGGCGCTCGGCATCACCGGCCACGGCGGGTTCATCTCGCAGCCGCTCGCGATCGTCGTCATCGGCGGGCTCGTGTCGTCGACGGTGCTGACGCTGGTCGTGCTGCCGGTGCTGTACTACCTGGTCGAGGGTGCGCGCGAGCGCCGTGCGGAGCGGCGCGCCGCCGCGTAGGCGGCGCGCGGCCGGGGCGCCGGGGCAGGTTCTGGCCGAGAAGGGACGAAGCGCTTCGCGGCCGCAGCGCGTTTCGTCCCTCTCGGCGCATTTCGCCTGGCGGGCCGGGCGGGGCCGGGCCGGCGGGAGTGAGACGGTGTAAGGGGGGCTTTTGCCGGAGGCGCGGGTCGGGTATCGTCGTCTGGTCGGCTCAAGACACCGCGCCTGTGGCGCGACTGCACCGCCCGCTCGTCACGACGGGGGTGCGCATGAGGGTTTGTAAGTCTTGTGGGCCGGATTCCCGTCGGATCTCGACGGGATGAATTCACGATTGTGAACGGTCCTGGTCAACGGCTGCCCGGGTATTTCTTCGCGTCATCCGCAAGCCCGGAAAGAAACTCATGCCTCCTTACGACAAGACGCCCTCGCGCGCCAGCAGCACCGGCGGAGCCCGCGGCAACGGCTCCAAGAGCCCCAAGCACCGCGGCCACCGCGCCGAAGAAGCCGGCGCCCCCGAGCGCAAGCAGCGCTGGAACTCCGACTCGCGCGCCGAACGCCGCGGCGACGCCCCGCGCGCCGGCGCCGGCCGCCCCAACTGGGAGCCCCGCGAGAAGACCGGCAACAGCCGCTTCGCCCCCCGCGACCACGACGCCCGCAACGGCGAGCGCGGCCGTGACGGCGGACGCGACGCCGCCCGCGGCTGGGGTCGCGACGGCGGCAAGGAAGCTGCTCGCGCCGGCCGCGACGGCCGTCCGTCGCGCGGCTACGACCGCACCGACCGCCCGGCCCGCGACGACCGCGATCGCGCGCCTCGTTCGTACGACCGCGACGACCGTCCGCCCCGCGGCGACGACCGCGCCCCCCGTTCGTACGACCGCCCGACGCGCACCGACCGTCCGGCACGCGACGACCGCGCGCCTCGGTCGTACGGCCGCGACGACCGTCCGGCCCGTGGCGACGACCGCGCCCCCCGTTCGTACGACCGCCCGACGCGGAGCGACCGTCCGGCTCGTGACGACCGCGATCGCGCACCGCGCTCGTTCGACCGCGACGATCGCGCCCCGCGCTCGTACGGCCGCGACGACCGCACCGATCGCGCCCCGCGCTCGTACGACCGCAACGACCGCGCCGACCGCCCGGCCCGCACCGATCGCGCCCCGCGCTCGTTCGACCGCGCCGATCGCGACTCGCGCACCGAGCGTCCGAGCGACTTCTACCCGAAGCGCGCCGGCGCCGGCTACTCGCCCGAAGACGACGTCAAGCTCGAGAAGCTCAAGGCCGAGGTCGTCACGGCGGCGGACGTCGAGGGCGTCAGCTTCGGCGACCTGGGTCTCGGTGACAACATCGAGCGTCAGCTCGCCTCGATGGGTGCCGAGGCGCCCTTCGCCATCCAGGCGGCGACGATCCCCGACGTCCTGAAGGGCCGCGACGTGCTCGGCCGCGGCCGCACGGGCTCGGGCAAGACCATCGCGTTCGGCGCCCCGCTCGTCGAGAAGCTCATGGAGAACAACGGCGCCAAGGGCCGCAAGCCGGGTCGCAAGCCCCGCGCGCTGATCCTCGCCCCGACGCGTGAGCTCGCGATGCAGATCGACCGCACCGTGCAGCCCATCGCCCGCTCGGTCGGCCTCTTCACCACCCAGGTCTACGGCGGCGTGCCCCAGGCTCGCCAGGTCGGTGCGATCAACCGCGGCGTCGACATCATCATCGGCACCCCCGGCCGCATCGAGGACCTCATCGACCAGGGCCGACTCGACCTCAGCGAG
>Ga0265797_10006442_pt1 | contig 16558 bp, 14 predicted proteins | sample P2T30metagenome_FD_192433 | JGI IMG/M metagenome (GOLD analysis project Ga0265797, IMG submission 192433) | Plant litter microbial communities from East Loma Ridge, Irvine, California - P2 T30 | ecosystem: Environmental > Terrestrial > Plant litter > Unclassified | place: USA: California... | reverse complement strand
CAATTGTGGGCCGACCAGACTTTAGCCATGTCCCGACACGACCCTGACCCGCAAAAACCACCCGACGCCATCATCGACCGCCTGATCGATCTCGCCTGCTACGCGGCCTAGAATGCGGAAAGTCGAGATAAGGGGCTGCGGAAGATAGCCGCACTTCCAGGTACTGGCCGATCTACTAACTCAACCGTTGGTACTGACGATGGAAGATCGCGTGGAACGTGAGTACCCCGCAAATAACCTTGAAATTGATTGGTTCTAATAACGCCAGCATCGGAATGACGGTAACGAGCACCGTTAAATACCTTATCGAGAGCGCGACCGGAGTCGACTCCCAAAAGCAGCTGCAGCTGGACAGCCCACATGCGGGTGCGCATGCGATCCGCAAACTCCACCGGCTTTCTGCCTCTTTTAGCCACGCGCACCGCTGTAAGGGGGGAGGGGGAGGGGGAGGGGGAGGAAAGAAATTCGGATATTCTACCCCGCTATATTTACCCGGCAGCAAACGCAACGGTGCGCAACAGGCAGCAATGAGTCGGTGGAGCATCGATAACGAATGCGAACGAGGACGATATGAGAAGCGAACCCCGCGGCGTGCTCCTTGACCGTCACGGACCCGTGCTGAACGGCTAAGGCCTCTATCTCGCGCTCGGATTCCCGACGACCGCAGCATCTTGGCCAGCATGACCTCGACAACAGGGTCGACATTAGTTTGCTCACACTGCCTCACCGCCGTGGCGCGTTCGCCTACAGCTACGACGTGATTGGCTTAGCGAGAAAGTCCCGGACCAAGTCGCCACCGCTCGGACAAATCCTCCACCCGATATAAGCCTCATTATGTCCGCCGCGGGATTTGTCCAGCGGTGCACCTCCGCTCTCGTACGAGGGGCACCCGACGCACCTCCCATCCATCATCCGCAGAAAACGCCGGTTTTCAGGGAGAAGAGAATTGACACTGACGATCGCCCGCTTCGATCTCGACGAGACACCGCGAGAACCCAACACTCACCGGCCGACACCCGTTTGGTCCCCGCTGCCAGTCGGCTTCCCATTCCTCGTCGACAAGGACACGAGTGAGGTGAACGCACCCGCACTATCCTTCCTGGTGTCCAAGTGCGCCAGACCTGACTCCTACAGCAACGGACGGTGGGCGAAGCAGCGTACCGCGGACAACTACGCGGCAGACCTCAAGGACTGGTGGGCGGAGGTCGAAGCCTCAAGGCGTCCCTGGCACGACGCCGACGAGGAGATGGTCGACAACTACCTGCTGGGCATGAAGCTGGAACTCAGCGAGCACACTGGCGACTTCCTTTCCGACGCCACAATCGGACGCCGGCGCTCCACCCTCAACGAGTTCCATAAATTCGCACGCCGCCGATACGGATACAGGCACCTGCCAATCGCTTCGACGTCCAACCTGCGGAACGCGCGGCGAGACGGCGAGGACGAGGATGAGACCTTCAATGCGTTCACCATCGCCCGCTACGACGCGAACCCACGACCGTTCGACCAGCAGGACCTGCTCCGGATCCTCGATGCGCTCGGCCCGATGCCGGAGGAGTGGGCGAGCAGTGCCCCTTGGACCAAGGCGGCGACGTCGCGCACCCGCCTAGCGCTCCTGCTTGCCGTCACGGTGGGATTGCGGATCGACGAGATCGTCCATCTCAGAGCGGATCTCTTCGACTTCGATATTTCCGGCCGTGACGAGGACGACCACTTCACGTGCGAACTCAAGGTCGCCAAGGGCCTGGTGCGCCGCACCGTCTACTTCCCGTTCTGGCTCGTCGCGCATCTGCAGACCTACATCGCAGGTGAACGGGCGCGAGCGATCGCGTTGGCACATCGCAACTGGCTCGGACCGAAAGGCAAGCCGCCGCCAAACCTTCTGTTGAACACGCCTGCCGCAGGCCGCAACGCGGGTAAGCGCACGACGTCCAAGCAACTCGATGCCGACCTCCTAACAGTCCTGAAGCGACTTAAGCTCACGATCAAGCGCGCGAAGGCCGAGGGCACCTCCAAGGAGAAGGTCGTCGACGTCGCGAAGCACAGCTTCCACGATGCCCGGCACACTTTCGCCTACTGGCTATACGTCGAGGACATGGGCGAGGACGACGGTACCGACAGCCCGGTTCTCGAGCGCCGGTTCGAGGATGTAGTCCAGAAGATCCGGCTGCGGCTGGGTCACCAGCACGTCGAGACGACGATCAACATCTACCTGCGCGTTTTCAACCGCGAAGGGGAGAAGGCGCTTGCGCGTCAGGCACGATGGGTCCGCGCAATCCTGAGCAACGAGGGAAAGAAGTGATGTCCGAGAACGAACCCACTGCCGGGGAGGCGCGCAACACTGCCTTCAGAAAGCGAAGCGGCTCCTCCGTGACTGCACGGATCGCTCGCGCCATCCTGCGCCACGACGACACCGGCCTGTTCGCCGACTTCCCGAACCACTTCGGAGATAAGTCGAAAGGACCGATATCCCTTAACTTCCTCCTGCCACTGGATTCAGAGCTTCGTGACGCCCTTGCTGAGGGATACGTCATGCATTGCCTAAAGAGGGTTAAGTCTGCCGATCGGCGTTACGTGCTCAGCCACAGGCTGAAGAACGGTTTGGTGACCTACCTGGCCCAGCCTTACTTGGAAGCCACGACGCTCCGCGACATAAATGAGGATTTCCTGCAAAGGTTCAAACGCTGGGTGGACAGTCCCGACCGACCGAGGGCGACCAGCAAGCCTCTCATGCGCGCCGAGGTGCTCGCGGCAGTCCAGCTGCCGCTTGCGCAGCTGCAAGCCTCCAAGGAATGGAAGGCCCGGCTCTCGCCCAGTCTGCGGCTGATCGCATCCCCATATCCCAAGGCGCACCGGAGCATCGATCACAACAAGGCCCTGTCGGAGCCCGAGCACGAACGACTTTACGTCGGCGCGGCCAACGACGTCAGGGACATAACTGCGAGGCTGAACCGGCAATGGACTGCAATGGCGCGAATCGATGGTGCCGAGATCAGCATCGTGGATGCAGGCCAATCTCCCGAAGCCTGCGCGGCATGGCTCGACGCCAACTTCGAGCATCCCGTCCCTACCTGGTACGAACAGGGACAGCTGAACGTGGCCTACCAGCAATGCATATCAAAGGCGGTGCAAAACGCGGCCGAGAGGATTCTCTATCCCGATATCAATGAAATCGTTCCGATGCTGGTCGTCGTGTGCGCGTTCTTCGCGCTCAATCCCTCACTCACGTTCAAGCTGCGCAAAGATGGGTCCGATTACGCCTTCAAAAGTCTCGGCGACGTCGAGCGCCTGCACATGTATCCCCACAAGGAGCGTGCGGGCCTGCGTCAACGCAACGTCCTCACCGTAACCGCCCATCCCGACAATCCGGGACAGATCCTGAAGTACCTGGAGAGGCGGACCCTCAGGCTAGGGCTCATGCGGCCTGAGCTTGCGGACCGCGCGTTCGCCCACTTCAGTTTCCGTGTGCGCCGGGCCGTGGCCCTCAACGTCAGCGACCTGTGCTGGAAGTCGGCTCTCAAGCGCTTCGCCGATCGCCACGGGCTGCCTGAATTCACCCTCGCCCAGCTTCGCCCCACGACTCTCGACCTTGTCCACGAACTCTCTGGGGGTAACATCATCGCGATGCAGGCGGTTGCCATGCATACCGACGCGCAGACCACCTACACCTACTACACCAGCGACGCGCAGCTCCGCCGCAATCGTGAACGGCTCGGCGAGATGCAGATGCAGATGGAGCGTTGGGCCTTCACGGGAGGCAAGATCCGTCCGGAGGACCGGCCGCACGGGCTCGCCGACCAAGGTGCTGCGACACCAGGGTTCACATGTCTGGATCCGAAGGACAGCCCCATACCCGGAGAGGTCCGAGGCGAACTCTGCACCGCCTACGGTCGCTGCCCCGAGTGCCCGCTCGCACTTGTAGATCCAACGTCACCACGCGCGCTCGCCTACCTCGTCATGCTGAACGAGCGCATCACGGAGGCGCACGAGCGAATGGCGGACCCCAGTGCATGGCACCTACGCTGGGCGCCCGTCCAAGAGGAGCTCTTGACCTATTGGCTGGCCGGCTGGGACCCAGGCATCGCCGAGAAAAGCCGCACCATCCCCATCCCCGAACTGCCGCACGTAGAGTGAAGCCATTGACCGATGAACCGAATCGCCCGTTCGACTTGGCGAATTACCCGAGCTTGGCGGCGATCCTTGCCGCCCCGATGCCAGTGCGCGTCAGCGTGGACAGCGTCTGGAGTGACGACGATTGGCGTCTCCCGGGCTTCACTCCTGGCGTCAGCGACGCCAACTTCATTTTGAGATTCGACGTGGACGGCGACCGGTCTGTGATCGATGCCCTCAAATGGCTCGCGGCGCTGCTTTTCGTGGGACGACACGGGCAGACAAGGTTCAAGTATTCGACTGCGGGAGCCTTCTCGTCGGGAATCCGCCACATGGCGCGCTTCATGAAGCAGCGCGACTATCACTCGTTCGCCAATCTCGACCGGTGGGCGTACGATGAGTTCGTCGAGGACATCCACGTGAAGCTTGTCGACCCTAGAGACGAGGCCGCCACACGCGGCGAGACCGGACTCGCCGACTTCGCCGAACTCGTCCAGGCGGACGGCGGCGAACCGATGCCGCGCATGTTCGATGATCCCGAGGCTACCGGTGGAACGGCGAAGGCATACAACCGTCTGCGTATCTGGAAACTGCTTTGGATCCATCGCGATCTTATGGAGGAAGCAGGCATCAAGTCGCTCCGATACAACCCCTTCACCAAGGAGTCCCCTACCGCGACCGCGTGCCGCTTGGCGACCAAGGCGGCGAAGGAGATTCCGGCGCTACCGGACGAGGTGGCCCTTCCGGTGCTCGCAGGCGCGGTGCGCATGATCGGCGGACCGGCGGACGACGTGATCGAGCTGCAAACCCTCTACCTAGCGCAGATGGCGCGCATGGATCGGGAGCCTACTACCAAGGAGCGTGGTCGACTGCGCATCGTTATGCAGGACTACCGCTTCCGCACGATCAAGGGAGAGGCGAAGCCGTGGCACGATCGGATCGTTCTTGGTGACGAGGAGGCCGGGGGTGGGAGAGCTTTAGCTCAGCTCATCGACGATGTCCGAGATGCATGCCTGATCATCATCATGGGCTTCACAGGAGTGAGGATCAGCGAGGCGTTGAGCCCTGAGGTCGAGCCACGCATCATCAACGACATCCTGCCGTCGTGCATCAAGGTCGAAACCTCGAAATCGGGACTGAGCCTGCACTACATGCTGCATGGACTCTTATCGAAGGCGCAGGAGCGGCCAACGGCGGAGGCTTGGTTGATGGGGGCGCGTCCCGTGCTGGCCGGCACCGAGCCACCCTCGGTCCGTGCCGTCCGTGTGCTTGAGCTTCTCTACCAGCCTTGGCGCAAAATGGCGGCGGATCCGTTGGTGCGTCGCCAGCTTTTCGTCGGCTTCAAATGCCACGGCCTGCCTCGTCGCGCGACCACCGTCACGCTGGTCGACTCCCAGCGGCTGCGCGTGAGCATGAAGGAGTTCGTCAGCAACCCCAGCTACGTCGACCTTTCCGGGCTCGCCGAAGCCGCCAAGTCGAAGGAGGAGCTCGGACCGTACGTCGAAGACAACGGCGCATGCATCCAGCCGCACCAGTGGCGGAAGACCTTCATGCGCTACGCCATGCGGATTGATCCACGCATGGCCCCCGCGGTCAGCCAGCATTTCAAGCACTACACCGTCGCACTCACCGAAAGGGACTACGGGCCCAAGGACATCCGCTTTCTCGAGGAAGCGGACAGCACCCGGGCACGGCAGACGGGGTCGTTCCTGCGTCGCATGGTGGAGGGCAAGACCCGCCCGGTCGCACGCCTGGACCGCGCTTTCGAACTGCATAAGGAGCAATGGCGCGCACTGGTGCCCGACGGCGAGGCGCACGATGACGCCGCCTACACAAGGGTGGCCATCCGCGAAGACCTGCGCATCTGGTACGTCGAGCATGGCCGATGCCTGATCGCACTGCATCCGAACGAGGCCCGCTGTCATGAACGCGCCAGCGCCGGGGGTTGGCGACACGCTAGGCCGAACAGTCTCACGAGGACGCCGGCGCTCTGCTCGGGTTGCGCCAACTTTTCTGTTCACGGCGGCTCCGCCGACTTTTGGCGCAAACGTTACGTGGACAACCAGACTGCCTACCTGCGTTCCGAAGGCGAGCTCGGCTTCGAGATCATCCGGCGACGCGCCGAGCAGGCACGAAACTACCTGCGCGCGCTCGGTGAGGATGTGCCAGATATTGGTGACGGCAAGGAGGGAGAGGGGGCGTGACGAACGTGTACGAGGAACTGGCGGCGATGGAGGCGACCGACGAGGACTTCGCGCGGAACCCCGGCCGCAAGACCGAGGAGCGCTACAAGCTGGTCCAGGCGATCCGCAACCTACTTGACGGCTGCCCCACCAACGACGCCCTGAAGGTCCTGATGGAGGAGGACGGCCGGGTGCCGATCACCAAGGACACCGTTGAGATCGAGGCGGGGGTGAACAGACGCCGTTTCTCGGGGAGAAAGAGCGAGCACCCGGACCTGTCGGAGCTGTTGAAGCGGCTCAAGCCGGACCACGGCGTGTCGAAGACCACCACCGAGAGGCTTGCCAAGCAGGGCGAAAGGATCCGGCTCCTCGAACAGCGGCTGACAGCATCGCGCTCGGCCGCTGCTGCCCAGATCCTAAGGATTGAAGCCCTGAACATGAAGCTCAAGTCGGCGAACGCCCGCATAGGTCGTCTGCGAGAGCAGGGGATCACAGGCGAAGAACAGGAGCCGTTGGCGACCTAGCTAAGGAGCTTCCCAGAGGAGGCGAGACGTCGCGTCGTCGCACCACTACTCAACGGCGCGACGCACGGTGGTTCGCAGATACGGGCCGCACATAACCACCACCCTCGGATGAGACGACGATCAGGCCGTCCTGCGCCGGTCACGTTTTGTCCCCAAGGATCCGAGGCGATCGCATCCGGAGCCATCCCAGGCGGCCGAGCAGGTCGGCGACCTCGCGATCGATCAGCCCACCCGTCGCACCGCGGCCGGGGTGCGGAAAGCCGGCACCGTCGGTCAGCCCCGAGACCAGCGCGTGTGCGCCGGAGACATCGGTCGCCCACTTCGTTCCGGATGCGCCGTGCAGCCAGCAGTGCCGCGCGAGCGCGTCGAACAGCAGCGCCGCACCGACAGGGCCACTGCAGAGCGCGACCGCCTCGGGCGAGGAAAGCAGGTCGGCGGCCATGTCGGGGCGTCGCGCCCAGTTTGGGATTTCAGCGCCGTATGCGGGCGTCGCGCTCCGTCCTACAACCCGGAACCTCTCGCCAACGCCTGCGCGTCCTTCCATCGGCAAGAGGCGGAGCGAGGTTCCGGGGCAGAGCTCATCCCCCATCGATACCCCGAGGTCGCCGTGGCTTCGTTGATGCAGTAGGCAGGCCAGGACGTGCCTGAGGCTGCCGCGTGCCGATGCCAGGTATAGAGGAGCGATCGCGAGCCCGAGCTGCGCCGCCTGCAACTCCAGCCGGTGGAGCCGGGGCTGGACCTCTTCCAGCGATGCCGCGAACTCTTCCGCCTCGGGATCGAGGACGCGGCCGCCGTCGTCCACACCCCGCTTCGCCCCCCTATCGAGGCGCGGCGAGGTCACGAGCCACGCCCCATTTTACGGACGAGTTGCTCCGCCCAAGGTATGTGATGCTCCTTGAGACCGGCCCGAAACGTGTGCTGACGCCAGCGGCGATCGTCGACAAGATCGTCGAGGCGGCCGACACGGCCCGAACCGAAGACCGCATGCCAATCAGGCAAGCGTGGCGGACGTTGGATGATGCCTCCCGCGATCCCTATCGCCACATCAGGGAGGCGCGGCGTGGCCACGCAGAAGCGTGCGCTGATCCAGATCGGCCTAGGCGGCATCGCGGTCGGCGCGCTCCTGTGGTTCGTGCTGCCGGGGTTTGTCGCGCGGAACGTCACACCGACGAGATGGCACTGGCCCGAGCGCATGGCTGGGTCCAGGATGCCGTATTCGTCGTCCTTTGAAGGCTGTGCCTCTGCTCCTTGAACGTGCGAGCGGCCCCGCATTCAGTTTTCGGACGCCAGTGCAAATTGACGGTTAAGATGATCCCGCCCGGCTGTGAACTGAGCCATCACGCGCTCCTGCTGCACTATCTCATAGATCACGAGCACCAGCAGCACCGCAGCGGTCACGCCCACTCCCCACATGAGCGGCACCCCGCGCTGGCGGTCGATCGCGCCTGAGCGCGTCGCCAAGGCGGCCCACGTCGCGACTCCGGCCGCTGCCGCGAACAACAGCCAGATCATATAAGACTCGGCACGGGAGTGCGTTTGAGTTCTGAAGCGACAAATTTATCCGTCATTGCGTGCCCTTCAAGTTCAAGGGCGATCCCGGCTCGGATGTGAGCCGGGCGTTTGCATCCCTGCACTCGGTACAAGGCACCAAACGCCTTTAGGCGAGAGCCCTGGACATGCGCGTCGGTCGCCCGGCCGGATCTGGCCGCGCGAAGACACACGTCACCAAGTCCGAAACCGGACCGAGTACAAGAGGGATGCAAAGCCCCCGGCCCTCTCGGGCCTCGGAGCATCATTGCAGAGCCGTTTTCCAGACGCAACGTGAGCTTTACGATGGCCTGTGACGCGACAATTTTAATCAGTGCTGCATTGCCTGATTCAGAATGCTCCCGAGCACAAATGGAGCGGGCGATGAGAAAGGTGAGCATGGCGGCGCGGACGGCGTTGGGTCGGCTTTGCCGACCCTTTTTTTGACGGGAACCTGAGCGTCATGGCGTACCGGCAATCACATGACCGATGATGAACGCGAACGGCTTTGCGACCCGGCGCTGGTGCCTGCGACCATGGCTGTCGACGTGGCAGGTTATCGATGGGCACGCGATGCGGTCGGCCAGTCCGGCGGGGCGGTCTATCGGCTCCATGACAAGCCTGGGGCACCGGACCTGTTCCTGAAGCACGGTGAGGGCACCGTCGCAGATGACGTAACCGACGAGATGGTGAGGCTGCGCTGGCTGGCGGGATACGTGCCCGTGCCCAGCATGATCCAATTCGTCCGGACCCCCGATCAGGCATGGCTGCTGATGACCGCGATACCGGGGCGGACAGCGTACCAGGCGCTTACTATCCCACCCTGACCGCCGGTTGGCCGTCGTCGATGCACTGGCGGCCTTCCTGCGCCATCTACATGCGATCCCGGCCGGTGAATGTCCCTTCAACAGCGATCATGCGCTCAGGCTGTCCCGCGCTAGATTGCGGATCGATGCCGGCCTGATCGAGGTCGATGAGTTCGATGAAGAACGGCAGGGCTGGACCGCCGAACAGGTCTGGGATGCCATGCGGGAGCTGCTGCCGCTCACACCCGATCCGGTGGTGACGCATGGCGACTTCTCGCTCGACAACCTCCTGATCCATGACGGGCAGGTGATCGGCTGCATTGACGCCGGCCGGGTCGGCATCGCCGATCGCTACCAGGATCTGGCGATATTGTGGAACAGCCTCGGCGAGTTCGGCCCGGCGTTACAGGACCGGCTGCTGGAGCAATACGGCATTGCCGATCCGGATCGGCGCAAACTACAGTTCCACCTGATGCTCGATGAGTTGTTCTGAACGAGACCGGGCTGGCCAAGGTCCAGGGGTGGCCTAGCCACCCCTGAAGGCATCTCACTCGGCGGTGCCGAGCGTTTCCTTGGCGGCATCGAGGGCGGCCTTGCCGCCACGCTTGGCCTTGGGTGCAGGCTTATCCCCACCTTCTACCTTCTGGTTAGGCTTACGGCCGAGGCCGATCGTTTTGGCCATCGCGCGGCGTGCCTCGCTGTAGGACTCCGCAACGATTGGATAATCCGCCTTGAGGTTGTAGCGGGCACGGTATTCCTCCGGCGTCAGGCCATTGCTGGTCAGATGGCGGCGCAGCGTCCGGTAGGGCTTGCCATCGATCATGCTGATGATGTGGTCCTTGCTCGCCAGCGACTTCCGCACGCTCACCGCCGGGGTATATTCCACCGCTGCGTCTTCGGTCGGCGTCTCGACCGTCGTGCCGCCCAGCTTCTCGACCGCAGCGTACATCGACTGCAGGAACGCCGGCACATCGTCCGCGGAGGTGCGGGTATTGGGGTTGCCCAGCCATGCGATGGTGAGTTCGGTGGCAAGCTCGACGGTGTTGGTTTCGGTGGTCATGATAATCCTGAACTGTGGGGCAGGTTTGATGCATCCGACAAAGATCGGATAGCTCATTGGCATCTATGCAGGTCATGATTCATGTCAACCGCTGACGCCGTTCGTCAATACAATTTATCTTCCGGTTATTAGGTGATGGCTGTCAAAATATTGGATTGCAAATTATCCGACTGAGATTGACGGTTGTCTTGCGGTGACGGCATAGCGGTTAACGCATGAAACCGCGCCTCACTACTGAATCGGTTAGCCAGCATAAGGGGACAGCTGGTCGGGATGCGTCGGTCTGGAGGCCGGCACCGCTGACGCTCTGGTTCCTCGTGATCGTCATATTCGATGCCGTGATGTTGATATTGGCCACTGGCGTCGTCAGCACCGGCAACGACGCGGCGGGCAATGGCATGGTCGATGGTTTCCGGCAGGGTTTTGCCGAACTCACCGCTTGTGCCTTGGCCCTGCTGACGTTTCTGTTTCTCGCTATCCGGCACCGGGGCCTGCGCATTGCCCTGATAGCGTTGCTCGTAAACACCTAGTGGGATAGGAGCTTTCCGTCTCACGGGACCGACTGTATACAGAAAGTTCTTACATCCTTGTTTGGTAATTATAGGTGTAACATTATTCTAATTTATAAATAGATTATTTAAAGCATATTTTAATGATAAAATCGTTGCACTAAAATGATAATAAATTTTTCTACACAGAATTTGTAAAGAAATGTTAATAGCATATTTTAAAAATAGTTTAAAAGACTATCATATTTATTTGCATGTATTAATGGTAAAATTAAAAAGTGACATTGGCGTAACTAGAACAAAAACGAATAGAATATTTACTAGTTTATATTTGTAGGCTAGTGTGCCAGATCACAATTTTCTATTTTTATTTAGCGTTTTAAACCTAGGCTAAATTACGGTGGTGGGTTACCGTTGACGTTACCTTTTCGAGCGTTGGCAGAACGTGTATTGCTACGCTCACCAAGACGACACCACCATTTCCTGAACACCGTCTTCTAAGTGAGATCAGATGCCGATCAGAATACTCCCGAACCCGCTGATGTCCCCGGCGGCGGCCTTTCGTGCCGTGCGACGCGGGGTGACGAGCGACACGTCGGTCGTGGTCGGCGTGATGCTGCTCCAGAACGTGCTGCGGATCGTCAGTTCGGTCATCCTGACCCGGCTGCTAAATGCGGAGGCGTTCGCGGTCGTCGGGATCATCACCTCGGTGATGGTCACCTTCGCATTGATCTCCGACATTGGCATCATCGCCTTCATCGTGCGGCACGAAAAGGGCGCTGATCGTCAGTTCCGCGACGAAGTATGGACGCTGCGGCTAGTGCGCGGCATTGCCCTGTCAATTTTGGTCGCGCTTTTGGCAAGGCCGATCGCGCAATTCATGGACAAGCCCGAACTGCAATGGCCGATCGCAATCGCGGGGCTGACGTCGCTGATCGATGGGTTAGGGTCGATGGCGCCGTTTAGTGCACTGCGCGCTCGGCGGGTCAAGCTGATGAGTTCGATCGATGTTGGCAGCCAGATCGTGGGGCTAGTGATCTCGATCATCTGTGCGCTGATCTTCCGTTCATTTTGGGCGATCATTTTATCGACTCTGATCGGGCAGTTAATGGGAGTAATCATCAGCTACTGGTTGTATCCCGATTCTAGTCAACGCTTCCGTTTCACTCGTGCACGAGCTGTTGAGTTATGGCAGTTCTCACGCTTTATCACCGGGTCGACGATGTTGACGCTGCTAATAACGCAGGGCGACAAGCTGGTGCTGGCGCGGGCCTTTCCGCTTGATATGATGGGCATTTATATCATCGCAGCAGGTCTAGCTGCGGCTCCGATCGGGCTAGTCACGGCTTATGCTGGCCGTATTTTGTATCCGTTGTATGCCGAAATATTCCGCGGGTCTCCCGAAACCTTGCACATCAGCTTTTACAGCGTGCGAATGCCTCAGACATTGCTCTACAGTTTTGCAGCCGGTGGCTTTATCGGTTGTGCACATCTAATCATCACTCTGCTGTACGATCCGCGTTATGCGGGCGCGGCGATGTATCTGCAGATCCTGTCGATCTCGACCTTCTTCGCGGCAGGCAACTACGCCGCCAACGAGGTGATGATCGCGATCGGCAACACGCGCTTCACCTTCGTGACCAATCTCGCCCGGCTGGGCTATCTGGCGATCATGGGCTGGATCGCATGGTCGCAACTGGGGCCGGTCGGCATCGTCTGGGCGGTCGGCACCGTCGAGTTCGCCGCCCAGGTGGTGGCGTGGATCGCGCTGCGGCGGCACGGGTTCCTCAGTGTGCGGCGTGAGCTGCTGTTCATCCTCGTCGGGTTGGCAGGTGTTGCAATCGGCTATGGTGGCCAGCAGGTAATCATGGCATCGTTTAACATTCGATAATAATTAAGTTACGTAGACAAAGGGTAGCCATAGCACTGCTGAGGCGAGGCTGACGAAGCCGATGTAGGAGTCGGCGGTCTGAGGTGGTCTCGCCATTCTGGACAGTTTGGCGGCTGAGTTAAGCTATTCCCCGGTTTGTTTACGCCGCCAGTCTGGTGAGCGCCATATCCGGGGCATGCCCCGGATATGGCGTCGCGCCGGCCCGCCCGTATACCTCGTCCGGCGAAGCGGGAATGAGGCCGCTGCCCGTTGTAATAGCCGATCCACCTGCCGAGCCCGGCCCGCAGCTCCGAGCCGGTTTCGAAGGCGTTCAGATAGACGCATTCGTACTTCAGCGACCGCCAGAGCCGTTCGATGAAGACGTTGTCCATCCAGCGACCGAGCCCGTCCATGCTGATCCGCACCCCGGCGTCACGCAGCGCGCCGGTGAAGTCGGCGCTGGTGAACTGGCCGCCCTGGTCCGTGTTGAATATCTTGGGCTTGCCGAAGCGCGATAGCGCGTCCCGCAGGGCGGCTACGCAGAACTCCGCATCCATCGTGTTCGGGAGCCGCCACGCCAGCACCTTCCGGCTCGCCCAGTCCATGATGGCGACCAAGTAGAGAAAGCCGCGCCGCATCGGGATGTAGGTGATGTCGGCACACCAGACATGGCCCGGCCGCGTGATCTCCAGATCGCGCAGCAGGTACGGGTAGATGCGATGCTCCGGGTGCGGATCGCTTGTTCGCGGACGCTGGTAGATGGGCGCGAGCCCCATCTGCGCCATCAGCCGCCGTACCCGCCGACGCCCGACCGCGTGACCGAGGCGGCACAGGTGCCGGGCCATCTGGCGGCTGCCGTACCAGGGATGGTCGAGAAACGAGGCATCGATCACCGCCATCAGCGCCAGTTTGTCCGCCGTTTCCGGCGTTGGCGCATAGTAGAAGGAGGACCGGCTGATCGACACCAGCCGGCACTGCGTCGCGATCCACAGTCCGGCATGCTCCCGCTCGATCATCTGCCGCAGATGTTCCAGGAACTTCCAAGCCGTCCGCCTGTCAGTCTTGTCGACCAGCTGGGTGACCGCGAACTTGCTGGTGCGGTCGATGCCGACGAACAGGTACAGTTTGCCTTCCGCGGTCTGCACCTCGGCGATATCGATGTGAAAGAAGCCGATGGGGTAACGCTTGAAGCGTTGCCGCTTCGGTTTGTCGCCTTCGATGTCTGGCAGGCGGGAGATACCATGCCGCTGCAGGCAGCGGTGCAGCGCTGACCGGGTCAGGTGCGGGATCGACGGCTGCAGCGCGTAAAGGCAGTCGTCGAGCGGCAGCAACGTGTGGCGCCGGAACGCGACAACCATCGCCTCCTCCGCTTCGGACAAGGTCGTTGAATGAGGGGCCTTCGGCCCGGTCTTCAGATCCTCGACCGTCGCCTTCTTACGCCACTTCGCCACCGTCTTCGGGTTGATCCCCAGCTCACGGCTCAGCGTCGCGAGCGAAGCTTGCTATCGCTGTATTGCTGCTCGAACGGCGTGCGTGGTCCCTTCGGCGGGCTCAGGACAGGCGTGGCGCATCCATGACGTACCTGTCCCATACGGCTTCCTTCCCTTCCAACGAAAGGATCGCACCATCAAACCGTGGGATCAAACATCCTAGCCGATCAATATCCCGTCTGGGGGTTACGCCGGAACCGAAGGCGGAGTTGCTTCAATTGTGGTCGTGGAATGGGCCGCCAAACAACTTCGTGGCCCGATGATCACCAAGCTTGATCGAGGCTTCGACAATTGACGCAGTAAGTGTCTAGGATTTTCTCGCCGCACCCGTGGCACTCGCCCGTAATCGGCAAGGGCGTTGCCGCGACATGCAACCAGACAATGAGATAGACAATTATAGCAATAACTAGTGCCTGCCACAACTCCACCATAGGTCCCCGTTTGACTATCTGGCTTTCAGATACCCGTCGCCAATTCTAAACATCCTTTTGTCGTAAACGGCAAGTGCTGAAGAGCACTAAATGCGTTTTTTTCGAGCTATCATGGTTTTAAGTTAAGGTTTTGGTCTAGTACCCGTTTGCCATCAGGTTGGCCATGTGACGGCGGGGCGGGCTATGTCTCATATTGATAAGAAATTTGGGGTAACAAAGGTGGCGACGGTGGAAATTAAAGAAACGCCAAGGCGGAATCAAGAATTGGATGGACTAAGAGGTGTTCTAGCCAGTCTCGTACTAGTTCATCATTACCTTATTTATTCCGCATCGCTGCGCGATAAAACCTGGAGTGCGCCAGATATCAATATTCTGAACCAAATTGGTTCTGCTAGTGTTGGCTTATTTTTTATGTTATCAGCCTATCTTTTTGGCGGAAAAGTACTTACTAGCGCGCATCAATTCAACGTAGGCGAATTTTTTCGTAATAGGGTGGTGCGAATAGTGCCCGTATATGCCGCCGCACTCATCTTCAGCATCGCGATCACCTTTGCGCTCCGCCCCGCAATCATTTCGCCGGTTGGTGATTTGCTGATAGAATTGGGACGATGGGCCTCGTTCGGTTTTTGGCTACCTCGCGACGTGAACGGTGTGCCACTCAGCGGTGCCCTGATGAGCGTATCATGGTCGCTTTTTTACGAATGGCTCCTGTACGCGCTGCTGATCCCGATCGCCTATCTGTGTCGTGCCACCGGGCGCAGCTGGCCTGCCTATGTTATGCTGTTCGCCGCCTCGATTTGGGATCGGCATTTCTCGCTATTTGTCTTTGGACTGATCGCAGTGCAAATGCCACGCGTCAGGTCCCCCCTTTGGGCAGTCGCCGCTGCCGTCGCTACGCCGATCCTGCTTGTTACCTATCATGATACCACGTCGTGGAAACATGGCGCGCTGCTGTTTCCGCTATTTGTTGTGGTTGCTCACGGGCTTCCTGTCGCCCGGATACTAAACAGCCGGATGCTTCAGTATCTCGGGGCGATCAGCTACGACATTTATTTGTTCCAGATTCCAACGCTGTTTGCACTGGGTAAACTCGGGTTTGACAGCGTGATCCGGCCGGGAACCATGGTGTCGATGGCCGTCAGCCTACCGGTCTTCTTCATCGCGACAATGGCAATATCCAGCATCGTCCATACCCAAGTCGAACTGCGGGTCGAACGATGGGTGAAGCGCCGCCAAGGAAACGTTTGCAGCCTATGGGGATCAAGGCTCACGCTGACTTCAGGTCAAATCGACATTCAGGAGTCGCAAATGAGATAAATCGCCCAATTCACATGATTAATCTAACAAGTAATATGGAATAGCGATTACGTATTATACAATACGGCGTCTATTTTTGTAAATAGCCTAGCATGTTAATATATTCAGGCTAATAATTATGGGCCGGCTATGTGCAAATATATGGTCGTTTCCCAAACGATATGGGATTTGTTGTAGAAATATTTGAGGTAATAATTGCACTCTTATTTGAAGATGTTATACGTAGTGGACGGTAATCGGGATTTTTCTATCAAAAAATGATTGAGAGTTGCGGTGAGCATCTTAAGATTGGCGATCTGACTATCAAAGATTCGAGCGGCGACGCGTTGTCTCAGGAGCTTGAAACAGTACATTCTGGTCTCGAACAGAATGCAACGATGATAGCTGCTTCATTTCTTCTAGATGGCACAGCCAAGACGCTTTGTAGCGTGTAGCGTGTAGCGCTGCATTGCGCGCATCGACACTGGGGCCGTCTTTCAACCAAGGTCGTCCGTTGCGACGGACCGGGATGACGGCATCGGCACCGCGTGCGGCGATGGCGGCATGGCACGCCCTGGTATCGTAGGTGCCATCTCCGCCAACGCTAACTATCTGCTCGCCTTAGCTCGACTTTCCGCATTCTAGGCCGCGTAGCAGGCGAGATCGATCAGGCGGTCGATGATGGCGTCGGGTGGTTTTTGCGGGTCAGGGTCGTGTCGGGACATGGCTAAAGTCTGGTCGGCCCACAATTG
>Ga0265797_10006441_pt1 | contig 16559 bp, 21 predicted proteins | sample P2T30metagenome_FD_192433 | JGI IMG/M metagenome (GOLD analysis project Ga0265797, IMG submission 192433) | Plant litter microbial communities from East Loma Ridge, Irvine, California - P2 T30 | ecosystem: Environmental > Terrestrial > Plant litter > Unclassified | place: USA: California... | reverse complement strand
GTCCTGGCCGAAGGCGTCTCCGGTGGGCCAGGTGAGGCGGAGCCAGGCGAGGGTGGGGGAGTGGTCGTGGTTCGGGCGGAGGCGTCCGGTGCGGGTGTCGTCCCACACCAGCTGGTACTCCGTCACGTCCGGTGACCCGGCGACACGAGATCTCCGGCGCGCGCTCTCGCCGTCACGGGGTGATGCGCTCGAGGAGCTCCCCGGCGAGGTCGCGGAACGCGGCCATTGCGACGTCGATCTGGTCGCGGTCGCGGTCATGCACGCCGGCACGGACTTGCTCGAGGAGGGCGCCGAGGGCGGGGAGGTCGAACTGGCCGGCGCCCGCCCGGGCGGTGTGAGAAACCTTCGCCTGCACCCGGTCGACGGTCGGTTTCAGGAGGGGGTTCCCGGAGTGGGTAAGGAAGAAGTCCATGACATGGTGCACGGCGACGATGAGCTCGGCGGCCTGGTCGGGGTCGTTCTCGCGGCCGAGCTCGAGGACGTGGTCGAGGCGCTGGTCGAAGTCTGCGACGTCGTCGTCGGTCAGATTTGGGAGGGCGGTCTCGGCGCCGAGGGCCCAGAGGGTGGACATGATCTGCACCCCGGCGAGGAACAGGGCAGGGCTCGGCTGCGTGACGCGGGTCCACCGGTTGGGTTCCATGTCCACCAGGCCCACCTCGGTGAGCTTCGTCAGGGCCTGTCGGACGGGGGAGCGGCTGACGCCGGTGAGTTCGGTGAGGGTGGCGTCGTCGAGGTCGGTTCCGGGTGGGAAAGTGCCGTTGAGGATGCGGGCTGCGATGACGTCGTAGGCGTGGTCGTGCAGGAGGCGCCGGTTGACCGCGAGCTTGGCGGGGGTCGTGGGAACGGGCATGGGAGGTGACCTGACTTCAAGGCGGGGTGTTCGGGTGGTCCTTGAGTCTAAATTGGTGACGGCCAGCGGAGGGCTGGGGGAGGGGCGGCGAGAACGCTTCGCGTTCCCGCAGCCGGGAGGGGTGTCGGTGTGCGCCGTGCAGATGGCCGAGTACGACTCGAGCAGGGCGCATCGGTGGCAGGTGCCGAGGTGGTCAGGACATCCCCACCTGCTGGCTCGAGCTGCTCGGTGGGGTGGTGGCGGTTACGAAGTCGGTGGGTCGGGGTGCGGTGGTGTCGGGCGGGGCGTCGTCGAAGATGCCGAGAAGGGTCTCGTAGTCGATAGTCCGGTCCAGGTAGTCCAGGACCTCGGCCGCGGTGCAGGCAGTGATCGTCGTACGCAGTTCAGTGGTGCCGGCGGCGGTGCCGAGGAGCACACGCCAGTGCCGCAACGGTCCTGCAGGGGTGGCGGTGTGGGTGGAAGCGTCATCGGTTCCGTGGGTGGTGAGCATGGTCAGCTTTCGTGCGGTGGAGATGGCTGTGGCCCGCAACGCACGCTGCGGGCCAAAGGGATGGTCGGTGAGGGCATGGGCATGGGCATGGGTGTTGCTGGGCGCGGTCGCCTAGTGGTTCTTCCAGTACTGCCCGTAGGAGGCCCGGAACTGGATCAGGGCTGCATTGGCGGCGAAGAGGACGCCGTTCCAGAACAGGGAGAACGGTCCGAAGACGCCGAAGAGGTGGAGGAGTGTCACGAGGAGAAGGGCGGGGCCGCAAATCGAGAACGTCACGCGCACCCAGAGGGGTACCGGGCGGACTGTGATTTCGGTTGCCATGTGGGACTCCTGCGGGGGAGAAGTAATGGGGAGTCATGTGCGTTAGCGGTCGGCTCGGGCTCGCGTCTTGCTGTAGAGGGACCGAACAAGGGAGAGCAAGGACGCCAGCCCGAAGCTGAGATAGCTCCAGGTGACGATCGGATCGCCGAAAAAGCCCATCAGGTTCAGAAAGCCAAGAACGACCAGCACGGGCACCCCCACGCGATACGTGACGTCGAGCCACCGCGGCGGTGGGGGATCGGCCTGGCGGGTGTTCATGCGCAGTTCTCCTGACGAGAAGGGGTGTGGGGCGCCCTGACCCGAACAGGGCGCCCCATGTGCTCCGACGGGGCAGGTGTGGGCTGGTCCACGTCGTGCACAACGGAGAAGGCGGGGCACCTCCCCACAGGAGGTGCCCCAACCCGAAGGATTGCCCCTACACAGTGCGACCGACGGGCAGTTGCCCACCCAGGGTGACGGTTCTGGGTGGTGCATCGAGGGAGAGCTCGACAGCCCCGAGGTTAGAGCAGGATTTTCAGAAGATCAATATTTATGCGGGGCGTCCTGTCGCCTGCCGACAATTGCTCGCACTCCCGACGTGGGGCGCGGGCTGGCTGCGCCGCCTGGAGGGTGAGCGTCGCTAGATCTTGTAGGACGTCTTGGTGGGGACTAGTCGCCGAGGAGTGCCAGGGCAATCCAGTCAGGAGCAGAGGAGACGACGCCAGCTCGCGTGAGGCAAGGCCTTGGCTGGGGGTTCAAAGGTGTTGTGCCTACACGCTGTTTTGGAACGCCTCTGCCGGGGCCGCGTACGATTCAGGCATGTTCGGCACAGGAAACATCATTATTACGGTTCTAGTTCTCGTGGCCATTATTGCGGTCGCCTCTTGGGGCGTGCAGACGCTTCTGTCTCGGCGTCGACGCCGCCTTGACGACAAGTCGCCCAACTGACACTCTCTTGGATCAATATCTCAGAATTTCTCTGGGAGATTGTCAGGAGGTAGGAAATGCAGCTCACTTCTCGAGTTCCCAGGATAATCACCGCCGCCGTAGCGAGTAGCGCCCTCGTCGGAACAATTCTGGTCGGCGCAGCTCCCGCAAACGCGGCCAACCCAGGGTTGCTGACGGCGTCGCAGGAGGAGTCTGTCCGGGCGACGATGGACAGTGTTTCCATCGATGCTCGCATCCAGGACGAGCTGATCGCCAAGCTGAACGCCGGACAGCTGCTCGACTCTCAGACCGACGCAGCGCCCGTTCGAACCACCACCGAGTACACCGAAGACGGCCTGGTGCGGACGGTCGACGTGTTCCTGGACGGCTCCCAGCGCTGGATTGAATCGGACGTGCCGGCTGTCGCTCAGGCGCGCGGGCTCAATCCGTCGAAGAGCGGATGCAAGTCCTCCGGTGGCTGGTACACGGGGTGCAAGGTCGGGATTGCCGACCTGGTCAGCAACGCCGGTTTCTTCGCTGACTACACCACCAACCGCATTCGCGACGTCCGCGGGAAGTACTGCAACAACTCCGTCGGTAACGCATCGTGCTCCGCTTCCCTGAAGCGGGCAACGGCATCGTCGGCAGGCCCGGCGTGGGCCGAGCTGTCGTTCGTCGCCGGTGTCGGGCCCATCGGCAACGTCTCGTCGGGCGCCTTCGGTCTTCGCGTGAGCGGGAACTCGGCTTCCCTCTACGGTTGATCCTTCAACTGTCGCAGCGGCCCCCGGTCAACTTGACCGGGGGTCGCTGTGCGTTTGCACGTCGAGGCGCGCCTGCCAAGGGAGTTGTTCCAGGCCCGTGTCGGCGGAGACGCGCCCCAGGCGCCAACTGAGGTAGACCCGACTGCTGGACCCTCAATCTGACATAAGGTATATTATCGGCTAGTAAGCGAGGGGGCAGGTAGGTGTCGATCTGTCTGCAAGTTGCTCGCCAGGTAGTGAATGGCGAGGCCAAGCCCGGCTAGGGCTAGCGCGACGCGGCCCACGCCGGCGAACGGGCCAGCCAGGGTCAGGACGTTGTACAGGGCGTGTCCGATCGCGAGGCCCAGCAGCGAGCCAGTGCGCCGGTAGAGGGCAGCAACCAGGACGGCCCAGACGGCCATGCCGATGGCGCCCCAGCCGTAGTAGAGGTGGAAGGGAATGCGGAGCACAACCGCGACAGCGGCGACCGTCCACCAGCTGTATCCGGTTCGGCGAAGAACTGTCGCGACGACCCCCACTAGGACGAATTCCTCTGTCGGGCCCGCCAGGAGAAGGCTCAGGGTCCAGAGGATGGTGCTCAGCCCCATGTTCATGTCCGGGAACGGGTAGCTCATTTTCTCGAGGGACAGCACCGCCGATACCAGGGACACCCCTATGAATCCGACCAACATTGCAAGCGCAGTAAGAGGCACGGTCCGGAGCATGGGCCGCCAGTGCTCGCGCGGCAGCTTTTGCCCGCGGAACACGCGCATGACGACGAGGGCAAGCGTCACCACGAAGACATCGACGACAAGCGACGCGACAGTCGACGGTAGGCGGTCAGGGCTTGCCTGAGGCGGGGCCTCGGCGCCGTTAAGGACGAGCACAGCGGCAAGGATGCCCATGCCCCAGCCGAGGGCATACAGGACGGCAATAGCAACCCACGCGAAGGAGCGCTTGGTGACGCGCGACGGTCCGGGGTCAGGAGTTCTGAGGCCCGTTCGATCGGTGTCGCGAAGGTCGCGGACTATCCAGGAGACCTGAGGCCACGGCCAGCGCCTATTGCCGGCGTCGTTTCCTGATGCTTCGGACACGGTCCCCCTCGTCTACCGGCGGCCTAGATCCCCGACGCCGATCGATATTCTGAAACAACGAACCGTATCGCACAGCGCCACCCGAGCAAGAGATGCGGTCCGCGGCGCAGGCGAAGTGCCCTGACGTAGCTGCGACAGCAGCTGCCAAGATCAGATACTGGGCGGATGACGGACCCAACCTTCGACCCGCCCGAGCTTCTGTACCACTACACGACCGCGAGCGGCCTTCTGGGGATACTCGAGAAGAAAGCTTTGTGGGCCACGGACGTCGGCTATCTCAACGACTACATGGAAGTCGAACTGTCGATCGATGAACTCATCAAGGCCCTCGATGCCAAGTGCTCGGACCGGGAGCCTGCGGACGTCGTCGGGCTGCGAATGGCGGAAACCAGCCTCGTCGACCACCGTGGTGGAGGGCGCTTCGGCCCGTTCGTGGCCAGCTTCTGCGAAAGCGGAGACCAGCTCAGCCAGTGGCGCGGATACGGCCACGGAAGCTACGCGCTCGGTTTTGACTCTGCTGCCCTCTCTAGCCTGCCGCCGCTCGAGGATGGAACACCGGTAGATCTACTCCGCGTGGAGTACGACGACGACGCACAAGCTCGGATGCTGGCGCGAGTCATCGCAGAGGTGGAACACCTCGATCCGTCCGTCCATCACCATTGGTATGAACCGCTCGACGCGGCCATGCGCGGGTTGGCGTCGATCAAGGATGCCGGCTTCCACGAAGAGAACGAGTGGCGCCTATACGCACTTCCGCAAGGCACGTTCACGATGGAGAAGCACCGTGCTCTGCCCAGCGGGGCCATCGCCCCGTACATCGAGGTGCCCCTGCCTCTCGCAGCCCTTAAGCGCATCGTCATAGGGCCCGGGGCCTTCAACCCTGCCGACATTCGACCGCCGTTTGAGTGGCGTGGGCAGACCCTTGGGCGAGTCCATGCCCCTGAGGATGCTATTCACAGACTGCTAAGACAGCACGGCCTTCACTTCATGCCGGAGCGATCTACCATCCCCTATCGGACGTAGGCCCGGCCACAAACGGTCGTTTGTGATCCGGCTCGAGCGCCTCGGGGGCGGCCGCGGATTTCCGCGGTGCCTTCAGGATCAATACTCGGGGTCAAAACCGATTCGGATCAAAACCTGCCAATAGCCTTTTATGAGCCTTAGAGGTAGAATCGAGGGGGCGAAGGGAATCACGATGAGGCTTGCTGAGCAGTCGAGTGTCGAAGACACCGTGGTGATCTACGACGTCATGCGCGAGAGCGCGAACCGTCTGGTCGCCAAGCTCGCGAACACGTCGACGCTCCGAGGTGGAGCCGTGGAGCACGCGACCGTTCTTCGTCAGATCGATGGCGTCCGGGCCCGCGCCGACGAGACGCCCACGCGTGACCACGCCGCGATCCTCGAGGCCACGGACACCTTCCGCAGGGAAGCGCAGGCACTGCCGGCCGCATGAGCGCACCAGGCCCCTACGACCTCTCTAACGTCCAGCTCCGCGACATCTTCGACGCGTTCATTCGTCCGCAACTCCTCGGCCAATTCCGCCCCTCAGCTGCACCGGTCATCGTCCTTCTCGGTGGTCAGCCGGGAGCGGGCAAGACCCGGGCGACGAACGAGATCCGGGCTCAGTGCCGGGGCTCTGACATCACCGCGATTGTCGGGGATGACTTCCGGAGCTTGCACCCCGCCTACGCGCGATTGGTCTCCGAAGCGCCGGCGTTGATGCCGGATGCGACCGCGCCGGCAGCTGGGGCGTGGGTGCGGATGGGGATCGACCTGGCCCTCGAGACGCGATCCTCGATCCTCGTCGAGGGAACGTTCCGCCGCCCCGAGGTGACCCTCGGAGAAGCTGACCGGTTCAAAGCGGCCGGCTACCAAACGCACCTCATCGCGTTGTCCGTGCCGGCGTCGCTAAGCCGGCTGTCCACTCTCGGCCGGTACGTCGAGGACCACCGCCGAAGCGGTGAAGCACGCTGGACCCCCCTCGAAGGCCACGACGCCGGCTACGCCGGCACACCGGCCACCGTCGCCGCGGCCGAAAGACACCCCGCGATTGATCGCATCAGCGTCTACAACCGGGACGGCACCGAGACCTTCACCGCCTCCCGCCGGGACGGAGACCCGATCCAGGGCGCTGCGACCGCCGTCGAGATCGGCCGCCTCGCCAAACTCCCCGCCCTGCCCGCTCTCGGATGGCTCCGAGACCTGCACAACGACGTCACCTACGTGATGGAGTCGGCATCGTTCACCTCGTCCATGGTCCCGCTGATGACGCAGCTCCTGACAGACGCCCAGGGAGTGATCCCCGCCGCGCACCCCGACCCCACCAGTGCCGGCTACCGAGATGCGACCCGCACGATAGAGGCCGACGGCACCCGGATGACGGCGCTGCTCCGAGCCCGCGAAGCCCAGAGCGTCGCCCGTGCAAGCCACCCGCCGCAGCGGTCGCGCACCCACCCGACGCAAGGGCCGGCCGCATCGACAGGGAAAGCACCGGGCATCGACCCTGGCCGCAGTCCTGGACGGGGGCGGTGACTGTGGGAAACACCATCGGATACGCCCGCGTGTCCACCGACGACCAACTCCTCGACTCCCAAACCGACGCCCTCACCAAAGCTGGCGCCGTCCGAATCTTCACCGACAAGCTCTCCGGCGCCACGACCGCACGGCCCCAGCTGCAGGCATGCCTGGCGTACCTGAACCCCGGCGACGTCCTCGCCGTCTACAGCACGGACCGCCTCGGCCGCAGCGTCACCGACCTCATCGACATCGTCGAAGGCCTCCACAGCCGCGACATCCAGTTCAAGTCCCTCACCGAGCCATTCGACACCACCGACATCGGCGGCGAGCTCTTCTTCCACATCGTCGCCGCGTTCGCCCAGATGCAGCGCAAGCAGATCAGCGCAAAGACCAAGGCCGGCCTGGCAGCTGCCCGAGCACGCGGCCGCGTCGGAGGACGCCCCACCGTCATGACGCCTGACAAGATCCGAACCGCGAAACGGATGCGCGACGACGGCGACACAATCGCCACCATCGCCGCAACCCTCAGCGTTGGCACGGCGACGGTGAAACGTGCCCTGAAGAAACCCGAGAACGCTGCTTCACCCGTCATCTAGCTGCCCTGCCCCGCTGCGGGGTACTGCAAGATCTCCTCGACGTCGCACACCGGGGAAGAGCGCCTCTTCGATGCGAGCTCGCATCTGACTCCAGCAGATCTACGACTCGGATGGAGGCGTGTGGTCCGTCGTCTTGGCGTCAGGGGCGTCTCGCGCGATCGGTTCGACGGGTGTGCTGGCCGCCCACAGTTCCTCGTAGTGTCCCTGCAGAGCTGCCGTGGCGTCCCGGCCGATGCGCGTGACGACTGTCAACTGTGTGCCTCCAAGGGACGTCCCGAAAAGCAGCGCTTCTCCTGGGCCGGAGGGAAGAACGAGTCGATCGTGAAGTTCGTTGGAGCCTGATGGAAGGAAGCGCAGTTGTACGTCCGGCCGAGCTCCAAGAGCGATTCTGAGCTTCTGTGCCCTTTCGGCTCTGGGCATACCTGCGGCTCCGAGATCTCGCGTCAGGACCCGCTTGACCGAGGTCAGTCTCAGAATCGTGGCGAGGTCATGCGCGGGCAAATACGGATCGATGACGAGCGCGTCGGGAATGTCATCGATGCGGGCGAGGAGCTGGGCGTAGGTGAATGGGTCAGTCATCCGACCCACGACCTCAACCGGCACGGACTCGGAAGCGGACCCCGTTGGGCCATCCTCTGCACGGAGAATGGCTAGCCCCGCGGCGCTGACCGTCACGCCGTCGGAAGATGACTGAAGAAGCCGCGCGTCGACGAGGTAGTCAACGATTCGGGGATGAATGCCGTCGGCGAGAGGGTCAAAGTCGAACAGGTTAGTTCGAGCCTCCACGAACGCGTTCACGTCAGACCGAGACGGTGTGACCCCTTGATCGTTGAGCGTCGCCACGAACAAGAGTGCCCTGAGGGACTTCGGGGCCAGGAGAGCTTTCATGCTCGGAATCTTCGCAGCGAATTCGCTCGTCGACCTCGCGGACTGGAACGTCTAGAGCCTCAGGGGCGTCGCTGAGGTCGTCGGGCCCTAATCGACGACCTGCTGGTCCAATCCGTCGCCGCGAGGTGCTCGAGGGGGCGCCTCACCGTGTATGCCTGCTGCCGGCTTGCCGTCTGGTCGTTTCGTCGGGGCGTGACACGTCGCGCAGATTTCCCAACTTCCATCCTTTTCGGGATGGGGAAGGTGGTACCCGCGGGCGAGGCATTCGGCGGCGCCCGCGTCTTGCTTCTCGTTGAAGCTCAGCACCGTGTTGATGGTCTCGGGGTCGTTGATGAAGTACCCACCATCGCGCCTTGCCCAGAGTCCGGACGTTTCCAACTCGATTGCGCTGACAGTCGTTTCGGCGGAAATGGAGTTCAAGTAGTCGTCCGACACGAACCCTGGGGCGCCACGCTGCACGCTGTCGATGAGAGCGAACGTGTGGAGCTGGAAAGCGGGCATGCTCAACGCTGGCCCGTCACCTGCCTGGATGTAGCGGTCGTCATCGTCCATGCCCGTAGCCTCCCAGATCGACACAGACAATGACTCGCATTGCTCCCGACTGCGCGGGCGCTGTCGTTAATCCGACAGGTATGGGGTGTGTTTGGGCTTCGGTGCTCGCTGTCCAGGTGTGGTGTTCCGTCGCGGATCTAGTTCCTTGGCGAACGGGTCGACAAAGTTCCGATGGTTCGCAGGGACCCAACCTTCGGGAGTGTGGTCCGCCACCGCAGCCTCCTGAGAGAACCCACCCTCGAGGCTCTTCGCGCGACGTGCGGCCATGCGTGCCTCCGCGCGGTCTGCGGCCTCGCGGCGGGCCTGGGTGCGTACCTGCTCAAGGGCAGCTGACTCTGTTGGTAGTGGCGACATGGTCTTCCGTGTCTCGACGGGGTGCTTCTGCCCGTCGCTACTCCGTATCTTGATCGAATTAGCGTTCTTCGCTCTCCAGCTGCCGCTGGGCTGGTCGCTGTCTCGCTCCACGCAGCGACACTAACGGGACGCTCGACGGTTGCCTTCGGGCCGGAGGTCGTTCTGGTCCCAAGTGCTGATTCGACGCTTCGCGCCGACATCTCTCCCCCTAGAGACCCCGCTGCCGCAGGGCGGAGCCCCTGCCCGTCCCTTCGGGCGGGGTGTCGCTTCGCTCCTGGTCGCTGCGCTCCCACTGCGGAGCCGACGCTCCGCGCCGACACCGTCCCCTCGAGGGGACCCCGCTGCCGCGGGGCAGAGCCCATACCCGTCCCTTCGGGCCGGGGAATGCTTTGCATTCCTGTCTCTTCTAGCTTGCCGTACCGTCCCCCGGAGCTCAACGCGAGCGCCTCCGGCGCCGGGATTCCTCCGAAACTTTCCGGACCCGCGGTCGCAAGCTCCCTTATTTCGGGCCCGGAAACTTTCTCCCCCTCCCGGTCCCTCGCTTATGACCTCCGTGTGCCGTGCCGGCCAGCGAGATGAGCCAGGAAGGCAAAAAACAAGTCGGCACAACGAAAGGGCCACACCATGACCACCACTACACCCACCACTCGCGACCCCGCCGAGGGCACCCTCACGGGCATTCGCGTCAACGTCGACGGCACCCTCGACACCGTCACCGTTGACCAGACCTCGGGCCGCACGCGGGGCCTGAACAAGACCATCGGGTCGGACCGGTTCGACGTCGTCGCGTTGCGGCTCGGGATCGACGTGTTCGTCGACGACGAAGGCCTCTACAACGCAGGCCACAACCCGGTTTTGTCCGGGATGGCGTCGAGCGTGTTCCCCACCAGCGGGGCAGCCCTCCACCTGCACGGGGCGGGGTTGTTCCTCGGGGTGGACAACGCCACCGGCGACACCATCAGCCTCGCCGGGGTCCCTTCCAGGATGAGAACGCCGAGCTGGGCGAAGAGCTCAAATCCGTGCTCGGGTTGAGAGAGGTCTGGGTGGCGCCGACGACGCACTCGGCGACCCTGGGCGAAGACCTGTCTGATGCCGTGACGTCGGTTATAAAGGCGATGGAGCTGACACCAGGGGATGTGCTGTTGATTGCCTCGGGGCGGACGACATACGAAGTCTCGCGCGCCTCGTTGCCTCGCTTGCTAGGGGTCCAGCTCGCGCCGACCGTTGGCGGGCTGTCTGAGCCGTCGCCATGGTTTCAGACGAATGAGATCACACTGCGGGCGGCCGAACGCAAGGGTGCGTTCCCGGCGTTTCTGTTCGCGCAAGCGCTGCCAAGCGGGGGCATGCGTCAGTCGCTCGACGATGATGCTGCCTTTCCGCACATGATGGGGTTGTGGCGGACGGCGAAGGGAGCTCTGCTCGGCATCGGAGCGCCAACGCTCACCCGCGATTCGCTCTTGCGATTCATTACGGTACACGAGAGCAATTTCGACTCCGCCGTCGGCGACGTCTGTATGAACATCTTCGACGAGACGGGTGCCGCGATCGAGTTTGATGGCAGCGACCGCATGGTTCGTACCTCACGCGAGATCCTGCAGCGCATTCCACACGGCGCCGGCATCGCAGTTGGGCTCGAGAAGGTGCCGAGCGTACTCGCTGCGGTGCGCGCCCGTCTGATTAACGAGCTGGTAACCGACACAGTCACAGCCCGCGCGCTGCTCGCAGAGAGTGCGAGGGGCTGGGCTAAGTAGGGCAGTCAGTCGTAGCAGGACCGTGGTCGTCCGGGTAGCCATCGACTGCCGAGTCGGCGGACGGTCGTTCAATTTCCTCAATGAACCGGAACGGTCATCCGTGTTGACGCCCTTCTGAAATGTCATTATCCTGGGCGTGCGGCATCTCGTTAGGCGAGGCGTCTGCGCGAACACAGGCCACTGATCCGACGACGTCGAGAGACGCCCAGGGTCAGGACAGATCTCTCCGGCTCAAGGGGTGATCCGAAGTGGCTTCCCGCTCGACCGTCGGTCGTCGGGATCACGTCGTGCAGTGCTGAAGCTCTCACATGGGGATGCCGGCCGGCTCGTTCCGGTGCGCTGACGCGCGTCGTCGTCATGCGCCACGGTCGGCCCGTCGGGGCCCGGACAGGAGGAGGTGATGCTGCATGGGCAGTGGTCATAGTCGCGTTCCTCCTGCCCGCCCCGGGCGCGCCTGACGGTCAGCTGCACCTGCAGTCGGCCGGGCACGGTCGCCCGGCGGTGCTGCGCGCCCCCGGCGCCCCCGTCCCGCACGACCGAAAGGCACCACCATGTCCGTCCCCACCACTCCCGCCTGCGCCCGCTGCGCCTCCTCGGCGACCGTCGCCGCGACCGTCTCGACCCCCGGCACGGTCCGACGCGACCTCGACGCGAAGCTGTCGCCGCTGCGCTCGTTGTTCCTCAACCGGGCCCTCTGGCTCGTCCTCCTGACCCTCTTCGGGATCGTGACGAGCACTCTCGTCGCCGCCCAGGAGGAGATCCTCACGTCCGCCCTCGTCCTCGCCGCGTTCCTCGCACCGATCATCGACATGGGCGGCAACACGGGCAGCCAGGCCGCCACGCTCGTGATCCGGTCGATGGCCGTGGACACCGTCAAGGTGACGTGGCGCGACGTCTGGGCCATCGTCCGCCGCGAGCTCATGGTCGCCGCCTGCCTCGGTGCCACGGTCGCCGCTCTCGAGGTGGTCCTCGCGTACTTCGTCAAGAGCGTCAGCCTCGACATCATGATCATCGTCGGGGCCACCATGCTGATCGTGACCGTGGTCGGCGGGCTCTTCGGCGCCGTGCTGCCCTTCGCGGCGCGCGCCCTGCGGATCGACCCGGCGACGCTCTCGGCGCCGCTGATCACGTCGATCATGGACCTCGTGGGCGTGACGATCTACTTCTCGATCGCCGCCCTCGTGCTCAGCGACCAGCTGCTGTGAGGCCGCGATGGATTTCACAGCCCTCGCTCCGCAGCTCGGCGGGGTGGCCCTCGCCGCCCTGCTCGGCGCGGCCGTCGGCGCGGAGCGTCAGATCCGGTCCCGCAACGCCGGTGTCCGCACCAACGCCCTCGTCGCGCTCGGGGCGGCCCTCTTCGTGGTGATGGGGTCCCGTGCCTTCGACGGCCCCGAGGCCGACCCCACCCGCGTCGCGGCGCAGGTCGCCTCGGGCGTGGGGTTCCTCGGGGCCGGCGTCATCATGAAGCAGGGCGCGTCGATCTCCGGTCTCAACTCGGCGGCGACCCTGTGGGCGGCCGCCGCGGTGGGCACGCTCGCCGGGGCCGGGCTGCCGCTGCTCGCCGCCGCCGGTGCGGCCCTCGTCGTGGCCGTCAACGTGGTCATGCGGCCCCTCGGCCTCGTGCTCGACCGGGCGCCTCCCGCGGCCCGGGAGCCGCTCGAGACCGACTACCGGCTGACGGTCACCTGCGCCACCCGGCACGAGGCCGAGATCCGCCGGCTGACCTTCGACGCCGTGCACCGCTCGCCCTTCGTGCTGCGCTCCATCGCCGCCGAGGACGAGTCGGCCGAGCGCGTCTGCATCGAGGTGATCGCGTCCGCGATCGGTCGCGACGACCTCGCGATGGAGGCGGCGATCGCGCGGATCGTCACGGCGCCGGAGGTGCTCGGGGTGCTCTGGACGGCCGAGACGACCGGCGACTGAGCTGAGTGCGCCGCGGCTGTCACATCGTGTTCCGAGCGTCGCGGCTTGGCGTGACGAGAGCCGATGCTCAGGACGTGATGCGACACGGTCCGACGTCTCATCAGCGTGACGCTACCGGGGGCGGGAAGGTGACCGTGGCGGAGAGCCCGCCCTGCGGGCGGGCCTCCAGGGCGAGCTCGGCGTCGTACCGCTCGCAGACGGCCGTCACGATCGACAGGCCGAGGCCGTGCGAGCCCGCGACCCGCCCGGCCCTGCGCTGGAACGGCTCGTGCAGCCGCGTGACCTCGTCGGTTGCGAGGACCTCGCCGTCGTTGACGACGCGCAGGCAGCCAGCGTCGAGGCGCACCTCGACGGTGCCTCCGGGGGCGCCGTGGCGCACGGCGTTGCCCACCAGGTTGCCCACGAGCACCTGGAGCAGCACCTGGTCGCCCTGCACGACCACGGGCTCCAAGGGCGGCCCCGACCGCTCGACGGTCGTGCCGCGGGCCTCGGCCTCCTCGCCCGCGGCACAAATCGCGGCGTCGACGACCGGGCCGAGGTCGACGCGCCCGCGGCGCACCTCGCCGGACTCCGCCTCCGCCAGCGTCAGGAGGGCCGCCACCGTGTCCCGGCTGCGTGCGTTCATCTCCCGGAGCCGGCTGGCCAGCCGGGGGAGGTCGACGGCCTCCGGGTCGGCCAGGGCGACGTCGAGCATCGCCTGCGTCGTCGCCAACGGCGTCCGCAGCTCGTGCGACGCGTTCGCCGCGAAACGCCGCTGGACCTCGTACGAGGCGTCGAGACGCTCGAGCATGTCGTCGAACGTGGACGCTAGCCGGTGAAACTCGTCGTGGGGCCCGGCGAGGGCGATCCGTCGGTCGTCGAGCGCCGCGTCGCGGTGCCCGCGGCCGAGCTCGGCGTCGCGCGCGGCCCTCGTCAGGTGGTCGAGGGGGCGGAGCACCCGGCCGGCGACGAGCCAGCTGAGCAACACGCCGACGACGAGCGAGACGGCGAGGACCACGAGGGAGGTGGTGAAGAGGACCCGCAGGAGGTCGTCCTCACCGCTGATGGACAGCGAGAACGTCTCCCTGTACGAGGTCGGGTCGAGCAGGGGGGCGGTCTCCGCCACGTCGACGTCCACGCCGCGAGAGAACATCGGGTCGTGGTCGTCGCTGTCGGCGGTGCGGAGCGACGTGATCTCGTACCGCGGCACGAACGTCATGACGAGGACGACGCTGGCGACGATGGAGCCGCCCACGACGACGAGCAGGCCCGAGAAGGCCAGGGTCAGGCGGGTCCGGGCGCTGACGCGTCGGGAGGAGCGGATCCAGGGGCGTCGATGGGTCACGCGTCGTCGCCGGGGAGGACGCGGTAGCCGACGCCGGGGACGGTGTGGATCATCCAGGGCTCGCCGAGTCGCCGCCTCAGGTTCGAGATCGTCACCCTGACCGAGTTGGTGAAGGGGTCAGCGTTCTCGTCCCACGCCTTCTCGAGCAGGTGCTCGGCGCTCACGACGCCTCCGTCGGCCTCGAGCAGGACGCCGAGCACGGCGAACTCCTTGCGGGTCAGCCGCACGTGGCGGCCGGCGCGGCTCACCTGGTGACGGAACGGGTCGAAGCTCAGCTCACCGCAGGTGAGGACGGGCGGGCGGGCCGTGCCGGATCGCCGGCCCAGCGACCGGAGGCGCGCGACGAGCTCGGGGAACTCGAACGGCTTGGCGAGGTAGTCGTCGGCCCCCAGCTCGAGCCCCGACACCGTGTCGCGCAGGCTGCCCGCCGCCGTGAGCATCAACACGGCGGGACCGTCGCCTGAGGCGGCGATCGAGGCGCAGACGTCGTCGCCGTGCACGAGCGGCAGGTCGCGGTCGAGAACGACCACGTCGTAGTCGTTCAGGTCGAGGCGGTCGAGGGCGGCCTGGCCGTCGTGGACGACGTCGACGGCCATCGAGGCCCGCTCCAGGGTCGTCTGGACCGCCTCCGCGAGGTAGGCCTCGTCTTCTGCCAGCAGCACCCGCACGGTGGTCCCCTCGTCGTCTCGCAGGCCAACCCCGCTCGACAGAGCTTGACATGTGGAGCATCACGAGAACATAAAGCATCCTGTTTACGGGCTGGCAACGCGCCAGGAGGTGGGCTGGACCCGGCCGTACCGCTGGACGTGCCGAGGCCGTTCCCGACCGCCTCCCGTCGTACGAAGGGAAGTCCGCATGACCACCACCACCACCACCTGCCGCCCCCGTCGCCGGACGTCGTCGCTGGCGGCCCTGGCGTCCGTGCCCCTGCTCGTGCTCGGCCTGGCCGCGTGCTCGCCCTCGTCGTCCGGTTCAGGTTCCGGGTCCGGGTCCGGCGTGAAGTCCGACTCGCAGGTCGCCAGCGACGCACTCGCGTGGGACGTCGCCAACGCCCAGTGCATGCGCGCTGCGGGCTTCGACGTGCCGGACCCCTCGTCTGACGGCACGTCGCAGGGACTTAAGGTGGGCGACGACATGGACGCTCTGGGCCGCGCTTCCGAGAAGTGCACTGCGGAGGTGACGGACGACCTCGGCCCGCGACCCGTGTCGGCGTCCGAGAAGAAAGCGCAGGAGGACCACCGGGAGGAGACGCGCAAGACGACTGCGTGCCTCCGTGAGAAGGGCTTCGACGTGTCGGATCCTACGGACGGTTCGTACATCCCCGAAGGCCTCGCGGACGTGCCTGATGAGGCATTGCAGGCGTGCGGGATGGCCGGCGGCGGCGGCGCCGTGACGGTCGAGCGATGAATGAGGCACAGAAGCGTCCACGGTCCCGGCGTCGGTGGGTCTGGGGTTCCGTCGTCGCGACGGCGACGGCGACGGCCGCCTGCGCCGTGGCCGCGGTGGTCCTCGTGGGGCTGCCGTCGGGCGCCGAGGGAGCCGCCTCCCCGGCGGATGCCGCCTCGTCGACGGGCGAGGTCGCGACGGCCGAGGTCGTGCGCGGCGACCTCTCCGGCACGACCACGCAGCCGGGGAAGCTCGGGGTGCTCGACGGCCCGGCCGTCGTCGCCGGCACCGGCGGCACCCTGGTCTCTCGAGCTGCCGCAGCCGTACTGGCGGACGCGTGGGCACACTGACCTAGCAGTCCGAGGCGTCTGATCCATCAGGCGGTTCAGGAAGTCGATGACGAGGCAGCGCGCCGCGGGGACCTTCCTCGCGGCGCGCTGTCGTATGAGGAGCTGCCGGTCGAGGCCGTCAGTCGGCGATGAACGGCGTCCCGACAGCTGAGGTGCCGGCGACCTGAGATCAATCGACGCTCACACCGTCCGGTGAGCCATCGGCTATCGGACACCGATTGGGCATCTCTTTACCTGCCCCACCTGTCCTGCGCAGTCAGTCCGAATGGATGCGTCTTAGAAGGTTTGCGAGGAGCAGGGCTGCGTCTGCTGCAATGCCGGCCTCTTTGCGCGTAATAGTGGCTCGCCGGTGCTTGACGGCTTGTGCGAACTCGATCGCGGCGCGAGCAAGCTTGCGGAGCTCTGCATTATCGGGGCCGACCAACTCGACCTCGATGTATCGATCGAGTCGTTCCTTGGTTTTCTGCACAGGCGGCTCTGCCTCTTCGTCGCGCTGGTGCTTTTCATGCTGGTAGAT
>Ga0265797_10006439_pt1 | contig 16561 bp, 15 predicted proteins | sample P2T30metagenome_FD_192433 | JGI IMG/M metagenome (GOLD analysis project Ga0265797, IMG submission 192433) | Plant litter microbial communities from East Loma Ridge, Irvine, California - P2 T30 | ecosystem: Environmental > Terrestrial > Plant litter > Unclassified | place: USA: California... | reverse complement strand
TCCCTCATGGCGTTGGCGAACTTGGTGGCAAGGAAGATGTTGTCACGCTTGCCCGGGTTCAGCTTGAACCACTTGCCGAGGAGGTCTTCGCTGTCTTGGTACATGTCGGCGGTGTCCCAGAAGAGGTCGCCCTCGTCGTAGACCTTGTCGAGGACCTTGAAGCGCTCCTCGTCGGGCTTCGGCTGGCCGTAGAAGGCGCTCTGCGGCAGATCTAGTCAGAAAACGAGAACGGTGGCGATTGAAGTACCAACTGATGGAGACCTACCAGGCCCATTGTGCCATAGCCCAGCCTGGTGACTTGTGGTCCATTCTTGCCGAGCTTGGCGGTCGGCAGCTTGGGGTGACCAGTGACCTTGCCGACGGCTTCCTTGACCTTGTCCATGGTGTTTGTTGTTTGTTTTGTGTTGTTTGAAAATGGGTGTTGTTGTGAAGGAGGAAGAAAAGGTTGATGAGGGAATGAAATTCAGGTGATGACGAGGTTGTCTTTATAACCGCTTCACGTGCAACTGAGCAAGAGCGAGTAGCCGTGAGCTCTTTCCGTCTTGCCTTCCAATGCCATCACGGTCCGTCTAAACCACCCGCATGACGTGAGCTGTTCGGATTTTAGAAGGATTTATGGATTTAAGCAAATCCCAAAAAGTGGAGATCGAATAGGAATCGAAGGAAGCGTTCGGAAGGAAGCTTTGCGCTTGATGTGCGCAAGTGTATACCTAGTAGTTACTAGACCTAGGTATACTGAAATTGAAGCTTACATATACGAAGAACTAAGATACCTAGGTACTCTTTGAAGCAGCTAGATATGCAGTCAGACTACAACAACTCCTGAAGCTGTATCTCGGCGGCACATATCATCATGTTTGGACGCATTCGCATTGGTCAGCTGTACGCAATCCTCCACGCGTGGAGGTGGGGACATCCAGATGCGACTATCATCTTGTATGCAGATGTTAGATCCTACCATGCAGTGGAGAATCCCTACTCCGCACGGGCAGTCCTGCCTTGTGCGTTCCGATGAATGGCGGTGTTAGACTGGATCCAAGTTCCAAATAGTTACATCTTCGTGTCTTTGTTGTTGGGGCTGCAAGGGTTAACGCTCCTGTTAGATTCTACCATCAACCCTCCAACACTTGCACAACTCAGACTTCGAACACGGCGAGGAGAAAATGGGCTCAGTGATGGGCACATGCTGCTTTGACCGTGTAGTCGTTTAGCCAGACGTATATTAAAAAGACGTGGCGTGAGCGATTGACTAGCGCTTAGCTCAGCCGCACCTGCAGTAGGCGAATATGACTGACAATCTAGGTGGACGAGCTTCCCTGAGCTACCCTTGTGTTCATGTCTTGGAACAATGATCTGTGAGCGCTGCAGGACGGCGTTCTTCGCGCCTGGTACATGGAAGACACTGCGAACTGGACAAAGATTCGACATTTTGCAATGGGCGTGCGAATTACCAAAGGACAAGGACTGTACCCTCTGCTCAACAGTTTTGAAGGACACTCTCGCGGCACTCTCGACATCTCAAACCACAACCGAGAACCTCGAGAAGGAATTAAATGCCAGGGACTGGCGGCATGAAGTGGAAATATGGCCCCAGCTACCCGTCAAGATTGAAAGACGCACTGGACGCCTATCCTTCATAGTTGGCCCATGTTCGGCCGACTTTGGGCTCAAAGATGGTTCTACGTATAGTGCCGTCAGCCTAAAGGCCAGGCTTTTCATCATGTCTCCCAGACCACGCGGAAGTGAGAAAGCATCCAACACTCGCGGCAGCAGCACGGAGAGTGAGCAATCGATACAGCAGGCCAAGGATTGGTTACAGGCATGCAACAATAGCCCTGAACATGCTGAGTGCGCTTTCATGGCACGAAACCAGACAAGTCGAGGTCAGCCGTCTGGCGAGTCATTGTTCGTCCCGACTCGCCTCCTAGACGTCGGCACCATCGATCAACCAGAGATCCGTCTCGTCGCAGACACCAAGCAAGAAGGCGTTCAAGGCCCATACACCACCCTTAGCCACATGTGGGGCATCCCAATGGGCGACCGCTTCCAGCTAACAAACGAGAACTACTCGCAGTTCTGCCAGCGCATCGACATCACAGACCCCAAGCTAACCCTGACTTTCCGACACGGAATGGAAGTCACGCGGCGCATCGGGGTGAGGTATCTCTGGATCGATTCCATCTGCATCAATCAAGGCGACGATGCTGATTTCGTGCGAGAGAGCACTAAGATGGAGGAGATTTACCGTAACTCGTACTGCAATATCGCGGCTGTGGATTCGGAGAATGGATCGCAAGGGCTTTTCCGGTCGCGGTCTCCTGAGGACCTTCCGCCTGATATCGTCAAGTTCGATGGGCGAAGCTACACTTTCCTGCGTCCGGACCTGTGGGATCAACAAGTCCTCAGCGGTCCTTTATATTCACGTGGCTGGGTGTTGCAGGGTAAGATATACTGTTCCTGCTTGACTGTTGAGATAACTGACCACACTCTTAGAACGCATGCTAACCCCCCGAATCCTGCACTTCACCTCCCAGCAAATCTTCTGGCAATGCCCCAGCCTCACAGCCTGCGAATCCTCCCCCTCCAGCCTCCCGCCCGGCGTCCACGGTGCCGACACCAAACTCGAGCTCAAATGGCGCCGCGCCCTGCACCAAGACCGCCTCACGGATCTCGACACCGCCGATCTCAACGCGATCTGGCAGCACATCATCCGCAGCTACACCAGCTGCAACCTGACCTTCAGCGGCGACAAATTGATTGCACTCTCAGGCATAGCGACAGCCATGCAACGCGGGTTAGATGAGAAATTCCTCGCGGGCCTGTGGGATGCGACGAGTGTGCAGGATAGGCCGCTTGCGGATCTGGGCGATCAGCTTTGCTGGAGTGCTAAAACGGGCAGGAAAATCGACGGCAGTCCTTGCGTGCGGTATGAAGACTACCGAGCGCCCAGCTGGTCGTGGGCTTCGATGGATGGGATCGTGACGCTGAGGGATCGGATTATCGAGAGGAATCCGGTTCCGACGTTTGAGATTAGGGGGGTAAGTGTTACGTTGCAGGACGAGGTGTGGGTTACTGGGCCGGTGAAGGAGGAGGGGAGTCGGTTGGAGATACACGGGCAGATGTTGCCGATGGAGTTTAAGAAGATTTCGCGAGAGTGGCATCGGTGGGAGGCACGTTGTGCCGACGACGATGGCGATTTTGTGTTCGATGCGCTTATGGATGATTTTGAGGAGGTAAAGTTGATGAGTAACGACTGTGAGGAAGGCACGATTCTTGCTGAAGTCGTTATTTTGGCTTGTGATGTACCCGATGGCTCTTATGCCGGCCATGGTCTTGTTCTGAAGAAGAACGAGCAGGGAGCGGACACTTATACCCGCGCTGGATGCGTGACATTCTCTGGGTTGTCGAAAGGACAGTGGCAGGCTGTGGTGGAGAGATCAGCGTGGAAATATATTGTGTTGCTCTGAGTGGTCGTAGATAGGTATACAGATCTCGTGGATAGAGGAGGATGACGAATGCTTAGATGTGGTTATATTGTATTCTTCTTCGTGTTGTATATGTACATTCCTTTATTCTTACTACAATTCATGCTCTGGCCGAGCTATCGTGGCTCATGAGTTTCTGAGTGCTTGACGTATTCGCAGCTTACGAATGCCATAGATGCACGATGCGGTTCGGTGTTTCTGCAAGCTGGCAAGGCTCCGATACATATATTGCCGTTTCCGAAGAGCGTTGCTTCGTCTTGTATTGTGTCGACGGGTTTTCCCTCAAAGCAGAATGCCACTTACAACCTTCAGCAAGGCTGGTGGCACAGTCGTCTCTCATGTAATGTCTTCTCGTCCAGCCCATCCCCATCACTTCCCTTCACCCTCCTCCTTCTTCTTGGCCACAGTCCTCGGCGACCCCCTCGACACAAATGCCCCCACCCCCAAAATAATCCCCAAAACCCCACTAACCATCACAAACTGAAAAAGCGGACTACTCCCCCCACCCCCATAATCCAAATCATCCAGCGTCCTCTCCACCCTCCTTCTCGCCCGATGCCGCGAGCGATCCAGATTCTCGTGCCGCACCTGATGCCCATGCTGATCGAAATGCGGCACATCATTATCCATGCCCTGCGCGAAACCGCCCGGTCCCGTCCCCGGCGCCCCAGAACCTTGGCCGTGGTGGTCGTACGTCCCGTCCGGACCGCTCGGCGCGTGCTGTGAGCGCTTCTCGCTTTGCGCGCCGTAGCCGCCGGAGCGGTAGAACGAGGGCGGCGGGCCTTTGAATTGTGTGCGTCTCTTGCTTAGGCCTGAGGCTGGGCGGCCGCCGGCAGGCGTGCTGTGGGAGGAGTAGGAGCCGCGGTGGCCGTTGAAGTCGCTGCCGGGGCCGCCTGAGAAGGATTGGGTGGAGGGCAGGAAGTCGCGGTCGTAGGTTTTGCGCTTGTCGGCGGAGCCTAGAATGGAGTAGGCTTCGCTGATGGCGACGAAGCGCTTTGATTTGGAGGAGTCGTTGGGGTGGAGGTCGGGGTGGTTGGCTTTGGAGAGCTTGTAGAATTGTCTGGGACGAATGCTGTTAGTGGATTGCGAGTATGGTCGGATGGAGGAGATGATCTCACTTCTTTACATCCGTCGGCGAAGCATCTGTCGGTACACCCAGCGTCTCGTAGTGATTTGGCATAGAGGGACTAGCCATCATGCGCGGCGTTTGGTGAAAGGCGCGCTGCTGGGCCATTGGGGCGCGCGGAGTCTGCTTGTAACATATTGGCTGCAGTCGCCGAAGCAGACATGACCGCACAAGCATGCCTTGTATGCGGCATCTGAGGGCAGAGAATGTGAGGGTTTCGAAGAGATATGTTGTGGTTGCTGGTGGTTTGCGATTTGCTTTGCTTGGCCCAGACGGATGGCGCAGGTACGAATATGGTGATGTCACTTCAAACGATTCATATGATGTTTGGCGGACGTGCGAGATCGGATAACAAGGGTGCCGATCGCGGAGATTGATACGAAGATATCCTGTGTGCATCACTTACATGTCTGAGATCTTGCCTATACAGAGTAAAGGTAGACAAGACGGAAGCTTGCGATACAACTTACCATCTCTCTTCTATACTTTATCTGTGCTCTTGTTCATGGCAAGGTAGACAAACAAAGCACAGATCCGCAAACAGAGACTCTTCCAAAGGCGACAGCATACTTATCTAGCACTTCTAACCTCAAACACCCTCCCTAACATCCCTCTTCCCCCCCTCAACTGACACCCCAACCGCCTCCTCCGCCTCAATCGTCTTCCTCCTCACAGCATCCACATCAAACTGCGCCTTGCTATTGAAAATCGTCTCCATCTCCTCGATACTCCTTCCCTTGGTCTCCTTCAGGAAGAAGAAGACCAGCCCAGACATCACAATGTCTAGGGCGGCGTAGAACAGGAAGACGTACGAGCCCATCTTCGCGATCATGTAGGGCGTAACGAGCGAGTACATGAAATTGAAGAGCCACTGCGTGGATACGCCTACTGAGCTGCCGATTTCGCGGATGCGGGTTGGGAAGATCTGAGAAATTCATTAGCTGTGCTTTTTAAGAGTATGAGAGAGAAATTCGGCTTACTTCTGCGCAGTAAGGCCAAGGCAAAGGACCCCAGCTGAATTGATAGATGGTGTTTGTGATGAAGATCATCGCCACCGTAGCAATACCCGCTGAAGTGGCGGAACCAGCATTAGGGTCCGGCGAAGGCGTGGTGTTGTTCACAACCGTGACGATGATTAAACATATCGACATGAGCAGGGCGGCGATCCACAGCGTAGGCTTGCGACCCCAGCGCTCCGAGAAGAAGACGATGAAAGTCAGGACCGTGAGGAACTTTTGGGCACCGAAAAGCCCCGTGATGAGTAGGTTCTGAGTGCCGCCGCCGACGAGGAGCTTGAAGAATTGCGGTGCGAAGTAAGCGAGCGCTGTCATGCCGGTCGATTGTTGGCCAAGGAAGATACCAAAAGCGATTGCAAGGCGCTTCTTGTTCGCTGGCTCCAATAGTTCGCGGCTCTGGAAGCCCTCGCTTGCACGCATCTCTTCAGCGATACCAGCTTTGATCTCAGCAAACTCAGCCTTGACTTCTGGGCCTGTGAAATATCGTCAGCACTACCCAGCAACACTCAGCACACCAACACGCCACATACCATCATCAGCCCTCATCCACGACAAACTAGCCCACGCCTCCTCATACCGCTCCTTCTTGACCAACCACCTCACACTCTCAGGAAACCCAATCAACCCAAACCCAAGAACCGCCGCCGGAACCATCTGCAACCCGACCGGAATCTGCCACTGCGCGGACTGCACCGACATCCCAATCGCAACGCCATAATCAATCCAATAGCTGATCATAACTCCCAGCGCAAACAGCATCTGCATACCGCTGCCCAGCTGTCCGCGGATTTCCTTCGGCGCCATCTCAGCGTTGTAGCTCGGTGCCACGGCCGTGGCGGCGCCGAGGCCCAGGCCAGAGACGAAGCGTCCGACGTAGAAGCAGGCGAGTGAGTGGGATGGTATGACTTGGAGGACCACACCTAGGGTGAACACCGCGCAGCTCGCCATGATTGTTCTCCGCCGGCCGAAGCGTGCAGATACAAAAGAGATGGCTACGGCGGCGAGGAAAGCGCCGACGTTCTGCAGCGAGACCATGACGGCGCTGACGGTCGTTTTGTCGGTGTAGCGGAAATCATTCTGGTAGGATTTGAGGGTGAGGACGCCGCCTGCCAGAGCGTTAGAGAAAGGGTATCACTATGACTGTGAGAGGTTGTGTGACGACGAGGCTTACCGACAATACCTGTATCGTACCCGAACAGGAAGCCAGAAGTACAGATGAAGAAGCCGAAGAAGTAGGCTCGGAAGGCACCAAGCCTTGTGCCAGGAAGCTTCGCCATGTCTACTGAGATAGGGCTGTCGTATAGACGGCAAGACCCTGTGATTTATCGCAAGTCGCAACAGCCAGAAGCAAAAAGCAAGCTTGCGATAGTATAAGGTAGACAACAAAACCCAAGTTCAAAATAACAATGTCTCGCAAGACAAGAAGAAGAAGAGGGGTTCAGCGGTCAACGGATCGACATGCGCTGAAGAAGAAGGAATGCGGCTCGAGCTGTGAGACAAAGCTCCACGTACTAGGTTACTCTATTGATGAATCCTACACCTCCACAGTAATAATATCTTAGCCGCCGTGGCGGAGTTAAAAGTGATTAACTCGCCCGCCACGTTGCTTGGTTTGTTGCTTCGCTTGTCTCGTTGTTGAGGGTAGCACGGCAACACGCGACCTGAGCACGCAATCCAGCTTGCGACCCGAATGGGAAGTCATCAACAATCAGAATAGATTGAGGCGCGGGGTAGGCATTTTGCTGAATGTGCATACGGATCTATCGTGTTTGCAAGTATATACGACTAAGAAAATCATTCACTACAGTGACTAGCGGTTTTAGTGTCTTCGTATGCACATCTATATCGATTGTAACGGCTCGTCGCTGATACACTTCCTCCACAACAACCTCAGTCCTTACGACCACCCCAATATCCTACCTCGTTTGGATCCTGATCTGTGAATGGCGGAAGACCCACATACTGATTAATCCAATTCAACACCGTCTTATGCCAAACCAAACTGTTCTCAGGATTCAGCACCCAATGATTCTCGTCCGGAAACACGAGAAACCGGCTCGGTATCCCCCTAGCCTGCAGAACATTGAACAAAGCGAGACTTTCAGCAATCGTGACACGATAGTCTTTCTCCGAATGAATGACAAGCTCAGGAGTCCTCCACCGGCTCACATTCACGCTCGGGTCCCATCGACGCTGCTCGGAGGAGACTGCCTGCTGTCGCGGCAGCATGGCTGATTCAAACTCGGGCAGCCAGGACGCTCCGTCCATCTCGTAGTAATGGAAATGGAGTTCGTCGGTAGAGAACATTCCAACAGAGCTGAAAATTCCGCCGTGGCAGACTAAGGCCTTGAGTTTTCTCCCGAGCTCTTGTCCTTGGATCCAGTTGATCTGCCAGCGTCAGCTACTTCCTATCGCAACATTTGGGAGAAGACCTACCATGAACCCTCCAAAACTGTGCCCAAGGGCAACGGCCCTCTCGTTGTCTGCGCCTTCGAGATTCTTTCCCACCCATTCGAACACATTTTCGAGATCATGGTACGGGTCACCGCCCCAATTGCCTACACTGGAGTCTGTGAATGCCTGCCCGAAACCAGTGCTACCGGATATGTTTGGGGCAACCACAATGTAGCCCTGTTCGGCAAACGCCGCTGGATTCCAACGGGTGCTCCAAGAGTCTTTCCAGGCTGCGTGAGGTCCGCCGTGGATCAGGTAGGCTACGGGATACCTTTCTGTCTTGTCGAAAGTGCTGGGTTTGAAGACCCAGGAGTGCACTTTCGCCACGTTCTCTGGATTCGAAGCAGGGGTCCAGATACTGCTGATCTGAGATGGATGTAGACCCAGCTTGTTGCCTTGATCGGAGTTTGAATGCGACCATACTGCTTTTGGCAAGATGTCGGTCGGTGTCCTCACGATCTCGGCAATATTGTGCGTCATGAGATACCACGAGTCGTCGACCATTGATGTCCCACTTATGAACAGCCGTCCGTCAAGGAGGCACCGAACTTCCGCCGCCGTTCCATGAGTTGTAAGTGGACGTGGCATGCCAGGACCTGTGATCTCCTCGCCTACAATGAGGAAAACCCGACCATACGCCTGGTCTTCGGCAATCACAACGAGAGATTCCCCATCGGCCGCAAAGCATACACTCGAAGGCGAACGATCCCAACCGCCTTCGAATTGCTTCTGTTCTGATTCGCAGAACGCTCCAACGATATCGAAATGGCTAGCTTTTATGTCCTTGACAACGACGATTTGGTTTTTGTCAGCTTCGTATCTGTTCTTCCGCATCACGAGAAAAGCTGCTTTGTCGCCAATGGGAGCAAACACTGGAGAAACAGCTGCGCCACCAAATCCTGGAACGTCGATCTGTCGTATGCTAGACTCTGTTGGAACTCCCTCTGGTGTTGGCGCCCAAGAGTCAATGTGTCGAATGAAGATCTTGCATCTCGTATTCCAGGACGGATTCAACTCAGGGTCTTTCGCAACCCAGATGACAGCGTCTCTGCGGACATCAAAATGATCACATCCACCAAAGGGCCGAATGGGACATTCCATGTTTGTGCCCGCAAGCAGGTTGGTAAGATGCGACAGCTCATACTGACTTCCGTGTACAGAAGAGAGCTTGCCGTACCACAAAGAGTTTTTGTCCGGGCCTTCGTAGCGATCCCAGTGTCGCACAAACAGACCATCGTACAGCCTACCGGTTGAATTTGTATTTTGAGCTGCGTCTGCAGGAGTATAGAGTCTTCCGTCTTTGCGTGCTGGGGCACTGAGAACAACGGCAAAGTCATCGCGATCGCGATCGATTCGGGCGATTTTCATGCTGCTCACCGAAGCGTTGATGGTCCCAGCACTACGAAATGAAGTGGTTTCACCACTGCTGTTGATCGTTGGACTGAAAGCAGCGTGTAGTAAGCTGGTTCTGCCATCTTTCTCGGAGCGTAGACACACGAAGCGCTCGTCATCGAGCCAGTTGATGTGAGAAATATTCTGGTTGACTGCGATATCGATGGTTTCACCAGATTGAACGAGCAATGCTTGGAGTTTCGTGTTTTGGGAATGCTCTTGGAATGAGTACGACGTCGTCGTGAAGAGGATAGTTGTACCAGACGGATTCGGTACGCCGTGCGATCTGCGTGGCGCGCTCAGCAAGAGTTGTGGCGTGAAAAGAGGTTTTACGTCTTTCATGATGGGTCTCTATGGGATTCCCCTTAAGCAGTGAATGATGGGAGGCGCGTTCGAAGATGGAGATCGAGAAGGTTGATCGCGGCCAGTCTGGCGCGCATTCGGCGCAGTACTATACCGAGAACGAGGTTTAGGCAGCAATGAAGAAGATCTGCATGACGATACCTCGATCGAGTGCTATGGAATCAATAGCGTACTCGGTTCTTGGTGGCGCATTGAATGAGCACGCAATCCAGCTTGCGGCGCGAATGGGAAGTTATCAACAATAGAATTCATTGAATTGAGGCGCGGGTATTTTTGCTGGCAGGTTGCTGGCCAGTTTCCACATGTGTTCCACGTACGAAGATATGTGTACTAGAACATCATCCATTACAAGCAGAGCTAAGAGCCTAGTGCTATACCCAAGACCAGCCTGTCCTGGCCTTCCAACGCCGGCAGTGCAATCCGCGTGCGGAAAGCGAGCATGTGCCTATATACATACATACAAATCATCCCAATATTCATCACAAGCTGTTGAAAAATTCCAACCCGCCCACAAACCATCTATCCTGCGCCTTGTTGGTATATTGTAACATCCGCTCAGCCCCGATTCCTGCGTCCAAAGGCACCAGATCCGCATGTCCGGCGCAGAGTTTCTCCCAGATGATCTTGATCTGCATTGGATGCCAGTTCTTCAGCCATGGCCATCTTTTCAGTCTCAATTCGAGGTCCTCGCAGCTGTAGATGTCTGCTTTTCGGATTGCTCGGTACATCAATTCCAGTAGCGATGTGGTATCCAAAAGGTCGTGGGCGCGTAGTGAAGCTACGATAGTGAAGAGAACCCAGAGTAGCGATTCTAGTCCCGCGGAGATATACCACTGAGTGACCATGTCGTCGAATGACTCGATAACTTTGCAAGCCCGGGTAATCAGCGCCAAGTGGCTTTCCTTGCGTTGAGGCGTCCAGAAGCGGGACGCCATCCACACGTGGAGCTGGATTGCTGAGGTAAGAAGTACCACGACATGCGCGGTGAAAGTATCACCTTGACTGCGTGAAGCTCGCGCTTGCACAACTCTAAGGCCGTACTCCAAAGCGTATATCTGGCCGAATGGCGGAACCTCCCCGCGATCGAGCGTGTCGGAGCAATAACAAAGTGCGTGGAGTTTTCTGTATAGATCGCAAGCCATGTCCAGAGTGAAAAGAGGCGAGCGTGGGCAGTTCGCGGCGTTGATGGAGCCAAGTCGATTCGCGTCGTGCTGACAGGATAATACCGATGTAGGTAATTCTCGATACTCCGCCGGGATATAGAAGGGAGTCTGTGGTTCTGAGCCATTGAACAGAGCAAACCTGAGGTCAATCCAAGCGATGTAAAGCCAAGCGTGTGGCGACAACGAAGGCATGTCGATGAACTTGCAAACAGCGCGAAGATGCGTCGCTGCAGCTTCGAATTGCCCGTCGCGAATGTCAAGGAAGCCCAAGATGGCGATGGCGACTATCGTCAGCGGATCCGGCGCGTTCCGAGCTGCGACCTGGGTGTCGTTGATGTTGGCGACAATGTCTTGTATCACTCGGCCTTTCTGCTCGAGATATTGTGTGTTGGCTTGTTTGGAGAAGACTGCTTTTTTATGCAGTGCAAATGACCCCATGATGGCGTACATGGGTTCGTTAACGCGAGCCATTTCCCACAGTGCCTTCACCCAGTGGTCCTGTGCAGAGCTGAAGAATTCAAGGTCTTTGGCCGGCATTTGGCTGACAAAATACCACTGGCCAAAGTCTTCGACATCTGCCCCGCGCGTGTCGAGCAGCAGCCTGTGGAATGGCGGATCTACACTGGCATCTCCAGGATGTGTGCTTTCGAAAGGTACTTCCTCGACGTCGATATCGTCGTCGTCCTCAGGCGAGGTGTTGGTGGTCTCTTCGTGGTGATGTTCGCTTTCCGAGGTTATGCGGCCAGCCGTGCTGGCGGGTGAAATGATACTCGAGGCATCGGATCCTTGAAATGAGTGCGGATGCCCTCGGTATGGGATTCTGCCTGGCGTCTGTGGCATGCCATACTGGAGCGGCATGTGGTATGGGTTCATGTATTTGGGATGGTTGTATTCCGGTGTTGGCTCATGGGAATCCCAGCGGGACGCGACATGAGGCGCGCCAATCGCTACGTCCTCCACCCAATACGCGGTGCGGTGTGGATTATCTGGGTCCATGCATGCCCCCTGTATGCGGGTGTGTTTTGTTTAGAGCGCGAAGGAGTGTGTCGTTAAGGCGTGCAGCAGTGTGTTGCAACGAGCATGATGACATGCGTGCCTCGCGTGGCTGCCGCTGTCAATTGTTATCGCCTGCGGGTGATTTGTGATTTGCCACTAACTAGACCCCGCAACCTTATACACCCGTCGGATAACTTGGTCTTGGGTCTTGCTTGCTTGGGGCTGGTGGTGTTCTGTTGACTGGACCTGAACGCGCGCTTGGACTCCCGCGATCGGCCGGCAGGCTCGGATTAATAGTCTAATGTGGAGGCTGAGCGCTTGTGCCGACTGTGCCAGGATTAATACTGGCATGGGAATCTTTTAGTCAGAGCCTCAGAGGATCAATTACTGCTATTGTAAACTTGTGCATGAGACGGCACAGGCAACGAGTTATAATTCATGTGGCGTTTCGGTAGTTGATGTGTGCTTGACATCCTCCCACATAGTACAATCAGATATAACCTAATTCCTTGAAAGCATTCGTCAAAATCTGCCGAATAGTCTCTTCCTTGCGATAGTTGTAATCCTGAACCACGCCCCCATCCGCCCTCGTTTGACTCGCCGCCAGTTCCTTTGCTTCGCGATACCGCGCCAGGTCCTCGGGTGACCGCAACAACCGCTCTCTGAAGATCTGATGCCGCGCTACCTCTGGCGAGTCCGGGCTCCAAACGTGCAGATTGACTGCGCGGGGATCGTAAGTGTAGAAGAAGCGATGCTGGTGCCAAGCGGGCTCGCGCAGGGTGAATTTGAACCCGGCCTGCTCGAGTTTGTCCACGTACGAGGCCTCGTCGGTGCTATCTTTCACGACCAGGTCGATGTCGATGATGTCTTTGGCCGGTAGATCAGGGACGCTTGTAGATCCTGTGTGGTGCACCGCAACGGCCGTGTCTCCTAGTGCAGCAATGATCCGGTTTCTCAGGGCGTTGAAGGCCTCGGCCCAGTCTTGAGCGTTCGGCGCGATGATCTCTACTGGAGGCTCATGCTCGCGGAATGCGATGCGCTCCACGTCCTCGGGACGGTGTACGTAGGGCTCGAGGATTTCTGCAATGGTGGGTGGTGCCATCTTAGGGTGTGATATATCGACGAGGATACTTGAAAGCCTACGTGAATGGAGTGCTTGCCCCGTCTTTTACGAGTTCCTCAGCTCATCACGACCGAACCAACCCAAAAGCGACACCGCTTTAGTGCACGAACCGCCTCTTATCATCACGTGTAGAAGCTCGCGTGGTGCGGCTGCAGTCTACCTAGTATGCTATTACTCATGACAGCTGCAAATATTGACAAAAACGAGAGTTGTACCTGAGCCTCACAAGAGCCTCAAGATTTGCACTCCGGGCGGGATTCGGGTCAGGGCTCCTGCGCCACGATGCAGTGCATGCATTGTACACCGGAGGACGGCAAGATCCAAAGACAGTTGCAGCCTCTGGCTTGCTTGTATTCCTGCCTTGGTCACAACCAGGAGCAAAACACATGGCCGAGTGCGTCTGCATGACTACGCCTCTCTCACGCCGACAGCTGTTTAGGTGAAGAGACGGGTCAGCTTCTGGGACTCTACTGGCTGTTCTGCGCCTGGTGGCTTCTGAGTTTTGACCAACGACTGATACGCGAATAGCAAGACACGATGATTGCTGGTTTCTCCCGCGAGGCTGACGCCCTTGTTGTCGAGGCAGATATCTGCATGCACGATCGCCTCAGAAACAATATTGTGTGCTGGCAAGGCAGCCACCCGTTTGGTCCAAACATGTTCTCCGTAGATAAAGCTGCTAAGCTCTCTCATCTCGAGTTTCTCAAGGTCCAGCCTTGTGTGCAGCGACAAGATTTCTCATGGAGCCCTTCAGTGCACTCGCTTTGGCAGGCAATATCGCTCAGTTTGTTGACTTCGGCTGCAGGATCCTAAAGACTGGATATGAGAGCTACCGCGACATCAGCGGCGCTTCAGAGGAGAATGTCGAGATTGAGAAGCTTACCGAGGGCCTTCTCGAGTTCCAAAAGACACTCTTAGCTCCATCAAGCCGTCCTACAAGCGGAACCGATGACAACAACCAGATTGCTCTACAGGAACTTGCAACGCGATGCTGCGACGTGGCAGACACGTTGCTTCAGCTGCTACGTGGTCTCAAAGTCGAAGGCAAAGGATTAGTTCGCACATGGAACAGTCTACGGCAAGCTTGTCGCTCGCAATGGCATGCGGACGACATCGCGAAACTTGAAAAATCCATGGACAACATCAACGAGCAGATAAATTCCCGGCTGATATATATGGTGTGGTACGGCTTCGAACGACACTCCATGTTGTATTGAGCTAACCTATATGTAGTGACCAAAATTCAACAATATCGAGAGACTTACGTCGCCTGACAGAAAGATCGGGCCTGTTGTCGACACAGGTGAAAGACAATTTTCGCCAGCTACTGGATGATTTGGGGGTAGAACTCGACAAACAGTCCAAGGCCATGGAAGATATCAAAACAACCCTCGACGACAGAGACCAAGAGCAGCAAGCTCGCCACGAAGCACTCAAAATATTGTTCCACTCTCTTCAAGTCCTACCGGGTCAAGTCCAGCAACTCGCAGAGGAGGCCACGAAAGCTACCAAGTCAGAACGCATACTGGGTCATCTGCGCTTCCCAGACATGTTCTTCAGGGACCACGCTATTGACGAAAGTTTCAGCGACACATTCAGCTGGATTTTTGAAGACAATTTCAAAACGTTCCAAGATTGGTTGAGATCTGGTGAGGAGAGCGAGCGTCAATTCTGGATAAGCGGGAAGGCTGGCTCAGGAAAGTCGACCCTGATGAAGTTTTTGGCCCGACACCACGGTACACGGGCAATACTGTCGCAGTGGGCAGGCGATGGAAACTTGACCATCGCTGATCACTACTTCTGGTTCGCAGGCACCCCGTTGCAAAAATCGATGCGAGGTCTTTTGCGCACCCTGCTCTATATCGTCCTCAGGCAGTGCCCAGAACTGATCCCATTGGTCTTTCCACAGGAATGGAACTCGAGCATCGAACAGAGTGACACATTTTTTGATCATGACCAATCTTGGACTGCCAAATACTTGTCCGAGGCTATGGCGTCAATTGGAGCCAAAGGCCTGCTTACTTCCAAATTCTGCTTTTTCATCGACGGGCTGGACGAGTACGAAGGCGATCACTACGAATTGATCAACACTCTGGAACGCTGGTCCAGGTCTCCCCATATCAAGCTCTGTGTCTCAAGCAGACCCTGGAACGTCTTTGAAAGGAGCTATGGAAGTAGTCGTAACCGGATGCTCCGTCTCCACGAACTCACAAGGAAAGACATGGTGACATATGTTCAGGGCAGCCTCGCGGACGACTGGCGTTTTCGCCAGCTTGCAGCCCTTGACTCTGCAGCATCAGACATTCCATCCACCATAGCAAATAGGGCCGAAGGTGTGTTTTTGTGGGTTTCTCTGGTCGTACGGTCTCTTCTGCGAGGTATGAACGAGGGCGATGACATGCCTGGGCTGAAAGCAAGACTCAATGCGATGCCTTCGGATCTGGAAGGCTTCTTCTTGCATATCTTTGAGAAAATTGATCGCAACTACAGGAACACGACGATCCGGGCTTTCCAGCTTGCCTCCATAGCTGTGCCCATGCCGGCCGTGGCGTTCACGTATATCGATCGTGATCTTGAGAACGAACAGTACGCGATCGAGGCTCCGATCTCACCCTTGGATCAGAATCAAGCCGACAAAATGCGTCACACTGCCAGATTCCGTATCAATGCATGGTGCCGAGACCTCCTCGAGGTTCGTGTAGGAATGCACAAAGACACCAACATCGCAAATGACCAAGTCAATTTCTTGCACAGGACGGTGAAAGACTTTCTTTCTTCGGACGAAATGCAGAACGGTATTTTCAAAGAGTCGATCTGCCAGTCTAGTCCTCGACAGGCTCTATGCAGGATCCACCTTGCTGAGCTCAAAGTATTACCAAATATGATGCCTTCGACTCAGACCCTGGCGGTATACCTGGTGCTCGAATACCATGTGGAGCTGATACTCAAGTGGGCGAAACAATGCGAGGTCCACGACAAGGACACGCCATTCGACACACTCCAGGAGCTTGCAAGGACACGGCGCGTCCTCAGAGCACAAATGAAAACGTGGGACACGTGGTCACAACATCCCAGAAACTTGCTTTGCCTAGCCGTTCGCTTTGAGTGTCAGCTCTACATCAGCCGGGCTTTGGAAGAAGACCCTAGCGCGAACGTGGGTCTTCTAGAACACACGTTGCTTCGGCCGTCGACAAAGCAACGCAGCACCGAGTTCACAATCAGGTCGGCTTTCACGATGGCAACTTTTCTACTTGGTTTGGGGGCCAATCCCAATGAGAGGGCGACCCCGAACGACTCTCTGAACACAACGGTTTGGCAGCAATTCTTATACGAGTACTACCATGAGCCTGACGAGGAGCGCTACCTGTGGCGCAAAGCGAAGACTATGATACGATACGGCGCGGACCGCGACACAGATGTGGAGGTGGAGTTTGGATATGGTG
>Ga0265797_10006438_pt1 | contig 16561 bp, 16 predicted proteins | sample P2T30metagenome_FD_192433 | JGI IMG/M metagenome (GOLD analysis project Ga0265797, IMG submission 192433) | Plant litter microbial communities from East Loma Ridge, Irvine, California - P2 T30 | ecosystem: Environmental > Terrestrial > Plant litter > Unclassified | place: USA: California... | reverse complement strand
CGCCCAGTCGCTGGTTGACGTTCCAATGCAGACGGGAGCGCTCGTTCTTCGTTTCCTCGCCCCCACTGTAGGGCTCGATATGATCGGCCAGGCCGGAGAAACCCCGTGCCAATGTCCACGAAGAGGACAGCCCAAGCCGGGTAGCCGTACCGGATATATAGCGTTGGTAGTTCAGGCGGACACTGGAGCCTGAGCGCGCAGCGACACCTGGCGGCCGTGCAGAAGAAGAGGTGAGATCGGAACCGAACGCACCGATGCGCGTATTAAGGGCGATGCCTGCCGAAGCGGCATGATAGTGCTCTGCCCACTGCGCGCCGGCCAATGCAGTGACTGTATTGGACAGGCCGCGCGCGTAGGTGGCTTCGACGAAACGCCGGCCTGTCCGCAGCGGCGTGTCCCGGTATCCTGCATGTGGACTTTCCAGCTGCCCGGCAGACACATCCACGCGCGATGCACCTGAGCGCAGCGCCAAGGGCGCGGCGGAAAAACTGACGTCAAACCGTCGCTCATGGCCATCCGCTTCGGTTACGGTGACCTGCAGGTCGCCGCTGTAGGCTGTCGGGTAGAGGTCGTCAATAATGAAAGGCCCCGGCGCCACGCTCAGCTCCCGGATGACCTGCCCGTTCTGGCGGACCGTGACCAGGGCGCTGCTTTCTGCACTTCCCCTTACCACCGGCGCGTAGCCACGTTGTGAATCCGACAGCATCTGCTCGTCCGTCAGCACGCTTGCACCGATGAATGGGATGGAAGGAAACAGGCTGCTGCTGGTGGCGCCCTGCCCCATTACAAGCCGGGCGTTCCAGTCGGCCAGATCACGCTGCAACGTAGTGGCGTAAGCCTGATGGTCCAGGCCACCGCGGCGGCGGCTCAGTGAGAACCGGTGGCGCAGCCGCCATGCCCCCGCATTGAAGCCAGCCGCGACGCCGAGATAGTCCGCGCTGCGCTGTGCAGCGGCATGATGGTTGAACATGTAATCGATGAAACCGGCGGTCAGACCTTGATCGCGCTGCGCTGGGGCGACATGACCACGGGGGCCGGCGTCCAGCGCGGCCTGCGGCACTGAAATCCGCAGCTGCAGGGTGGCGGCATCCACCGTGACACGGGCGCCCTCCACCTGCGTCGACAGATCAACACACGCGCCCGCCTTGTCAAGCGCTTCGCGCAGCGCAGGGCGCAATGGCAGACGCTGCAGGGTATCCAGCGGCAGGCAGGACGCGCGTCCCTGCGGATCGATGTCGATATCGCTCGTATCCTCCAGCACACCGTTGATGCGGATCTCGAGGCGATGGATTCCCGCAGGTAATGAGCCGCCATCCGCATAGGACTGCGCACTGGCTGGAAGATTGCCGACCAGAAATCCTTCATTGAACACATATCGGCCTTCGTCACGTCCTGCAGCGCGCCCGACGGAAGGCTGCGCCAAGGTGATGGCCAAGGGCAGAAGAAGCGGGAGCGTGTTACGCATGGGAGTTGCGGAGTATTCCGCAGAAGAGGACGAATGCGCCGCAAGTTAGGGGGATTCCACCCACGCTCACATCAGGTTTTCTGCAATCTGCACTGGCATGGAGAGTTATCGATTGACCGACATATCCCGATAGAAACTCGCCGTGTTGAACTTGCACCTTTGCTCATATCGGCGACAGGCAAGGTCGATAACACTTCCGGAACCGCAGTGCCGTCACCGTGCCGCCACGCCTTCCTCTTCGGACTTTCCCCTGATGAATCTCCTGCCTTGCTTTGTCACGGGCCTGCTTGGCACGACTGTCTCCTTCGCGGCTGGGGCCTTGCCGCTGCAGATACGCGGCGAGCTGGTCACCTCGACCTGCGAGGTCCAGGCCAGTCACCCCGCGCTTGCGGTCCTGACCGGGCGCGTCGACCCGGCCGTGGTCAACGCCAATGCACGGGCTGGCCGAAAGGACTTCAGCGTGTTCCTGGCCTGCCCGGCATCCGGTGGCGACCCACCGCTGGACATCCGGATTGATGGGCTGCGCCATGTCGACGTCGCCATCCTCGATGCCCAAGGCACACCTTGGCCGAACGGGGAATCGGGTGGCCGCTGGCAGCGCGTGCAACGCAGCGCACGGACCCGTGTCGACCTTACTGCCTGGCATGCATCTCCCGTAGGCGATGCCACCGCAGGAACCGCCGCTGCATCCGTCGAGCTCGTGGTGGCCTATCCATGAAGATCTCCGATGCCTTCTTTTTCAAGGTCGCCCTCATGCAGCGTACTCAGTGCTGGTTCCCGCCCTTTCTTGCGGCGATGCTGATCTCGCCGGCGTCGGCAGCCGTGGTCGTTGACGGAACGCGCGTGGTGCTTGATGCACGCCGCGGCAACGACGTCACGGTCACCGCCCGTAACAACGGCAACGTACCCGCGCTGGTGCAGGTGTGGATCGATGCGGGCGATGCGGGACGATCGCCCGACGACATCCGCACGCCATTCCAGCTGACGCCGGTGGAGCCGCGCCTGATCCAGGACCAGCAAAGCCAGGCTTACCGCCTCACCTACGCGCCGCACCCGGCTGACCCTGCACTGGCTTCAGATCGCGAGTCGCTGTTTTATTTCAATCTGCTGGACATTCCCCCGAAACCGCGAGAGGCCCAAGGCAGCAATCTGCTGCAGTTCGCTGTGCGCTCGCGCATGAAGCTGTTCTTCCGCCCGGCAGGCTTACCTGGGCAACCTGCGGCTGCGGCGGCAGGCCTGCGCTGGTCGACCGCACCTGACGGCGCGCCGCAGTTGCGCGTCCACAATCCCAGCCCCTATCACGTGACACTGACCCGCATCTCCCTTGCAGATGGAAAAGAGCTTGCTGCGGAGATGGTGGCACCGTTCGGCACATTGCATGTCGCCTTGCCGGACACGGATACACGCCCTGCGACGATCAGCTACGCGTGGCTGGACGACCATGGTGCGGAGCGCGAAGCGAAGGCGCACGCGCGGCCAGCAGATGACACGGCCATTGCGGCTGCGAGGAGCCCACCATGAGCATCCGTCACCCTCGCATGCATGGAACAACAGGCATGGCCATGCGCACACTGCGCTGCATTGTCGCCGCGGGCACCTTCATCAGCGGCACCCTGCACGCCTGCAACGTGGTACAGGGCAGCGACCTGATAAGTGGCGGTGAGATCAAGATAGCGGATGAGACACGCCCGGATGTGCTGCTGCATACTGTCAGCAACGGGCGAGGCGGCGGCCTGCTGTTCACCAACTGCCCACGAGTGACGGACATCGACATACAGAGTGCCCCCCAAATGGCGGGACTGACGTATGTCCGCGACATCACATTCAATGGGCGTCCGTATCCTGCTTTTGGCTGGGGACCGGATTCGCCGCTGATCGTGTTCAATTTCGTCAAATACAGTGCCGGTGCGCCTGCCGGCACGGATAACACCCCCTACCGGGCAGACGCGACGAACACGTTCCAGGTGAAGAGCGGCCACGGCGGCGACGTGAACATGAACCTCGGCCTGGGCTATTACATCTATTCGCGCGGCGGGGCGATGACCAACGTCGCTCCGACAACCCTGAGCGCCGTCACCACGATGCCGGGTTTCCCCGCCAATGGCTCATTGCAGCACAGCCTGTCATTCAGCCTGGTGATTCCCGCGCGCACCTGTGTCTTGTTCGATACCGCCCTGCAGCTGAGCCCAGCGTCGGCAGACCAATTCCCCACGGTGGGCGCGTCGACCGGCGACACACCATTGAACGTACTGATGAATTGCCCGCGCGATGGCATCAAAGTCAACTTGACGCTTCACGATGCGCTGGACGCCGGCAACCAAGGCAGCATCCTTACGCCGACGCCATCCCACAGCGGCACAGGCATTGCGGTGCAGTTGCTGCGTAATGGCCAGCCTGTGCACTTTGGCAACCAATGGACGCATGCAGGCCCGCATGCCGGTGATCAGAACATCGAGTTGACCGCACGCTACGTTCGGATCGCAGGTGCGTTGACGCCCGGTAGCGTGCAGGGGAAAGCGATACTGACCGCTGACTACGACTGATCGCCGGCCGCCATGGGCGGGGAAAGGAAATGTACGTAGCCGTGTACCGCTCCTGATCCTGGGCAGTGAACGCCTTCGCCCGGCAGCATCGCGCCGATGCGCGTCAGCGATATGCCAAGCTCACCGGACAGCGCCAACAGGCGCTGCCGACTGGTAACGGCCGCAGTAAAGCACAGCTCGTAATCATCCCCCCCCTGCAGTGCGCAGGAGCGCGCAGCCTCGTTACCCAGCACACGCTGCAGCGCCGTCGAGCAAGGCAGCAGATGGGCGTCGACATGGGCCGCCACGCCACTGCGTAGTGCAATATGCCCCAGGTCTGCCATCAATCCGTCGGACACATCGACTGCAGCGGTCGCGATACAGCGCAGCGCAAGCCCCAGCTGCACGCGCGGCACAGGCCGAAGCAGGCGTTGGCGCAGGAACTCGGTCTCCGCATCCGCCGCGGGCCGGGTGACGTCCAGCTCACCACGCTGCCAAAGCGCAAGCGCACCGGCCGCATCACCCAACGTGCCGCTCACCCAGATGTCGTCGCCCACCTGCGCGCCATCGCGCCGCAAGGCCTGCCCGTGCGGTACCTGGCCGAACGCGGTCACCGACAACGAAAGCGGGCCGCGCGTGGTATCGCCACCAATCAGCCGCCAGTCATGCGCATCGGCCAGTGCGAAGAAGCCGTCGGCGAAGGCATCGATCCACGCCGCGCTGGCTTCCGGCAGGGACAACGCCAGCGTGCCCCACGCGGGGGTGGCGCCCATCGCCGCCAGGTCGGAAAGATTCACCGCAAGGGTCTTCCAGCCGATGTCGGCGGGGAGTGTTTCCGGCGGAAAATGCACGCCGCTGTTGAGTGTGTCGGCAGTCACCGCCAGCCAGTGTCCGGCCAGCGGCTGCAGCAGCGCCGCGTCGTCGCCGATGCCCAGCACGATGTCATCGCGCCCCTTGCTACGGAGGCGGATTCGGTCAATCAGGGCGAATTCGGCGAGGGACATACGAGGTGTCCGTGGCGCCGGACGTCGTCCGCCGCCATCACGGGTCAGTGGCCGCTTTCGGTCTTGCGCCACTCGACGGCGGCACGGTCCAGCACGCCGTTGACATAGGTGTGGCCGTGTTCGGAGCCGAAGCGCTTGGCCGATTCGATGGCCTCGTTGATCACTACGCGGTACGGAATGTCGGCACGGAAGCGCAGTTCGTAGGCGGACAGCCGCAGCACCGCCCGTTCGATCGCATCGACTTCTTCGATGGTGCGGTCCAGGTACGGCGCCAGCGCCTGGTCGATATCGCGACGGTTGTCGAGCACGCCGTGCACCAGCGCCTCGAAGTAAGCCAGGTCGGCGACTTCGCGCGCCTGTTCGTGAGCGAACTGGGCGACCAGTGACTGGCCATTTCCGCCGGAGATCTGCCAGGCATAGATGGCCTGCACGGCACGGCGACGTGCGCGCGAACGCAGCACGGGATCGACGCCGTCACGGCGTACGGGTCTGCCGGACGGCCTGCCCTGGGAATGGTTGTTCATGGCAGCTGCTCCAGAAGATTGATCATTTCCAAGGCCGCCAAGGCGGCCTCTTCACCCTTGTTGCCATGGCTGCCGCCAGCACGTGCTTCGGCATCCTCGGCACGTTCCACCGCCAGTACGCCATTCAGCACCGGCACGCCGAAGTCCAGCTGCACGCGCATCAGGCCCTCGGCGCAGCGGTCGGCCACGTGCTCGTAATGGCGGGTGTCGCCACGGATCACGCAGCCCAGGGTGATGATGGCAGCATGCTGGTGGGCAGCGGCCAGGCGCGCGGCGACCAGGGGGATTTCCCAGGCGCCGGGCACCCGGATGACATCCACGGCCTCTTCGCTGATGCCATTGCTGGCCAGGCTCTGCCGGGCGCCGGTGACCAGCGCGTCGGTGATGCGGGCGTTCCAGCGGCTGGCCACGATGGCCAGGCGCGCCGATCCGGGAGAGCGAAGATCGCCTTCGAAATGGCTCATGTGCGGGTATGGGGTACGTAAGAGAGGGCAAGTTTACCGCGCGCGGGCGGTGGGCGGGTCCTCCGTGAGCCCGCCCGCGCCATGCCGGGCTCAGCAGCCCAGCGTTTCAACCACTTCCAGGCCATAGCCGGCCAGCCCGACCTGGCGGCGCGGCGTGCCCAGCACGCGCAGTTTGCCCAGCCCGAGGTCGGACAGGATCTGCGCACCGGCCCCATTGCGGCGCCACTGGCTTACATCCTTGTCCTTGCCCGGGGCGATCGGCTGCGGCTGCTGGCGCAGGCGTGCCAGCAGGGCCTCGCCATCGCGCGGTGCCGACAGCACCACCATCACGCCGCTGTCTGCCGCGGCGATAGCGCGCAGCGCATCGGTCGCGGCCACGCCGAAATCATCACGGCGCCAGTGCAGCAGGTCGGCCAGCGGGTTTTCCACCTGTACCCGCACCAGGGTGGGGGTATCGGCATCCGGGGTGCCGCGGACCAGCGCGAAATGCAGGTCATGCGCGATGCGGTCGCGGTAGGTGACCAGGGTGAAGGCACCGAACTCGGTGTCGATTTCCCGCTCATCGACGCGCTCGACGGTCTTTTCGGTGGCCAGCCGGTAGGCGATCAGATCGGCGATGGAGCCCATCTTCAGGCCATGTTCGCGGGCGAACACTTCCAGTTCCGGCCGCCGCGCCATGCTGCCGTCCGGGTTGAGGATTTCCACCAGCACGCCGGCCGGTTCCAGCCCGGCCAGCATCGCCAGGTCCACGCCGGCTTCGGTGTGGCCGGCGCGGGTCAGAACCCCGCCCGGCTGGGCGATCAGCGGGAAAATGTGGCCGGGCTGGTGCAGGTCGCTGGCCTTGGCGGTGGGCTTGACCGCAGTGCGGATGGTGTGGGCACGGTCATACGCGGAAATACCGGTAGTCACGCCCTCGGCGGCCTCGATGCTGACCGTGAAGTTGGTCTGGAACTGCGCCGTATTGGCCTGCACCATCGGCGCCAGGCCGAGGTCGGCTGCCCGTTCGCGGGTCAAGGGCAGGCACACCAGTCCGCGGCCGTGGGTCACCATGAAGTTGATGTCGCTGGGCTTGACCAGCTCGGCGGCCATGATCAGGTCGCCTTCGTTCTCGCGGTCTTCGTCGTCGACGATGACCACCATGCGGCCTTGGCGGATGTCTTCCAGGATCTCGGGGATCGGGGCGAAATTCATGCGCGTGCTCCTTCGCCCAGCAGGCGTTCCACGTAGCGGGCGACCAGGTCGATTTCCAGGTTCACCGCACTGCCGACCGCCGTGTTGGAGAACGCAGTGTGCGAGACGGTATGCGGGATCAGGGCGACGTCGAACCCCTCCTCGTCCACTTCATTGACGGTCAGGCTGACACCGTCGACGCAGATCGAGCCCTTCTTTGCGATGTAGCGGCGCAGGGCGGCCGGGGCGGCGAAGCGCCAGCGCTGCGCGCGTGCGTCGTCATGGATGGACAGGACCTGCCCCAGGCCATCGACATGCCCGCTGACCAGATGTCCGCCTAGCCGGTCGGTAGGGCGCATGGCGCGCTCCAGGTTGATCACCGCGCCTTCGGCCAGCTGGCCCAGGGTGGTCAGCCCCAGCGTTTCGGTCGATGCATCGGCCTGGAAGGTCTGCGCGTCGAAGGCGATCACGGTCAGGCACACGCCGTTGATGGCGATGCTTTCGCCCAGCTGGACGTTGTCGAACGGCAGGCTGCCGACGTGGAAGGTGAAGCGGACATCGCCGCCGAGGGTTTCGCGGGCGGCCAAGTGGCCGAGGCCTTCAATGATTCCAGTAAACAAGTAACGTTCTCCGCAGGAGTGAGCGAAAAACGCCGCAAGGCAAACAGGCACGCACGGCACCGCAAGGTTCCGTGGCACCGTCTTCTTTCATCCGGACTATGACCGTCGGCTCCGGCATCCGACCGGATCTGCTGACCTCCTGCCGGGATGACCCTGCCGGAGCGCTCGCGGGCTCGTGCCGTGTCGGGCACCTACCGCCGGTGGGGAATCGCACCCCGCCCTGAAGACGTTTGTATACCGGCGAACCGGCGGGGCTAGTGTAACAAATGAGGCTGAAGGCTCGCTTTTTGTGAAAGTTTCGTTAGAATCCGCGCCGAGTGCGACAACGACGTCGCCCCGGGCGGTCGGACCGGCTGCCTGCAATGGAACGCAACCTCAAGGAATTCACGCATGCGCAAGATGCTGCTGGCCGCCTCCCTGCTCGCCCTGTCGCCGCTGTCGGCCTTCGCCGCCGACGATCTGAGCTACACCTACGTCGAGGCAGGCTGGACCCAGTTCCAGGTCAACGATGACTTCCTGGACGACCCCAAGGTCGACGGCGGCTACATCCGTGGCTCGTTCGCGATCGCACCGCAGGTCTACCTGTTCGGCGCCTGGTCGCAGGTGTCCAAGTCCTACGGCTTCGATGGCGGCAGCCTGAAGCTGGAACTGGACCAGCCCGAGTTCGGTATCGGTTACCACATGGGCATGAGCGACCGCGTGGACTTCACCGCCGACATCGCCTGGACCCGCCAGAACGCCGAACTGACCCTGAAGGAAACCGGCTTCGCCACCGTACGCCAGAAGGACCACTTCAACGCCGCCCGCGGCACCTTCGGCGTGCGCGGCAAGCCGTCGGCGCGCACCGAAGCCTGGCTGAAAGCCGGCTACATGGATGGCAGCGACATGGACGGCACCTGGGTCGGCAACGTCGGCGGCCAGATCAACATCACCCCGATGTGGGGCGTGGTGGGCGAAGTGCAGGTCATCGAAGACGTGACCCAGTACTCGGCCGGCGTCCGCGCCAGCTTCTGATCCTGTCGCTCCAGGCTGGACATGATGGGCTCCTTCGGGAGCCCATTTTTTTTCTGCTCGTGTTGAAGGGTGCGGAAGTGCCGACAGCATCCGGGCCATCTGCGACCCACGATGACGGTGGGCCCTGTCCGGGCCGCCACGCGGCCAGCCTGCCCACCTGCGACCTCCAGGCCGGGCGGGCAGTCCACCGACTGCAGTGCCTTGCCAGCGCGTGTCTGATGGACGGCATCCCCGAAGGAGTACCGCCATGTCCTGCAGCGCTTCCTGGCCCTTGCCTCTCCCGCACGACAACGTCCGCTGGCTTCTGTCAGCCGCTCTAGCCTGCCTGCTGCCCTTCCCGGTCTCATCCTCCGAGCCGGTGCTGCAGGATTTCGTCTTCATCTCCGACACGCAACATCCGTGGACCGAAAAATCGGACTCTGGCGAGCCGGAGAGCAACGAGGAGACGGTGCGCCGTTCCAAACTCTTCATCAACCGCCAGGCACTGGCCACGATGGAATACCGGATCAAGTTCGGCGGGCTCGACAACGTACCGCTGTTCCTCAACGGCGACATCACCGCATTCGGCCATGGCGGGGAACGGGACTACATGTACAACCACCCGTTCAAGGACTTCTATCGTCGGAATTTCTACGCCAATCTCGGCAACCACGACTATCAGAACAACGTGAACGACTGCGCCGACAACGGCTGCGCGCGGGACATGTACAAGGACATGGCGGGCTGGGCAAGAAGCTACCCCACACGCGCATTCGACTACTCGGTCAAAGACAACGGCTGGGAAATGCATCGTGGCAGCCTGGCTTACTCCCTGGTTCTGGGTGACATCCTGGCGATCCAGTTGCAGAACGAACCGACCTACAGCGTGAGGTACGAATCCGCTCGCAGGACGTTCATCATCAACGACTCGCTTGGGTTTCTCGAGACGGAGCTGAAGTGGGCGCGCGCAGCAGGCAAGGATGTCATCCTCAACATGCACAAACCACCTTATGCAGACTGGCAGTCGCCCAATAGTCCGCGCTTCCGGCAGCTCATGAAGGACAATGAAGATCTCATTCTCGGCATTTTCGCCGGACATCTGCACGGCTCGGCGGGAAAATACAAAACAGTCGGCACGATTCCGGTGTACCTGAGCGGCGCAGCATCCCGCGAGACATTTCTCACTGCTTTCTATAATCCCCAGGACCGCGAACTGCTGGTGTTCAAAGTCAGCGGGAACGATTGGCGCAACAACAGGAAGCTGGTCGGACGTTCGAAAGCCACGTCTCCCCGCGACACGTCAAGCCGCGCCCCGGACGGGCACATGCCCCTTGGCGTCAACGCGACTGCGGACGCAGCAGAACACGCTGATCCTCTCCCACCCGTGTCTGTTCAATGACCTGCATGCGCAACTGCTGCGTCATGGCCTGGATGCCAAGTCCTGACAACAACGGCAGGCCCTGCTCGCCGAGCAGGGTCGGGGCCTGGTAAAGCAGGAGCTCGTCGATCCAGCCGCCGGACATCAAGGCACCCGCAAGCGTCGCACCGGCTTCGGTGTGCACTTCGTTGACGCCCTGCGCTGCGAGCAGGGCAAGCACCGCGCCCAGGTCCAGCCGCCCCCCCACGCTGGGCACGCTGGCGAACTGCGCATCGGCTGCGTCAGGGGCCGTGATGGCGGGGTCGTGCAGGTACAACGTCGGCGCTCCGCCTTCCCGCACCCGCGTGCATTCCAGCGAGCGCAGCCGTGCATCGAGCACCACGCGCAACGGCGGCAGCACGTCGACCCCGGGGAGGCGCACGGTCAGCATCGGGTCGTCGGCCAGCACGGTGTCGGCACCGGTCAGGATCGCACCGGCCCTCGCCCGCCAATGCTGGACGTCCTCGCGCGCGGCCGGCCCGGTGATCCATTTCGAACTGCCATCTGCCATCGCCGTGCGGCCGTCCAGGCTGGCGGCCAGCTTGACCCGCACCCACGGGCGGCCGCGCTCGACGCGCGACAGGAAACCGCGGTTGAGTTCCCGTGCCTGCATGGCCATCAGCCCTTCATGGACCTCGATCCCCGCTGCGCGCAGCAGATCGAAACCGCCACCATCGACCTGCGGGAATGGATCGCGCAGGGCGGCCACGACGCGGCTGACGCCGGCTTCGATCAGTGCCAATGCACAGGGTGGCGTGCGGCCGAAATGCGCACACGGTTCGAGGGTGACGTAGGCGGTGGCGCCACGCGCCTGCTCGCCCGCTTCGCGCAGTGCGAACACTTCGGCATGCGGACCGCCGGCGCGTTGATGCCAGCCCTGTCCGACCACCTGCTCGCCGTGGGCGATCACGCAACCGACCATCGGGTTGGGGCGGGTGGTATAGGCGGCGCGTTCGGCCAGGCGCAGGGCACTGGCCATGTGCAGGTGGTCCAGCGCGGAGAAGGCGCTCATCGGTGCTCCTTGGGCGCAGGCGCGCAGCGGTGCGCGTCAGCCTTTCTTTTTCTTGGTCAGGGCGATCACATCCCCCAGCAGTTGCAGCTGCCCGGTGCTGGCCGGCAGATCCCGCTCCAACTTCTCGATTTCTTCGCGGAAGTCCGCGACATCCTCGAAGCTGCGGTAGACCGAAGCGAAGCGCACATAGCCGACATGGTCGAGCTTGCGCAGTTCGTTCATCACGAACTCGCCGACGCGGATGGAGGGCACTTCGCGCTCGCCGCAGATGCGCAGCTGGTGGATCACCGAACGCACCGCCGCTTCGATCTTGTCTTCCGGCACCGGACGCTTCTGCAGCGCGCGGTCGAAGCCGGCACGCACTTTTCGCGCTTCGAACGCTTCGCGGCTGCCATCGCCCTTGACGATGGTCGGCAGCTTCAGCTCGATGGTTTCCAGCGTACTGAAGCGCTCGCTGCAGGCCTCGCACTCACGCCGACGACGAATCGTCGCGCCGTCTTCAGAGACGCGCGAATCGATTACACGGGTATCGGCATGTTGGCAGAACGGACAATGCATGGGGCGCCTTGAGTCTCGGAAACGTCATGCGATGGACATGGCGGCGTCGCAACGGTACCTGAGAAGGCCATAAGCAGCAAACAAGGGCTGCTCATGGCGTGAGGCAGGCGCGCGGTCAGGCGTCATCGCCCGACCGCGGAAGCCCCTATCGCTCAGCCGTACACCGGATACTTGCGGCACTGCGCGCTGACCGCCTCGCGCACGCGTGCGATCACCGCGTCGTCCGCCGGTGCGTCCAGCACATCGGCGATCCAGTTGGCCAGGTCTACACAGTCCTGTTCGCCATAGCCACGGGTGGTCACCGCCGGGGTCCCCAGGCGCAGGCCGGAGGTCACGAACGGCGAACGCGGGTCGTTGGGGACCGAGTTCTTGTTGACCGTGATGTGGGCCTTGCCGAGGGCCGCTTCGGCGTCCTTGCCCGACACGTCCTTGCCGATCATGTCGACCAGCATCAGGTGGTTTTCGGTGCCGCCGGAAACGATCTTGTAGCCACGTGCGATCAGGGTCTTCGCCATCGCCTGGGCATTCTTCACCACCTGCTGCTGATAGGCGGCAAATGAAGGCTCCAGCGCTTCCTTGAACGCCACGGCCTTGGCCGCGATGACGTGCATCAGCGGGCCGCCCTGGATACCCGGGAAGACGATCGACTGCAGCTTCTTGACCAGTTCTTCGCTGGCGCCCTTGGCGATGATGATGCCGCCACGCGGACCGCGCAGGGTCTTGTGGGTGGTGGAGGTCACCACATGGGCATGCTCCAGCGGGCTCGGGTAGACGCCGGCGGCGACCAGACCCGCCACGTGGGCCATGTCGACGAACAGATACGCACCGACCTTGTCGGCAATGGCACGGAAACGCGCCCAATCAACCACCTGTGAATAGGCCGAGAACCCGGCGACGACCATCTTCGGCTTGTGCTCGACGGCCAGGCGCTCCACTTCGTCGTAATCAATCAGGCCCTGGTCGTTCACACCGTACTGCACCGCATTGAACAGCTTGCCCGAAGCGTTCACCTTGGCGCCGTGGGTCAGGTGGCCGCCATGGGCCAGGCTCATGCCCAGGATGGTGTCACCGGCCTGCAGCAGGGCGAAATAAACCGCCTGGTTGGCCTGCGATCCGCTGTGCGGCTGCACGTTGGCGTAGTCGGCGCCATACAGCTGCTTGAGGCGGTCGATGGCCAGCTGTTCGGCGATATCGACGTATTCGCAACCACCGTAATAACGCTTGCCCGGATAGCCTTCGGCGTACTTGTTGGTCAGCTGGCTGCCCTGGGCTTCCATCACCATCGGGCTGGCGTAGTTCTCGCTGGCGATCAGCTCGACGTGGTCTTCCTGGCGCTGGGACTCATCGGCGATGGCCTTGGCCAGTTCGGGATCGTAGCTTTCGATTCGGACGTCGCGCGGGAACATCGGTTTCTCCGGGGGCAGGCAGGAAAGGGACAGCAAGGCTGCCAATTGTAGTGCCTGCGCCGGGAGGGGGGCCAATGCCGGCTCCCCCACAAACGACGACGGCGCCCCATCGGCGCCGTCGCGTATCAGCTTCCCTGCCCGGGCCTGCGCTATCAGCGGCCGTTGATCACGAAGTCGGCCAGGATCCCGGTGGCGATGGCAACCAGCAACAGGTTGCCGCGGTCGTCCCGCACCCAATGGTGACCGCGTGGCGGGCGACGGACGTGATAGCTGTTGTAGTCGTTCACCACGTAGATCGGGCCACGGTAATAATCGCGATAGCGGTGGCCGACTTTCCACCCATAGCCGGGGCCCGGTCCATACGCCGGACGATAGGCGGGCCGATAGACCACGCGCGGCGGCGGGGCCGGGCGGTAATAGCCGGGATGGCGCCGGTCATCGCGCCAATGGCGGCGGTCATGTCGGCGGTCGTCACCCCAGTCGTGCCGTGCCTGGCGACGATCGTTGCGGTGGTCGCGGCGATCATCGCGACGGTCATCGCGCCACTCGCGACGATCATGGCCACGATGCCGGTTGTCATCGGCGAATGCCGGGCTGACCGCCGCAAAGGCCAGTACGGAGGCAACGGCACCGGCCAGGAATCGATTGATGCGCATTGTCTACCTCTGCTGGGTGGGTGGGTGATGTCCATATTGCCCATGGGATCTGAATGTATTCCGGCTGGAAACGCTTACCAATGCGTCAGCCGGAACCCCTGTTCAGATTCCGGCAGGTATTTCCTCGCCCTGGCTTGCCGTCCAGCTTCCGAGCAGGTTGACCGGGGCACCGGTTCCTTCAACGGATACCCAGTACACGCCCGGCCCGAGGCGGGGCAACAGGCAACGCCGCCACGCATCTCCTTGATCCTTGCAGACCGCTACCGGGAATCCGCCTCCCATCGCCTCTCCTTTCACCTGCAATGTCACCGCGGCACTGCCTCCCCAGGTGCGCAGGTCCACATCGGAGGGCTTGGTCAGCCGCAGCTCCAGGGTCTCGGCGAAGGAATCCGCTGCCATTCGACGGGGAAATACCGGGACGACCTGGCCGGACTTGAGCTGGGGGCGCTGCGGGGTCAGCGCGAGGTCGGCACGCATGTCCTCCGCGCCGCCGCGCAGGCTGACCCGCAGCCGACGCGCGGAGGCACTGGAGGGCAGCGTCACCAGGCCGCCGACGATGCGCTTGCCATCCAGCACGACCTCCCGCAGCGGCTGCCCATCAGCGTGCGAGATCAGCAGGGTGCCTGACAGACCGGCGCTGTCCGCTGTGGCGACCAGTTCATAGGGCAACCACTTTTCTGTCCGTGCCACCTCGATCTCGAATTCACGCAGGCTTCCGGAGGCGAGCTCCAGATCCCGCAGCGTCAGGCTCGATGGCAGCAGCGGCGGGGCCACCTGGGCGGCAGCCGACAGCGGCAGCAGGGCGGTGATCAACAACGTACGGATGAGGTTCATGCGTGATTTCCATGGGTTGGAGCCACCAGCCTGATCGGTGCCCCGGTCTGCCACAGTCGGGATAGCGGCCTTCAGGTGTGGTCCTTGCGGCCCCTGCCCCGTCGGTGCTCCCCCATGGCTGAACCCGCCGCCGCCTGCCATGGCAGTGAAAGGGGGGATCGGCGATAATCGTGGGTCAAATATTCCGTTTTCCGCCGGCCAGCGCTCTCGGTCCGGTGGATCGACCCTCTGGGAGACTGCATGTCCTCGCAATACATCTACACCATGAACCGCGTGTCCAAGGTGGTTCCGCCCAAGCGGCAGATCATCAAGGACATCTCGCTGTCGTTCTTCCCGGGGGCGAAGATCGGCCTGCTGGGCCTGAACGGTTCGGGCAAATCCACCGTGCTCAAGATCATGGCCGGCGTGGACAACGATTTCGAGGGCGAGGCCCGCCCGCAGGCCGGCATCAAGGTCGGTTACCTGGCGCAGGAACCGGAGCTGGACCCGACCAAGACCGTGCGTGAATCGGTCGAGGAAGGCGTGGGCGAGGTGCTGCAGGCACAGGCCGCGCTGGACGCGGTGTACCTGGCCTATGCCGAGGAAGGCGCCGACTTCGACAAGCTGGCCAAGGAACAGGAGCGCCTGGAGGCGATCCTCGCCGCCGGCGATGCGCACACCCTGGAAAACCAGCTGGACGTGGCCGCCGATGCACTGCGCCTGCCGCCATGGGAAGCGATCGTCGGCACCCTGTCCGGTGGTGAGAAGCGCCGCGTGGCACTGTGCCGCCTGCTGCTGCAGAAGCCGGACATGCTGCTGCTCGATGAGCCGACCAACCACCTCGATGCCGAATCGGTGGAATGGCTGGAGCAGTTCCTGGCGCGCTATACCGGCACCGTCGTGGCGGTCACCCATGATCGCTACTTCTTGGACAACGCCGCCGAGTGGATCCTGGAACTGGACCGCGGTCGCGGCATTCCGTGGAAGGGCAACTACACCGACTGGCTGACCCAGAAGGACGAGCGCCTGAAGCAGGAAGACAACCAGGAGAAGTCGCGCCAGAAAGCCATCCAGAAGGAACTGGAATGGTCACGCCAGAATGCCAAGGGCGGCCGCACCAAGGGCAAGGCCCGCCTAGCCCGCCTGGAAGAACTGCAGTCGGTCGATTACCAGAAGCGCAACGAGACCAATGAAATCTTCATCCCGCCGGGCGAGCGCCTCGGCAATGCGGTGATGGAGTTCAAGAACGTCTCGAAGAAATTCGGCGATCGCCTGCTGTTCGACAACCTGAACTTCCTGGTGCCGGGCGGCGCCATCGTCGGCATCATCGGCCCCAACGGCGCCGGCAAGTCGACCCTGTTCAAGATGATCACCGGCCAGGAAAAGCCGGATACCGGCGAGATCGTTGTCGGCCCGACCGTCAAGCTGTCCTACGTGGACCAGAGCCGCGACGCGCTGGAGGGCAACCACAACGTCTTCCAGGAAATCGCCGGCGGGCTGGACATCCTCAACATCAACGGCGTGGAGATCCAGTCGCGCGCCTACATCGGCCGCTTCAACTTCAAGGGCCAGGACCAGCAGAAGCTGGTCGGTTCGCTGTCCGGTGGTGAGCGTGGCCGCCTGCACATGGCCAAGACCCTGCTGCAGGGTGGCAACGTGCTGCTGCTCGATGAACCGTCCAACGATCTGGACATCGAAACCCTGCGTGCGCTGGAAGACGCGCTGCTGGAGTTCCCCGGCAACACGTTCGTCATTTCGCATGATCGCTGGTTCCTGGATCGCATCGCCACGCACATCCTGGCCTTCGAAGGCGATTCGCACGTGGAGTTCTTCCAGGGCAACTACCGCGAGTACGAAGAAGACAAGCGCCGCCGCATGGGCGACGACGCTGCGCCCAAGCGCCTGCGCTTCAAGGCGCTTAAATAAGAAGAAAAACG
>Ga0265797_10006437_pt1 | contig 16562 bp, 11 predicted proteins | sample P2T30metagenome_FD_192433 | JGI IMG/M metagenome (GOLD analysis project Ga0265797, IMG submission 192433) | Plant litter microbial communities from East Loma Ridge, Irvine, California - P2 T30 | ecosystem: Environmental > Terrestrial > Plant litter > Unclassified | place: USA: California... | reverse complement strand
TTTTGTTTTTGGCTCTTTATTTCGGCTTTGGGTTTGAGTGTCATCCGTGTACGTTGCGTCCATGATTCTTACAAGTCAGAATAATCGAAGATGATACCGTGATGAACATCTGGGCGCCCAAAAAAATGCATTTCATGCTGGACGAATTCACATATATACAGAATGATGTACAAAAAGCTAGATAAAGTTTCTTTTGCTCACTACAAGCCTTACTCCCTCTTCAATCCCACATTGCCAGCTTTCCGCAGGCCGACAATCGCAACCACGACGCATACAGCCATATACGCGAATATTGTCCAGAAACTAGCCCGGTACCCTCTCAGCACCGCTTTCGGATCTGCGTCATTAGACGAACCACCGTGGTGGCCGCCTTTGGCATCACCACCTTGAACGCCAAGAGCGACGACCTGGCACAGCCCCATTCCAAGACTCATCCCGATCTGCGCAACAGTGTTGAAGACGGCGCCTGCCAGTGCTTGTGTCTTCTCCGGGAATGTGTCGCTGACGATGATGAGACCGACTGTGAACAGAACATCGGCGCTGAAGGGAGCGGCAACTTGTGCCCAGAAGGCAAGGTACCAATAATTCCAAGCAGGATTCAAAAGTGCCATGGCGAGAGGTGAGCAAGCACAGATAATACCGGAGCCTGCCACGAGCCAACGAGCGGGTATACGATCCACGAAGGTACCAACTAGCAGACTGAGAATCACGCCTGCGATCAGGTTGGGTAGAAGGTAAAGAGATGTCGCAATGGTCGAAGCATGTTGGACTTCCTGGAAGCTGTGGCGAATGATTAGTAGGTGTTCATGAATGCCCATGCCGCTTGACTTACTAAAGACTTGAGAACAATTCGATTGAATTGACGCCGCCCCAAGAAAGCGCAATCATGATGCAGGTGCTGGTGAAAGGGCCGTTCTTCCACAACTTGTTCGGCACGAGAGCTGATTTGCCAGCACGCTCGCGGTAGTGCATCCAAACAGGGAACAGGGCAAGCAATACTATACTGACTGCAAGCAAGCTCGCGGTTTCCGCAGAACGAATTGTTGTGAGATCCGCACTGAGCATCCTGCTCCAAGTTAGCGATATATTTGAAATTTAGCATCCGTGAATACTTACGCAAGAACGTAAGCCAAAGTAGCCAATCCAGCACTAGAAAGGAATCCGCCGATCCAATCAATGTTCTTGCCAACTTTCTTGCATAGCTCGACTGCACTGACTTGATTTTCGGTGTTCAGTTTCGGAATAGTCCAGACAGCAGCAATAGCAGCAAGCAAAGTAGCACCGCCAGAAATGTAAAAGCCAGAGCGCCATCCTATTTTCTCGAGCAGGACACCACTGATGACAAGGCCAACACCGAATCCAAGAGGTTGACTGAACCCTAGACAGGCGAAGCCAAAGTTCCGTGCTCTCCCAGATGGAACAGCGCCCGAGATCAGAGCCACAGAAGAGGGCAGATGCATGGCCAGGCCGACACCTTGCAAAGCACGAAAAACAACCAATTGCTCGCCGGTGCTTGAGAAGCCACAGGAAAGAGCAAACACGCCCATCAGCAGAATACCGACAAGCTCCACCGGCCTCGCACCAACTATGTCTGCGATCGAGCCTGCGATGAGAAGCGTTGCACCAGAAGTCAGTCCGTATACGGATGAGGGCCAGAGGTACAAGGCGCGGTCAAGAGCAAGAGAGTTCGCAATATCGGGTAGACCGACGGTAATGAGACCATTGGTGAAGCTGGCAAGGAATCCAACGAAAGAAGGCATGAAGATCGTGAACACGATCTGGAGATTGGACCTAGTGGGTGGGCGAGTAGGTAGGACATTGGGGTCGACATGGCCGTCTGCCAATGGTGGTATCGTGTGTAGAGAGCTTCTCCTTCTGACTCGCTCGGATGTAGAGTATCGCGTCTTTGCTTGGGACAGAGTCTCGAGCTCGACAGCCTCCAGTGTCTGTGTTAAGGTGAGGGATGCCATGATCTCTGTAGATAACGAATTATGAGAGTATCACAATACCATTTGAGGTGACACGAGAGAAAACCTGTATACTCTAAATCTCGGTACAGCATAGAAAAATTACCTTTTTTTTTGGTTCCTGTCATCGTAGGGCGTAATACCGAGCCCTAGTCACTCACCCGTATTCGGCTTTTAACAACGACAACTCGGACTCCTTGCTATCCAGTCTCTACTTACGGAACTGACAGCTGGAGTAGGAGGACGTTATCAGCATCCTTGGCCACAGGACACGAGCCGGCATATGTATGGAGAGATCATGTATGAAGGCTTTTCTACGGCGGCTCTCTCGTGGCGATGATGATGCTTCGCTCCGAACACCGGACCTGGTGGATCTGAAGATGATGTGCCGAGACGGACTCGCTGCCGTGCTATGTCGAACGCAGTATATCTCGTCACAAAGTGGCCAAAGCGACAGGAACATTGGAGATCGAATCCAATGGCATTGGATAATTGGAAACCTGTTGCTCCCCTCTATCACAAGACACGCGTGCTGTTTTGTCACAGGACATGCAATGGAGTTTTACGATCGCGACGGCCTACAGTGGCCATGCGACCGAGAAGCATGACACCACGACATGTCTTCAGCAGAACCTGCAATTCCGCTTTAGGAATTTGCCCAACACCGCGAGTAACAGATCTACGTCAGGAACGGGATGTTTTCATCATCTAAAGATCTACCGTCGCGTCGATCTGAGTAGATCGCCCCACCGAGGCCGACCATATGACATTGTGAACCACTGCCTGTCAAAGGCTTGAGCCGCATTACGCTTCACCGTTATGGCCACCAGCAAGGTGATGGCGAATCTCAAGTGTGGAAAGATGACGCCGATTGCGACCTCGAGAAGCTACATATTGCATAGTACCTGTCACTTGCTCGACAGGAAAGGCTCAAGAGATCTTCCTTAACATAAACCATGCGCGCATGTCAGCTATGCCTAGCGGCAACTGTCAAGACTGCCCTCGCCACTGCTCTGTACAGTAATTCTTTCGGCGTGCCAGGTATCAATGCAACTTACGACTACGTTGTCATTGGCGGCGGAACTGCAGGTCTAACAATTGCTGCTCGACTTGCCGAAGACCCCGATGTATCAGTCGCTGTAATAGAGGCCGGCGGCTTCTACCAGCAAGACAACGGAAATGGAAGGTGTGTGGTGACAATCATCAAAGCTTGATTCAAGAGACGCAACCCACTGACTGTATATCAGTGTCATACCAGGCTTGTGCACAACCCAATTCGTAGGCTCTGATCCAGACGACACTCAGCCTCTCATTGATTGGGGCTTTGTGACAACGCCGCAAGCTGGAATTCAAGGACGAAGAACACACTATGCTCGTGGCAAAACACTTGGAGGATCATCGGCTAGGAACTATCTGGCATACCATCGAGGCACGAATGGCAGCTACCAGAAATGGGCTGATGAAGTAGGGGACGACAGCTACCAGCTCTCCAATTTGGACCAGTACTTCGATCGCAGTGTCAACATGACGGCGCCGAATACGAGTGTTCGTAAACTGAATGCTACAGTGGATTACAACTTCACCGGCTCGGCCATCCAGGATGGCTACCACCATCCACTCCAAATCTCCTGGCCAAACTTTGTGGACTCGATCTCGACATGGACTTTCCAAGCCTTCCGAGCTATAGGCCTACCTCTCCATGGATCCGGCTTCGAAGACGGGCAATTGGACGGCTATTTCTACAACCCGTCAACACTGCAACCAGTCAGTCAACACCGCGAGTCATCGCAAACAGGCTTCCTCGACAACGCCATGCGCACAACTTCAGTCAAAGTATACGCCCACACTCTAGCCCATCAAATCTTGTTCACCTCCAACAAAACCGCAAACGGAGTGCTCGTCCAATCAGGCTCCAAAAACTACACCCTCAGCGCCACAAAAGAAGTCATCCTCTCCGCCGGAGCCTTCCAATCCCCTCAACTATTAATGCTCTCCGGCGTCGGCCCCCAAGAAACCCTCCAGCAACACAACATCCCCGTCCTCGTCAACCTCCCCGGCGTCGGTCAAAACCTCCAAGACCAACCCCTAATCGGCATCTCCCACCGCGTCAACGTCCCAACCTCCTCCAAACTAGCCAATGATCCCCTCTACGCCGCTCAAGCCGCCACCTCATACTTATCCAACGGCACCGGCCCCCTCGCCGGCCCCCCAGGCCTCCTCGCCTTCGAGCGCATATCCACCACGCAACCCTCCCTCCTCCCCAACACCACCCTCTCTTCCCTCGCGAAGAACTTCCCCCCCGACTGGCCCCAACTAGAATACCTCACCCAAAACGGCTACTCCGGCTACAACACCAACTACCGCACCTCCGACCCCGCCGACGGCTACAACTACGCCACCCTCTCCGCCGTGATCCTCACCCCCTTCTCCCGCGGCACCATCACGCTCTCCTCCTCCTCCGCCCTCGATCAACCCCAAATCAACCCCGCCTGGCTCACCGCGCCAGAGGACATCGACCTCGCACTCGCAGGTTTCAAACGCGTGCGCCAGATCTGGTCTACCATCTCCAACGTGACGGTCGGGGAGGAGTATCTCCCCGGGCCGAACGTGACGAGCGACGAGCAGATAGTGGAGTTCATGCGGGAGTCGGCGTTTACGCTTTATCATGCTTCGGCGACGTGTAAGATGGGGAGGAGCGGGGATGCGATGGCTGTTGTGGATTCGAAAGCGAGGGTGTTTGGGGTGGAGGGGTTGAGGGTGGTGGATGCGAGTGCGTTTCCGTTTTTGCCGCCTGGGCATCCGCAGGCGACGGTTTATATGCTGGCGGAGAAAATCGCGGAGGATATTAGAAGGGGATGAAGAGGTGAGAGTTCTTAGACAGACAGACAGACCAAAGAGATAGAAGCAGCGTTGAAGATCTTTGCGTATTAACTATATTCTAATGAAGCCTGATCATAGTACTATGTGTGGATTAACGCTATGCTTGATGATCATAACTCCTCGACATCGCTTTGCAAAATCCAGCCAGTCAAGACTCGATCATGATCCTGTTCATACAAACGCCATCTCACCATCGCCACCTTTCCCCTTCCTTCCTTCCAACCAACCAGTCACCATCCTCTGTCCAGGTGATCCTTCCCTACCGCTCCCAGTAAGACCTGATGTTTTCGGTGGAGACGACTTCGGTCTTGCCTTTGCGTCCCGTTTCTTGCCCGTCGGACCTGCGAGCCATTCGGAGCTTGAGACTGCAGGCAAGCCGCCGTCTTCGGTGATGTGTGGAGGTGTGTTCTCCTTGTTTGCTCGAGAGTTGGACGACGACACACTAGCGTACGGTTCGGCTGAGATATTCTGTATGGTGTTGTCTTCGAAAACAGCGACTGTGAGAGGGACTGTAGATTTGCGGCGCACTTCAACAGGGCGGCTGGCGCTCGTGACATTGGACTTGTATTTGGCGCGGAGGTCGAAGGCAGATTTATGCTTGTAGTGAGTAGGAGGGCTGAGATGACTTTGAGTCTGAGGTATCGGGTCGTTGTCGGGGATGGCTCCAGACATGACAAGTTTGTCTGACACCGAGCCTTCCTAAGCATTCGATGTAGACGCTGCCTTCGAGTCAGGAAGAGACTCAAGGTTGGTAATGGAATGACGCTTGGGCAACAGTTTGGAGCCGCCGCTCTTGCTCGAAATCACAGTATCATTGACGCTGTGCTTGCTGTCGTCGCTGCCAGGGATTTGCAACGAACGCTCGGTGTCTGTTCCAGCATTGCTAGCCATCGAGCACTTGCGACTTGTTCGTCGACTGGAGTTCTCACTCGACTCCATCATGGGGTATCTCTCGTTCATGTAGCTCGATCGTCTACTGTTAGCTCGAGGGCGGCCTCTTTTCTTCGAGATCGGGCCACTCGATGGTGTGTCTGAATCTCTTCGTTGCGACCCACTTCCGTTTGTTGCAGCTCGGTTTCTGCCATGGAATTCCGCAGTTGACGTAGTGATGGACGTACCTGGGTTCTGCGGTGCATCCAAACTGTCGACCTCGTTCTGACTTGTAAGACTAGTCATCTCCTCAGACAGCCATTTGCGCCAATCGCCGCTGGCTTGGATAGGTGGTTGAGCGGCAACAGTACGATTCTTTGGAGGCGAGATATCGTATCGTTTGATTTCACGACTTGTTACCGTGATCCTGGTGCCGTTCTGCTCTGGGGTGACGGGATGTGGAGATGCGCCATCAGTTGCACGAGAGTAGACACTTGGCGACAATAAATTCTCGCGGGTAACGGCAGCCGGTGCACCCACTCTGGTATGTTTTGGCAGTCCTCCAGTGTTTGTATCTTGGTCTGAGTAAGGGTTGTGGCTCAGCGAAGGAAGTTCGTAAGGATTGTCGTCATCGTATGCCGATGTGATCTTGCCATCTGAAGCAGCAGATGTGGCATGCAAAGCACCTTTCCACCTAGCTTGACTTTGTTGAACCCGACGAGCGATGCATTCCGGTGAAGGAGGTTCAGCTTGTAATGTCATCGGTTCCCCTTTGCTCCTGTAGTGGTTCGCCGTTGGTGTTTGGTCGTCAGCTGTGTCGTGTACGCTATCATGTTCTGGTGAGGCTTCGACGAGAGGCGACATGGCTTGAATCTGGAAAGTGTTTGAATCAGGCGATACTGTCCGAATTGTCAATGACTTTCCGTTGATCGAAGGTGCAAGAGAAGCCGGTCGTTTCTGAGATGGTAGCGTGGACAAGGCAGAGGAAGTTCGTGACGCTACACTTGAATCGCTCTCCTCTTTGGTCGGATTCTCATCTTGTGGCAGTATGCGATGTCTCAGGGCTGTGAACAATGCCTGACTCTCCTTAGAGCTTTTCAGATCCGCTCGACTCGGCTTGCGAAGACGATTTACGACAGCGCGCCCAAAAAAGGAACCCTTCTTGCGCAGGGCAGGATGAGTTTTGTCGCAGATTATCCTGCCATGCTCATCTGCCATACTCGTTGACGTTGTGTTGGCGTGTGTACTCGCGGTTCCTACTGTTGTCGAATTGGTCCAGCTGGTCACTCGGGATCTGTCCGCCGCGCTCTCGCCATCGACGCTGGTGACGCTGGGGTTGTTCGCAGAAAGCGAGAGGGTACCAGCAGCCTGAGTAATGGCCAGTGGCGAATCATGAGCAATGAATGGGTCGGTCAGTATGGAGGAGGCGCGCAGTCCAACAGAGTCCCCCTCATCCATGACAAAGTCACCGTGGACTTCCACTTCGGTATGTTGAGTTACTAGGCCATTTGGAGCTCTAGAAGCTCTCCGCAAAAGCTTCTTGAACTGCCCTTTCACTGAGGTGGAGAATGCTCTTGTCTTGCGGTCGGGCCTGACGCTTGGTTTTAAGCTCGACATTGGCGGCGCGGCATCATTAGGAGGCGGCAGAGGCGCGAGCAAGGAGTCATCAGCGTAATTGAACGGCGGCAGAGAGCTATCGTATGTGATACCAGGAGGTCCGCTGGGAGTATTCCTTTTTTGGAGCATCGGCAGGGAACCAAAGAAAGATTTTCGTTCTCTGATCTTCTGATGTTGTGATTCCTGTAATTGTCGCTCACGAGCAAGGGCAATGATCTCCTCATCTGTCTGCGTTTCCCTGATCGAGATTCTGGAGCGACTCTGACTTTCTGCCTTTATTCTGTTTGCATATGATTGCGGCTCCGTGTAAGTGACCGAGATGCCATCGTCGTAGCTCTTGTCGGTGTGTCGAGGCGTCTCAGCCGTTGTCGAGCTTCGAAGACCTGGTGTCGCGGACACAGTTCGTGCAGCTGGACTGCCGTTGCTGTATGCAAAAGGTGAATTGCGATGATTACTGTTTGCTGATGGGCCGAGACCCTCGTTGCGTGCAGCTGATTTGGTGGCTGGATGTGGCTGCACGATTGTGGTTCTCTTGGTGCGAGTTTCATTCTCTTTCTGAGTGGTAGGCACATATTCCGTGAGTGGTCTCTGGTGAGCCATTGGTGTGCTTTTGAAATCGCGTAGTGTAGTGGACCGCCTGCGACCCAGTCTGGCATCTTCCAGGTGGCTGCCTTCAGAGCGACCGGTGACTTGGCTCCGACGACGCTGGAGCATTGGCGGAGCAGGGCGATAGTCGGGACATGCGAGTTGTTCAACGGGCTGCGAGGATCTGTATGCCAGGGTCGCGGCCGTCTCAGCCTGTTGACGAATGACGAAGGGATCTGAGGTGGCGGATGAGCGTTGACGGGCTGCCTGCATAGAGGCGATGGATCTTGCGCGGCGAGCGCGGTCAGAGGTAGTAGTGTTGGAACGGGAAAGCATGCTATGAAAGTAGTAAGGTCGTCGTGGCGGGACGAGCTCTCGGGGAGTAAGAGGAAGGGCTGCTAGTAGACCAAACGCCAGTATCGCATGCGACTGTGAGATGGTGGTTGCATGCGACAGTAATCTCGCATCTTTCTGGATACCTTACACTGGATGAAGAAGGCGTGCTGTTCCTACCTGATTTGAAGAAAGAAGTCGCTACACCAGTACTTGCCGCAGGCAGAATCCGAGTGAAGGAAGGCAGGAGCGACAGCAAGTCAGACATCACTTTCACAGTACAGCCTAACCTCACCTCACCTGCATTGAAGCGCTCATGTCGTTCTGCCACGTCCCATACGTGCAAAGATATTGTTCAATGACATGGTTGCGGAAACTGGATATGCTAGACTTGTATCCTGATGTTAGCAAAAAGACAACCGAGGGACACACGAGTCAATTTTCGCATATTGTCTGTCATGCCTGACAAGTAGACAATCTTGCTGCTGTTATTAGCACCACCGAGCACGTTCACATTGGTGGAAAGGACAATATGTCCACTTGAAACTCCTGCTCAATCCTGAGCAGACTGTGCCTTGAGTCTGGGCGCATGGCTATAAGTATGTCAAGGAGACAGCTTCCTAACACAGCCATATCAGTGGGGATTGGTGTACTTGTTATACTTACGCGAAGACAGAAAGCCTTGGCTCGAGATCCACCTTACACAGAGCTTTATGGCACCTCCCAACTCTGTCCTAGCATGCTTGAGCTCAGCTGCGCACGATTGACTGAGAACAGAGCGAGGCCGAGCGAAAGAAAAAAAAAAGATTGTACGCTACACATGCCGACATATGGCGGCACCACGGTACTTGACCATGATGGATCCGATGGTACCTATTCGCATGCAAATATTGCGTGATGTGTGGTGAAACACGAAGATGCTCCGAGTAGTCGGGAAGATAGCAGTGGGACTGCGTGGGTATAAGAAAATTCCATCAGATGACTAGGCATGGTGGAGCAGGCAAGACACGCAGACAGTAGGTGATTATGTCAGAAGGAAATGTATGCAAGGCGAGCTATAAATTGCGTGATTCGAAAGAAGGGCTCGAAGGGTACCCGGATGGCGGAAGGGCAAGCCTATCATGCTACTGCACTCCGGAATATGATCCAAGGCTCGCGTGGAGGCGGCGCCAACCGAGCCGTGTGGCCCTGGTCAGAATAGATACAGCGATAGGCCGTGTGTCTTGCGGAGTCTGGCCCTATCGAGATAGAGATAACGTCGGTGTATCTGCGTGTGAGGAGGATGCGCTGGCGAGTATGTATGTAGGTACTGGACTATACAGCAGTCACACACAGCAACAGCAGCATCTACCAATGCGGCATGGTGGCAAGAAAAACTTGCAGCCAGTCTGCGCATTTCTATGAGTAACGAGTGACAAACAAAGAAAGCCAGCGCGGACCGAAGCAAAGTTCCCTTCAAGCTTCTCGCACGCAATCCTGTACGCCACTTCGAGTCAGCGCACTGGCACTCTCAAGTCTCTCGGTGCCGAGCAGATCGCGGCTGCAGTACAAGCACGACATCCACCTCACAACTGACACCACCACCACCCCACGGCCTACCACCGCCCTCCGCACTCATCAGGAAGACGGTAGTCACGGTAGCACACACGCACAGAGTCGCCCCCCCCCCTCCCCCAATCTCTTTTACCAGGCCGTCGGGCGTCCCTGCTTGCTCGCTTCTGACACCGCCGCCGCGTCGCCCATCGCTGTCAAACTCACCGACCCATCACCCACCATTCACCTTCCCTTCCGGCACTCTCCCCCCGGAGCACGCGACCGCGGTGTGCGCAACTCCCGCCTGCGATTGTGCCACTCTCCCATGTCGCTTTCGCCATAAACCTTCCCGCCAGTGCCCTCTCAACATGGCATCAGCTTCTCCTCGCCTCCCCTCGAGAGCCTCCGCGCCCTCAGCCATGGCCACCTTTTCTCCTTCAACAACCATGCGCCAGCAACACACCCCTAGCGCCGACGACGATCACGACCACGAACAAAACCACGACCACCACCACGTCCACGAAGATCTCTGCCACCACGACCACGACCATCACGGTATCCTCCGTAATCGCCACGGCCACCACGACGACCACAGCATCTCCCTCTCCTCGACCTCCAAGCAGGCCGAGCAGACCGTTGCACCTTTCCTTGCCAAACACATTCCCATGCAGTATAACCCCGTTGGAGGTCCTTCACGCTCAGCCCAACCCCAGAACGACCAGCAAACGCAGCCCGAGACGAACAGCAGCAAGTTCTGCTACAAACACCGCCCCGATCTCAAGTGCAGGCGCCAGGCAAACGAGCCCTCGATGGACCAACTACAGAACGAGCTTGCGTCTCTGTCCCAGTCAGACCAGCAGGCCATCTCTCACGTCTGGTCGCTATTCTCTGCCGCTCCAGCCAAGCACCGCAACCTGATGTTGCAAGGTGTTCTCGCACAGTGTTGCTTCCCACAACTCTCATACGTCGCCGCCAGCGTACGAGACCTGATCAAGATCGACTTTGTCGCCGCCCTGCCTGCAGAGCTCAGCTTCAAGATTCTATGTTACCTGGACACAACATCTCTTTGTAAAGCCTCACAAGTTAGCCAGCGATGGCGGACACTCGCCGACGACGACGTGGTGTGGCACAAGATGTGTGAGCAGCACATCGACAGGAAGTGCACAAAGTGTGGCTGGGGTCTGCCCCTGCTCGAGCGCAAGAGATTGAGGATTGAGAAGAGACAGATACAACTCAGGGCAACGGGTCGTGGCTTGAATGAGTGGTCGCCACGACTCACACCAGAAGCAGATGATACCCCAGTCGAGCCTATCGAGGCGGCAGAGAGCTCCACTGCCAGGACTGGAACCAAGCGATCTCTCGATTTGGGATCGCTCTCTCCAGAGTTGACAAAGCGCCAATGCACCGAGTCGGTATCTGCAGAGCGCGATGCTAGCCAAGAAGCAGACTACTTTGCGCCGCGGAAGCGTCCATGGAAGGATGTCTACCGTGATCGCTTCAAGGTCGGCACTGCTTGGAAGTATGGTCGATGCAGCACGAAAGTCTTCAAGGGTCACACTAACGGTGTGATGTGCCTACAATTTGACGAGAATGTGCTCATCACTGGCTCCTACGACACAACAGCAAAAGTCTGGGATACTGAGACTGGACAAGAGATTAGGACTCTCAGAGGACACACATCCGGTATTCGCTGCCTACAATTTGACGATCAGAAGTTGATGACTGGAAGTCTTGACGGCACGGTCAGGCTTTGGGATTGGAAGACTGGCGAGTGCAAGCGAGTGTTCAATGCTCACTCTGAGGGTATTATCACACTGAACTTTGGTGGCCGCTACGTCGCGACAGGCTCCATGGACAAGACCATCCGTGTCTGGGATTCCGAGTCCAAGCAGACTTTCCTCCTTCGAGGACACACCGACTGGGTCAACTGCGTCAAGCTTGATGTAGCATCTCGCACACTCTTCTCTGCATCCGATGATCTGACAATCAGACTATGGGATCTCGACACGAAGGAGTGCTTGAAGGTCTTCGAAGGTCACGTTGGCCAAGTACAACAGCTCCAGCTCATGCCACCAGAGTTTGAGATCGATCACGATTCCTTCCAACCTGGTGACAAGGATGACGATACTAGCAGTGTCGGCTCTGCACACCACCACGTTGAGGCGCACTCCTCGCAATCCGTTCCTTTCTGGCCAAATGATTCCGAACGCCCTGCACCACCACGCTACATGTTCACTGGCGCTCTGGACTCTACCATCCGCCTTTGGGACACTCACACTCCTCAACCTCATCAACATCAGCAAGCCAACAACAACAACCAGCAAGCTGATGATACTGCCAACGCCTTCATCGTTCTTCCCACTGACCCTCTCACGAACTCGCACACCCCTCGCGCTCAAGCTTGCGTCCGTACCTTCTTCGGTCACGTCGAAGGTATCTGGGCTTTGGCCGCTGATCACCTGCGCCTCATCTCAGGCAGCGAAGACCGGATGATGAAGGTCTGGGACCCTCGTACTGGCAAGTGTGAAAGGACTTTCACCGGTCATGCAGGTCCTGTCACTTGTGCTTGGCTTAGTGAGAGCCGTCTTGCCAGTGGTAGCGAGGACTGCGAGGTACGGATGTTGGTGTTCGGAGATCAGTGTTGAGGTCGATCTCAACTCTGCTTGAGTGCGTAGCCTTTGGGCGTTTTATTTGGATGCCAATCATTTCTGTTGAGTTACATGTGGATTTGAGCGATGGCGTATCTGGTTTTGAGTAAGACGACACGATTGAATAGATCGTTCGCACAAATTGGGAAATGGGGTTTGAGTGTTCGAACATAGTTATATACCACAAGTTTCCTTTTATCATTTTAATTTATGGCGTACAAGCGGTAGACTATGCGTCAACGGGATAGGGTCACTAGTCAAAATGTACAACTTCTTTTGATCTCAAAAAAGATTTACCAAACTCCCCAATGCTGTGTACATTTCGAATGTTTCTACCAATTAACTAACGTATTTGCCGTCAAGAAGGTCGCTTGCCTGATGTGCGTTCTCTTTGGGCAGGCACTCAAGCGCGGGCAGCTCGCTCGGCACGTGGCAGCAAAGCTCCACTTCACAGCTGCCCAATCGATCATTCGCATGCACTCTTGTAGTGGAATGACACCATTCCCAAGGGTGTCCCAGTATCCCGTCGGGCGGATATCCAAACGAGCATGCGATAGAACAACACTGCTGTGAAGCATTCCAAAACTGCTATCAACGCCTCCCATCATACAACACCAACCCAGCCCACTGAAGCAAGACTACCTCACACTTCGCTCTCACTCATCCACCTGCCAGACAAACATCATGGATTCTTCAGACTCAGACTCAGACTCCGTGGCCTCGCCTTCGTCGCCAGCCTCGCCACAGCAAACCTCGACGTACCGCGGAGAGCCCAGCCTGGAAGGCCTCGTCTTGCACTTCGTCGCCGCCAAGAAGTCTCTCACGGCCACGCAGCATGTCTTTCGCGCGACGGAGCTGGCGACCAGCTCGCGAGCGCTGATTGAGGAGATAGCTGCGCTGAACGCGAAGAACTCTTACGCGAGACGCGGCGTTGATGAGCAGCTCGAGACTCTACAGGAGATCCGAGCTGCTGTTGCCGATGCGGGCGAGCAGGCGGGCGATGAGTTCACGCAGACGATTGCGAGTCTGGATGTGGCTAATGATAGACTGCAATCTACTCTCACAAGTCTAAGGAAAGTCATCATCGACCGCTCGCTGCAGAAGCCAAAGGTTTCGTCTATGGACCAGTACGAAAGCCAATACCTCACAAGAGACTCCCCGACCACCTCCTTCTCCCAAGAGGATGAAGCCCCAAAGCAAAAGACTCTCTACGATTTCGTCGACGAAGCCAACCACGAAGACCTACTCGCCTCCCTCCGCACCCTCATCGACACCTTCAACGACTCCCGCGCCGACCTCGACGCCAACATCGCCCGCTTCGACGACTCCATCGCGCACATCGCCTCCGCCCTGAGCGGCTCAGGCTCCGGCTCAGGCGACACAGACGATTCGAACCCGCCCAGCAAAATCACGCCTTACGACGAGCCACCTCTCTCCATCCCAGCACTCTTCCACGACATGGAGTCCCACGCCGCGGAAATGGCCACGCTGCTGCAATCCCTCATCTCGCACTACGACCTCTGCGTCTCCGCCCTCAAGCACACCGAAGGCGGCGGCGAAGCAGCCCGCGAAGCCATCCAAGCCGCCGATGAACTGGCAAAAAATGCCCAGGGCGTAGAAGAAAGCCTCTACGCCGCCACAGCCATCCCAGATCCCATGGACGCCGCCGAGCGCGCGGAGATGCTGCGCGTCCTCGAGAACGACGCGGCGGAAGTCGAAGACGTCGTAGGCGAGTTGCGGGAGCGTGGCGGCGAGATCGAAGGGCTTTACGGGCAGCTCAGCTCTCGAGCCAACAACTCTCGCAAAACCACGCGAGGCCTGCGCAGAGCCGTGGAAGGCATGCACGCGGTCAAAGACGCTCTGCCAGTCTACCTCGACGCCATCGCGTCCTTCAAAGAAGGCTGGGCGAACCTGCGCTTAGCAATGCAAGGGAAAACGCAAGAGCTCGTTGGGCTGTGCGGGTTCTACGAGCAGTTCTGGTCAGGTTACAAAAAACTGCTGCGCGAGGTGGATCGGCGGGCGGCGGTGGAGGCGCAGATGGCGCGGGTGGCGGAGAAGGCGAGGAGGGATCTCGAGAGGCTTTATGAGGCGGATCGGGAGGCGAGGGAGGAGTTTGTGGAGGAGGTGGGAGGGTTTTTGCCGGGGGATATTTGGCCTGGGTTGGCGGAGAGGGGGACTAGGTGGGAGGTTAGGGAGGTTGATGATGATGGGGAGATGGGAGAGGGCGGGAGGCAGTTGATGGAGGGGTGAGGCTGATTTGTTTGCGACGGGCCTGGGCTTCTTCTTGGAGTGAGGTATGGTTATGATGAGATACGAAAATACACAGATGGTATATGACTGCATGCCCTGCAGCACAAGATTGTATCCTCAAACGTGGTGCGATCACATAATTGCTTGGAAGTGGAGGCTGACTACCAGCCAATTCTTGTCGCCCAGTGTAGATTATTTCACCAAGCTGAAGAAACACTGCATGTCGGCTACTGCGATGCCGGGATTGTGGTATGTAAAGTGACCAAAGGTTTGCATACGGTATGCCAACGAGGACCATGATCTGCCAATGTCGACGACTGACAGGCAAAAGTGAGCTCTACCGGTACGGGATGCTTTCTTGAGCTATAGCCCACCCTAGTTGATTCTCGTTCAATCATATTATTTCTTTGTGTCCAAGGACCAAGTCTTTGAGCCTATTGTAGGTGGATGTAGACTTATGGGAGATGAATAATATTGAAGATGAGGTTCGTGATGGCCAGTGTGTTGGCAGCATTAAGGCAGTTATTAGCGAGCTCGTGAAGCTGTATTATCGATTCCTCCCTTGAGCGTGGTAAAGAGGTCTCAGCGTTGGTATAGTGCAGTTACTAGGGCAAATATAGCCTGTTCCTTCGTCGAAAATACCAGTCTTAGTACCAGATAATATCCCAACAATGTATGCTATCGAGGAACAGCCTCCAGTTCCTGCATTCAGCCGGAGTCTTTAGCAATTCATCTCTGAAACCCAGACTTGCAGGGGCCACACCTCGAAGTCAAACGTCGGTGACCTCGTATGTGTATTGAATGTGACTAATTTTGGAGGCCAGAACATGGCCTGAACATCCACGACGGTCTTCGGACTTCCAACAGCTAGCAAGCGGTGTCGAGGCGACGGGGGCAACAGTCGCCCTTATCGCGCTTCCAACATCCCTCCACCTTTCGATGCGTATCCGCGGCGGTCTGGTGGCTGAATGTGAAGTCGCGCGCGGAAACGCTCGAAGACGGAAGATTTACCCGCCGCGCATCGTCGGCTTTTGCTTGCTGCTCAACGCATTCGCTTGTTCTTGGCTGAATTTCCTGGCGTCCAGTGTCCATGCAGGTGCAGTCACGTGAAAGTGTTTCTATTCGAGAGGATTTGTTTTGCCACAGGAAGTCTTTTTTCCTTTGTTGTTGCAGCGTCTCTGCAAACGCGGACGACAGATCCCCGATCGCAAGGCGGGCACAGTCGGCCGATGCGCGCTGCTGAGTGGACATGGGCTCTGAATGAGCTGAGCATGACATAGCAAGCGTGGGCAGAGAGAGAGAGGCCGAGAAGAGCGCGCGCGCAGAGAGACCGACAGGACGGCACGTGCGGTTGATGTCACATCAGCCCTCTCACCATCCGCCATCCGGCCACTTTTGCCCCTCCAAAGCATACATAGCCCTCAAACTTTTAGCAGCCCAACTGTTTCTCTCTCACAGCAACACCACACTACTCACACCTCTTACGATACCCTCCTCTCTTGCATTACCCTCACAACCTCTTACACACACACCAGCAATCATGTCTTCCTCTCTCGACCAGCTCAAGTCCTCCGGCACCGTAAGTTCTTCCCAATGCTGCTGTTGACCCTCGCGATCACCGCCGAGTCATCCCATCCTCATCCCTTCAACCCACCCGCAAAACAACAACCACTGACGGCTCTCTCTTTACAACAGACCGTCGTCTGCGACTCCGGTGACTTCGCCACCATTGGCAAGTACAAGCCTCAGGATGCCACCACCAACCCTTCCCTCATCCTCGCCGCTTCCAAGAAGCCCGAGTACGCCAAGCTCATTGACGATGCCGTCGCCTACGGTGTGAAGCACGGCAAGACCACCGAGGAGAAGATCGATGCCACCT
>Ga0265797_10006436_pt1 | contig 16562 bp, 20 predicted proteins | sample P2T30metagenome_FD_192433 | JGI IMG/M metagenome (GOLD analysis project Ga0265797, IMG submission 192433) | Plant litter microbial communities from East Loma Ridge, Irvine, California - P2 T30 | ecosystem: Environmental > Terrestrial > Plant litter > Unclassified | place: USA: California... | reverse complement strand
GTTTTCCCCATCGCCGGTCCCGCGACATCACACGCCGCATACTGGTATTTCGGATGACGCATGGTGGGTGGGTCCATTTACATTGGTGGTGTGATGGTGTGGTCGTGGGCTTGCACGACCGCTCGGGTGGTGTAGTGTTTCTCTTGTCACCGCAACTGAGGTCGATGCGAGGCCCGAACCTCGTCTTAGTCTCGTAATGTGGTGGCAGTGTTGAGAGCAGCGAGTCACGTCGCTAGAGGTACGAGGCAGGTTGGTAGCTGTCGTATCACCCAACAGGAGGCATGGCTTATCGCCATGCGAGTAAGACCCGGTATAGCGGGTCCTGTTGGCACCACTCACATCAGGGCGAACGGCCCCATTACATGAAAGGTGCCATCATGGCTACCACGAACACCAGCAAGCCCAGCGAAGACATCAAGACGGCGGCGAACTCGGGCGACATCGACGCGGACGGCCTGGAGTCGATGCAGGTGGCCCTGTCCGAGGACACGGCCCGTCGCGACATCGCTAGCCTCCAGGCGGGTGGTCAGTCCGTCTGGTCGTCCATCCAGGGCGAGGACTTCGAGAGCCGCCTCAAGGTGGCCGACGCGGTGGTCAACTCCACCCCGCTCCGCGACCACCTCGGCGAGAAGATCATGCTCCGTCACATCGTCGCTCAGGCCACCACCATCGCGGACCGCCAGACCGGCGAGATCACCCCCGTCGTCCGCCTCGTGCTGATCGACGAGGACGGCACGGCGTACAACGCCATGTCCGGCGGCCTCTTCAAGTCCATCGAGAACCTCATCGGCATCCTCGGCATGCCCGCCTACTGGCCTGGCCCGGTCCCCGTCAAGATCAACCGTGAGGGCAAGGTCGGTGAGCAGTACTACACCCTCAAGTTCGCCTGATCCGGAAGCCTTCGATCGTAGGCTCGTAGCGTTGGACAAAGCCATCGAGTTGGCTGCTCTGACGAACGAGGAGGATGGTAACGCCATCCTCACCTTCGCGATCAAGGTGGACAAGTTCCTGTCGGGTAAGGACCTCACCAAGTAGGGAGACAGGGCCCCACACCGCATGGTGTGGGGCCCTTTCAGGTACATGGATAAACCAACTGTCGATGAACTCCGCGACCTCGTGCGTAAGCGACACCGCGCGGTTGCCAACAAGATTTCCCGTACACGCCGCGTCAACGGTGCCGAGTTGGCGGGTACGGCGCATGACCCCAGGCGGTCACATGAGAACATCGCTAAGTACAACCGTCGTCAGCTTGAGGCGACGTTGAATTCATACAACGCATTCACGAGTCGTGGGACCCAGTTCTATGGCGACGCCAACCGCCGCCCGATCTCGCGCAAGACGTGGAAAGCGTATAAAGCTGCGGAGACCGCATTCAACACCGCGAGTGCATCGCGGTTTGGTAAGTTCGCGGATACGCCTGTGCCCGGTCGTGGCATGACGGCCCGACAGTATCGCGCCGCCACACGGTCGGAGTTCCCGCGCGCGGCCGACCCTGTCGTTAATGACCCGTATGCGAGCTATTCGCGCCAGCCCAGCAACATCGACAGTGCGCGTAGGCTGGCCAAGTTGACCAAAGACCTCAACAAGCGTGCCACGCCACGGGACTACGAGAACCGTCTGCGCGATTCACGGGCCAATGCTAAGAACATGCTGGACAAGGTTGGCGACGACAAGATGCGCAAAGCTGTGTCCCGACTGTCCCGTGACCAATTCGAGTGGCTGTGGAATGTGAGCCCGTTCGCCAAGTCGGCCGCGCTGCGCTATGGCGTCGCGTCGGCCATGTCGGCAGATCGTCAAGCGTCGTGGATGGATGACGCCATGGACGATCAGGTCGAGGACATGTGGGATTTGGTCAATGCCGCGCGGAAGATCAAATAAGACACGCCGGGTCGATTACGTAGCTGACTTCGAGACCACCACGGACCCCGACGACTGCCGGGTCTGGGGGTGGGGTATGGCACGTGTAGACGACCCGGATTATGTGTGGATGGCGCACACCATCGAGGAGTTCATAGCCGACCTCCAAGACCGCAACGCGGTTGTCTACTTCCACAACCTCAAGTTCGATGGCACGTTCATCCTGTTTCATCTCCTCACGCACGGTTACACGTTCAACGACGACAATCGGGCCATTGACAACGGGCAGTTCACCACGCTAATTAGCGACATGGGGCGCTGGTACTCCATGAAAGTCAAGTGGGATAACGGGAACACGGTCGAGTTCCGGGACAGCTACAACAAGCTCCCCATGTCATTGGCGCGTGTGGCCAAGTCATTCGGCATGGCTCAGGGCAAGGGTGAGATCGACTACCACAAGCCCCGTCCGTTGGGGTACGTCATGGACGATGAGGAGCGGGATTACGTTCGGCGTGACGTGTCGATCATTGCCAACGCCATCAAGATCACTCTGGATGAGGGTAAGACTAAACTGACGGTGGCCAGTGACTCTCTGGACGACTTTAAACAGACCTTCGGGCCCAAGTTGTTCACCCGCGTGTTCCCGGTATTGCCCGAGGCCATGGACGCCGAGATCAGGAAAGCGTACAGGGGTGGTTTCACGTATGCCGACCCTCGGTTCAGCCGTCGTAAGGTCGGGCCGGGTGTCGTGTTGGATGTCAACTCGTTGTATCCGTTCATCATGTATACGGAATTGCTTCCGTACGGCGAACCGGAGTATTACCCGGGCAAGGTGCCGTTGACCGAAAAGCGACCACTGTCGATTTTCTCCGTCACGTTCACAGCCAAGCTCAAGCCGAACCACATTCCATGCATTCAGATCAAGGGTTCATCCATGTTCCTCGGAACTGAGTACTTGTCCGAGATCAAAGACCCCACCACCTTGTCGGTGTCCAGCGCCGATTGGGACATGTGGAATGAGCACTATGACATCGACGTGATCTCATGGGACGGCGGCTGGAGTTTCCAGGGTGCGCGAGGGTTCTTCACGGACTTCATCGACAAGTGGTCGAAGGTTAAAGCGGAATCCACGGGCGGTCTCCGGGAGTTGGCCAAGCTCATGTTGAATAGCTTGTACGGCAAATTTGCCACCAACCCCAACGTGACATCCAAAATCCCGTACCTCAAGAACAACCGCGTGGCATACGAGCGCGGGCCCGATGAGACCCGCCCGCCCGTGTATACGGCCATGGGCGTGTTCATCACGGCGTACGCGCGAGCCCTCACCATCCGAGCAGCCCAAGCTAATTACGAGTGTTTTGCCTACGCCGACACCGACTCACTCCACCTACTACGCCCGACCGTGCCCGAGGGCATCGACGTGCACCCGACACGCCTCGGCGCATGGAAGCTCGAATATCACTTCGCGCAAGCTCTGTATGTCCGTCCCAAAGCGTACATGGAGCAGAAGTACGCACCCGCCCCGTACGCGATGGAAGAGTGGTCGGCTAGGGGTAAGTACGTGAACCGGATCGCGGGGCTTCCAGAGGGCGTCAGCGGCCCTCTGACGTTCGATCAGATGACCGACGGAGCCACATTTAAGGGCAAGCTCACACCATCGAACGTGCCAGGTGGGGTCGTCCTCCGAGAAATTGATTACAAGATGAAGTTCTGACCACCAGATGTGTGCTACAGTAATCACGTCACCAAGACAAACCCGGTGGGTTGCACCGACCGGGAACACAACGCCACCGTGCACCGATCAAAGGAATCCATCATGGCCGACATCAAGCCCACCACCGACGCCCCCGTCGAGACCGTCACCGAGACCGCCGCCAAGCCCGAGCGCAAGGGCGTTCAGCTCTCCACCATCGTCCACGACACGGCCCTCGTCGACCAGCTCAACTTCATCAAGCGTGCCCGCGACCTCGCGAACACGTCGGAGATCGTCCGCGAGGCCGTCACGGAGTACGCCGTGAACCACGCCGACGAGGCCGCGAAGTACAAGGAATTCTTCGGCATCAAGGGCTGATCGCCGGGCCTCCAAATCCAGTCAAGCCACCCAAAACGTGGCATCAGAAATGAACGTGTGAGGGCAGCGCGAGGTGCATACCTTGGCTGGTACTCGTGCTAGCATGATGGGCGCAACCCACCTTGCCCGTTCGCCTGGTGCCCGAAACAGAGAACGGTCCCACACCTCGTGTGGGGCCGTTCTCGCATATCATAGGAAGTAGACGAAATGCCCGTCCCCGATCTCCTCGCCGCCCTGGCGGACCACCCGGACCTCAACGTCCCGGAGGGCTTCCAGGACAGCATGCTGTCCGAGTACAACACCGACTTGGAGGGCAGCGCGTCCTCCTCCATGGCCAAGATCGCCCAGATCGAGGAGGAGCGCGACGCCGCTCTCGCACTCGTTCAGGAACTCAAGGTTCAGAACTTCGACCTCCTCATGGCCACCGCGGCCGACCCCACCGGGTCCGAGGACGGTCTCCCCAACCCCGCCGAGTCCGACGCCGACACCCCGGACAGCGGCATCGCCAGCCTGTTCGAGGAAGTCGACAGCGACGGCAACCCCACCACCAAGGAGGACTAGCACATGGCCATCAAGCCCAACATCAAGTTTAAGGAGCGGACTCCCAACTGGGAACTCCTGAACGCCATCCGCGAGGACGCCTCGCACCCGTACCAGGAGCGCGTCCCCGCCGCCACCAAAGCCGACGCCCAGACCACCATCAACAAGCTGCTCAAGTACGCCCCCGCGCGGAACGAGTTCATCGATGCCCTGGTCAACCAGATCGGCCTCGTCAAGTTCACGTCGGACTCGTACTTCCAGAACCCCCTGGCGAAGTTCAAGCAGGGCATGCTGGAGAACGGCGACACCGTGGAGGAGATCGGTACCGGCCTCCTCAATGCCTACACGTACAACGCCCGCGAGGACGTCGGCGAAAAGGAACTCTTCGGCCAGGAGGACATCGAGGCCCAGACCTCCTTCCACCGCATCAACCGGCAGGAGAAGTACAAGGTCACCATCCAGGAGTCCATGCTCAAGCGCGCGTTCGCCACGGAGTACGGCATCAGCGAGCTGGTCGGCCGCATCATGGACATGCCGACCAAGACGAACCAGGTGCACGAGTACACGCACATGGCCAACCTCTTCCGCACGGCCGACCGCATGGACGCGTTCTACCGCATCCACACGCCGGACGTGTCCGCGGTCAACTCGACCGAGGCCGACGCCAAGGGCGCTCTCCGCGTCATGCGCCAGTTCGCCGGTACGGTGCCGTTCGTGAGTCGCAAGTACAACGCGGCCCATTTGCCGGTGTCGGCGGCACCGGAGGACCTGGAGCTGTTCATCACCCCGGAGGCTTCGGCCGCTCTGGACGTGAACGGTCTCGCGGCCCTGTTCAACATCGAGCGGGGCCAGGTCCCCTACCGTCAGACCCTCATCGAGGAGAGCTTCTTCCCTGAGGGCGTGTGGGCCATCCTCACCACCAAGGACTTCTTCCAGGTGTACGACACGCTCATGGAGACCCGCAGCCTCCAGAACCCGGGCGGCCTGTACGACAACTACTGGCTCCACGTCCACCAGATCATCAGCCTGTCACGGTTCGTGCCCCTCGTGGCGTTCACGACCGGCCCCGGCACCGAGGAGAACGACATCGCCACCCCCGTCACGTCGGTCGAGGACATCACCATCTACGACCACAACGGCGACCTCCTCGCGGCCGACGCCGAACTCGCGCGCGGCAGCTACTACCGCACCGTGTCGTCGGCCGTCACCACGCCCGAGGGCGGCAGTAACAACGCCGTCCGCTGGTCGGTCGCCGGGTTCACCGATGACCAGTCCTTCATCGACCAGCGCGGTACCCTGTACCCGTCGCCGTTCGAGCGGGCCGACACCATCGTCATCACGGCCACGGCGACGGACAACGAGACGATCTCGGTCGTCAAGGGGGCCAAGCTCTCCGGCGAGATCATCTCGCTGTGGAACCCCATCGACATCCTCCCCGACCCGGCCTGATCCATCCAGATCATCCGCTAGGATGGGCCACACCGTAAGGTGTGGCCCATTCGTGTATCTAAGGACTTGATATGTCAGACACTATTCCTCCGTACCCCGCGTACGAGGAACCGCCCGAGTACGACGCCGGGCTGGAGTTCAACTACGACAGGTGGGTCCCGGGGACCACCGTGACGCTCACCAACGTCCCATGGGACTCCAACTACCGTGACGTGGTGGCGTTCAACTCACACGACCTTCTGAACGCGTACATCGACGCCAAGACCAACGCCAACACCGTCATCACCGAACTGTCGTGGGCCAAACCGGGCATGCCGCTCAAGCTTCCCATGACCATCAACGCGGTCAACAAGTTCAATTACATCCGGGTGGTGAACCCGGCGCAGGCCGATTCCGGCATCAACGGCGACCCGATCCGCTACTACTACTACTTCGTGACGGGCGCGGAGTGGGGCTCTCCCAACTCCACCATCGTCACAGTCCAACTCGACATCTGGGCTACGTACCACCCCTACATCACCCTCGGTCGATGCTTCATCGAGCAGGGACACGTCGGCATCGCCAACGAACTCCAGTACAGCAACCACGGCCGTGACTACCTGAGCGTGCCCGAGGGCTTGGATGTTGGTGGCGACTATCAGATCATGGCTCGTCGCCACCGTAATGTCATGTACACGGCCGTGGAGGACAACCCCGACCGCCCCGAACTCGACGGGTACGCCGTCCTCATGGTGAGTACCGTCGACCTCACGGTGGACCCGGGAGGCATCAACGATCCGCAGATCAGGACCGCCCGTGGTGACCGCTTCCAGGGGCTCCCCTCTGGTGCGGAATACTACGTGTTCGCAGACGTGGCGGACTTCCTCAATTTCCAGAACCGGTGGACAGAGGTCCCGTGGGTCACGCAGAGCATCGTGAGCATCACGGCCATCCCTAAGCCTGCCCGTTACGGGTACACGCTTGAGCAGGTGGACATGTCTCAGCACACCACGGAGATTCTCCGCACGACGAAACTCTACAAGATGTCGGGCATGTTTGGCCAGGGCGCACAGTGGAAGTTGTGGCCGAACTGGCGCGAAGAGTTCTTCAAGACGTACATCCCGTACCGCTTCCGTCACCTGTGGAAGTTCATGATGGCACCCTACCTCATGTTGGAAATGACGACATTTTCCGGCACCCCCGTCATGCTCAAGCCCGAGTCGTGGAACGATGAGGACTTGACAATTAACGAGAAGGCATCGCTGGTACCGCCAAACCAGCGCATCATGTTCATCCCGCAAGGGTACAACGCCCGTAACGGTGCTGCCCTTGAGGGCCCTCGCCGTAACGGCGAACTCGACGTGCGAGACGACGGTGGCGAGTACCTGGACATGGCAACACAAATCGCTAACTTCCCCACGTTCGCCATGGTGAACAACGCCGCGCTGGGCGTGCTTGCGTCGTCTGCGAACAGTCGAGCATACGAATACCGTATGGCCGACTGGTCCCAGACCCGTGCAGCCGCCACCGCAGCCAACACACTTGTACAGGGGCGTAACGCCGTTAAGGGTGTGGAGGCACAGGGGGACATCAGCCGTGGTGCCGATCTCCAGCAGACCAACATCGGGCAGGACGCTCTCGTGGCCAGCACTATGGTTAACTCGGTCGGTTCACTCGGCGGGTCCATCACCGGGGGCCCGACAGCCATCGCCGGTAGTGCTCTCAGTGTTACGGCCGGACTCGTCAACGCGGGCATCCAGTACAACGCGACCGCACTAGCGCAGGGTGTGCGAAACCAGACGTCGCTGGATTCGCAGGATGTCGTGGTGAGCCAAATGCGGTTCAACAACGACTCCAACTGGTCGCTAGCACAACGTGTCCAGCAGGGCGACTACGCAGCAGCTATCGGTGGTATCAACGCCCGCGTACAGGACGCGTATCTCACCCCGCCGTCCACGAGTGGCCAGACGGGTGGCGAGGCGTTCAACATGATCCATGGTGCGTCTCGTGTGAGCGTGCGCTTTAAGTCGCTTCACCCCGCGGCCATGGCCATGGTCGGCGACATGTGGCTCCGCTACGGTTACAAGATCATGCGATTCGGTGTCATCACCAACACCATCGTCATGTCTAAGTTCACGTACTGGCGCGTGGCTGAGAGCTACGCACAGGGCAACGCCCCGGAGATCGTCAAGCAGATGTTCCGTGGTATCTTCGAGAAGGGCGTAACCGTGTGGGTTAACGCCGACGACATCGGTAACATCGACATAGCGGACAACGAACCGCTTCCGGGAGTGAGACTCTAATGGGCCTACAGGGCGACGCCGTTCGGCGCAACTTCTACGACAAGCACAGCATGCGTGGAAGTAGCACTATGCCGAACCAGAGCAACAACAAGTTCATGGACTTGTACAACATGTACAACAACACGCTCTCGGAGTTGTGCATGAACAGGTTCAAATGGACCGGCCTCCCGAGTTCGGTAGACGTTCGCTTCCTGGAGCAAACGTTGTTCAACACCGGACTCTCCGTGTTCTACTTCGATGAGCGGTACGACCAGTACCTTGCACTCCGAGGGACCAGCGCCGGGTCGTGGAACTTTTACGACAACCCGACCGCGTTCCAAGTGAACGGCAACAGCTTCATCAACCGGGTTATGCCCGCCTCCGAGTGCGTCCCCATCTGGGCGAACTACACCCGCACCCCCGATCTCGACATCGTGCGCATCTACGCCACTAAGCTCGCAGACCTGGACATGACCATCGAACTCAACGCACACAACGCGCGCCGTACCCGTGCCGTGGCCACGACGGATAACCAGCGACTGTCGGCCGCGAACTTCATGCAGCAGGTGGACAGGGGTGACCCTGTCATCATGTTCCGCAAGGGGTCCATGGATGCAGAGGACTTCACCACCGTCGATTGGGGCGTCCACCCCGATCAACTCATCAACATCCACATGTTCCGCACCCGGCTGTGGTCCGAGTGCATGGGCCTCCTCGGAATCGACAACGCCAATCAGGACAAGAAAGAACGCCTGGTGGCTTCGGAGGTCTCAGCCAACGATGGACAGACGGACAACATGCGCCGCGTGAGTCTCAACGCGCGCGAGGAGGCTGCCAAAGCCATCAACGCCAAGTGGCCCAACCTCCCGCCCATCACGGTCGGCTTCCACGTGGACGACACCCCGTCCGACGACGACCCGCGAGAGCAGACGCTTTCATCCACCACCGAGAGGAGCCTCCGCTAATGGCTACGTTCACCATCGAGCTTTGGCAGGCCATCGACATCACTCGCGATGGTATCGGACTGGACACCTACCCGTTGTTCCGTGAGGACTACAGAGCGAGCCTCAACACCAAGATCATCGAACACTTCTGGAACCGTGAGATCGGCATGGAGACGATCGACATGTTCCGGCTGGCCATGCGTCGGAAGATGAACGAGATCATGCCGCTGTATAACCAGCTGTATGAATCTCAGGCGCTCGTGTTGGACCCGTTCAGTACCGTCAACATGAAGTCGGTGACGGTAGGCGAGTCTGAGCAGGTGAGCAAAGCCGTAGCCAAGGTGTCCGGCACGTCTACCAGCGACAGCACGAGTGAGTCGTCGGGTCGTACGGTTCAGCAGGACTTCCCCCAAACGGCCCTGTCCGGCCGTAAGGATTACGCGGCCGGTGCTGTGGACACGTCACAGCGGACGGGGGCCAAGTCGGAGGCGTCGGAGGACTCGACCAATGACACCGATGCGACCAATGCTGGTAAGGACAGCGGCACGAGTTCGACCACCGGCTACCAGGGCTCGGTATCATCCCTCCTCATGGAGTTCCGTGCTACCTTCATGAACATCGATCTTGCCATCATCGAGGACCTAGAGGAGTTGTTCCTCTACGTGTTCGACAACGGAGATCAGCACTTCCCCAACTATTACCGCTTCGGAGGCTACTACTCATGACCATGATCCCCCCGCCGCCCGCTGGACCGGCGTCGGTCCCCCTTAAGACGTTCCCATACATGGTGGGACCGTACAGCAACATCGTGCCGTGGACCCACCGCGACGGCATCAGCTTCATCGCCAAGTTCGACAGCCTGGTCAACTGGACTCTGGACGACATGGTGCCGCACATCAACCGTGAGGTCTCGGCCCTGGTGGAGCAGTACAACGTCGCCGTGTCCGCCCTCGCGGAGGCCATCGACGCCAACGGGGCCACGGTGGCGGAGAACTACGACAAGTTCGTGGCCGTGGTGGATGCCGCCAAGCTCGTCATCAGCGTTACCGGCGCGGACGCCCGTGAGGCTGCCAGCCGTGCGGAGCAGGCTGCGGTGGCGGCGGCAGGTAGCGTGTCCGGCATCGCGTCCGCGTCCGCCCCGGTCGACCTGTCGCCGGTGTACATCGAGACCCGAGACACTGGCATGGTGACGACCACTCCCGCCAACATCCGAGCGGGCCTCTCCACCGCTCAGTACGCCACGGGTGGTTTCATCAGCGAACTCACCATCGCCGTCACCGGGCAGAAGGGCAGCACGGTCCTCACAGCGACGGACACGAGCAAGATGGCCGGGCTTGGTAACGCCAAGTTCGCGGGCGTGCTGAACTCCACGGACAAGCGACAGGACATCTTCGTGACCGTCATGGGTAACGACGGCCTGTCCAGCTTCACCCTCCGCAAGCCTCTCCGCGCCGACTTCACGGGCACGCTCTCCACCAAGTACGACAGCCCGCTCGGGCAGCACCTCACCAAGGGTGGCACTCGGGCGTTCGTCCAGCACGCGCTGGAAAGCAACGACTCGGCCACCGGCCGGGGACCCATCCTCGCGGGCACGTGGGACATGCTCCCTCCGGCGTACAACCGTGAATGGTCGCGCAACGCGGCATCCGAGGCGTACGGCACCCTGAACTCGGCCGCGCCCGTCGTGCGAACGGACCTCACGGTCCAGGGGGCCCACAACCCCATCGGACCCACCGACAAGGTGGAGCTTCACCCCACCAACCTCGCGAGTGGCATGTCGCTGGGGACGCACAAGAAGGGTCACGGTGCCGTCGCGCGTCTGTACACGGGACGCAAGGACTCGACGGTGGAGTTCTACACGTCCGCTCAGAGGTCGGTGGACACGGGTGTCGGGTACGCGCTCCGAGTGACGGTGGTGGCCGATGGTGTCACCCTGTACAACGAGCGACACGACGCCTTCATGACGCGCGTGGTGGTGCCCGTGTCCGGCTTCGACAAGGTGGAGATCAACGTCACCAACGACAACGACGTGGACACCCCGTACTACATCTACCTGAGCAACCTCAAGATGAGGGAAGCCCCCGTCCGACCTCGCATCGGACAGGGCACCATCGTCGTCTTGGCGGACTCGTGGGGTGAGTTCTACGACGGCCTCCTCGGCAAGGTGCTGTCGGAAAAGTCCGGCGCAAAGGTCATCACCCGGTCGAAGGGTGGCACCACGAGCGACTGGGCTCTCGCGTGGTTCAACGAGTACGTACTCCCGGAGAACCCCGACGAGTGCTGGATTCACTTCTACATCAACGATAGCAACTACAGTTCGGGGTCCGTGCCCGGGTCGTACACCGACCCGGCGGGTAACGTCCTGCCTCTGTGGCCGAGTGGGCTCACCCTCGACACGGGCGCGGCCCGGTGGCGTCAGAACATCATGCAACTCATCCACCTGTGCCAGCGCGCGGGCATCCGTCCTGTCGTGTTCATCCCGGGCGGCACCGCGTCGGAGCAGCAGACCACGCGGACGTTGGGGTGGGCTCCTCTCCTGGAGCGTCCGCCCCTCGCGGAGTGGACGGCAACCGCTCCTGAACTGGCGGACCCGGCATCGTACGTGAACACGACGGGCAAGAAGTCCGGCTCTCGGGTCATGTCCGCGGGTCTCCCGAAGTACGCGACGGGGCCCGCCCCCACGGACGTGTGGTCGTAAGGTGGCCAACCGAGCCGGACCACAGGCGAGCATCGGCAACGGGCAGACGCTCAATGCCGATGCCGCCGTGTACTGGCACCTACTCGTCGCTGCGGTGTATGCCGCGGTCGGCGTGTGGGTCGTGGCCACAGAGGGGACGCGCACCTACGCGCGTCAACTGTACCTGTGGGTCAACCGCAACAAGCCAGGGTTCAACCCGGCGTGGCACCCGGACGACTCTCGCGCATACCATGTCGCGGGTCGGTGCGTGGACGTGGGCTCAGGGGTCGGCTACATGGCCACCATCGTGTCCCGGGCGTTCTACAAGCTCGCGGGCGCGTACGGGTTCCGGGCCACCATCGCCGGGGAACCCTGGCATTTCGAGTGGCGTCTCGAATGGGTCGCCGCACACATCAGGTTCGCCGCCGCGGTGGCAGCCTCCAGTCCCATCAAGGAGATCAAGTTGAACCCATCAGAGTTCGTGTCCGTGCTGCTCAACTCGGCCGCGTACACGCCCGCACCGAACGAGACCCCCGTCACCGTGTCACAGGTGCTCAAGTCCCTCCACACGGGCCTGTGGGAGGGTGGTGACAGCACGAACGGTCTCGGCCTCGCACAGCAGGTCGTGGACATCCACAAGACCGTCACGCAGCCCGTGAGGCGTGGCGGGGAGGTCACCCAGATCCAGGATGCCGCCGACACGGGCACCATCGTGCGACGCATCGAGAGCAAGGTGGACGCCCTCGCGCCGAAGCCCGGACCTCCTCCGGTCAAGCCGGTGAAGTAAGGGCCGCTGTCGGCCGACAGTAGCCATACCACCTGTGAGGCTAACGCCCGTCATTCCTACCGGGATGACGGGCGTTAGTGTATGGTGGAGGGCATGGCCAAATCTACGCACATCAGCATCGTCGGGGACTCGCTCGTCGTGGTGATGAATGACGGCCGACGCTACCCGGCGTACCCGATCCCGGGTAACATCTTCCGATTCCAGCGTCAGTTCGATGTGATCGACGTTGACCCCGATCCTGGCATCCCCGGCAACCCGGACCCCGAAGTCCCCGGCGACCCGACCGGGTGGATGTGGCCATTCCAGTACAGCAGGTATGTGCTGTCCACGTCACTGGCACAGTACGGCATGCGAGTGAACCCGGTGACCGGCGTGTACAAGCTCCATGCAGGTCTGGACTTTGGTGGTGCAGGCATCAAGGGTCTCCCGATCCCCAGCGCCTCAGCCGGTACTGTCAAGATCAATGCGCGTGACGCTCGTGGTAACAATGTCACGGTAACCCATGGTGGTGGCTTTACCACGAACTACTTTCACATGCAGGATGGCAGCATCGCCATCCAGGACGGACAACAGGTGGACAAGGGCACCATCCTCGGTCGGGTCGGCACGACGGGTAGCTCTACGGGTGAACACCTTCACTGGGAGACTCGTATCAACGGCGAGCCCATTAACCCGCGCGACTTCATGAAAGCACGAGGGGTGCCCGAGTCATGAGCAACGTCACGGCAGCCATGCCCACGACCAAACACCCGTACTACAGTTACGACGGTATCATGTCGTACAACGCCGTGTTCAACATCATCCCCGGTGGACGTGGTATCGGCAAGACGTTCGGTATCAAAGACAAGGTTATCAGCCGCGCCATCCGCAACTTCGAGCGGTCCGAGCCCATCGACATGTTCATCTACCTTCGCCGGTTCATCGATGAGACCAAAGCGTCCAAGGGCACGTTCATCGCGGACATCGCATACAAGTTCCCTAAGTACGACTTCCGGGTGGACGGTCCGAAGTTCGACATGGCCCCGACCGACACCCGAGACCAAAAGAAGCGGGACTGGTACACCATCGGGTACTTCCTGTCACTGTCCACGGGGCAGCAGCACAAGAGCGTTGCATACCCCATGGTCAAGACAATCATCTTCGATGAGTTCATTATCGAAAAGGGTCTGACACATTACCTCCCGAACGAGGTGGATGTGCTAATGAACTTCTACGTGACCGTGGACCGCTTCCAGGACAAGACTCGTGTGTTCATGCTGTCTAACGCGGTGTCCATCGATAACCCGTACTTCATCCAGTGGGAGATTCGCCCGGATGAGGTTAAGGAACTCACGGTGGTGACGCGTAACAAAGACGGCCGACCCTTCATGGTGGTTCACTTCCCAAAGTCGGAGGACTTCCAACGGTCTGTCATGGACACCCGATTCGGTGAGTTCATCGCTGGTACCGATTACGCACAGTTCGCGGTGGGTAACACGTTCTCGGACAACAATGATCGTCTTATCATGGTCAAGGATTCCAAAGCTGTATACATGTACAGCCTCCAGACATCCAAAGGTGTCTACTCAATTTGGTACAGCGACGCCGCCGAACTGTACTACGCTACCAAGAAACTCCCGCGTAAAGAGCGTCGCTTCACCACCCAAGCCGAACTCATGGATGAGGACCGGACGCTACTCACGTTCTCCGACCGGACCCTCCAGCAGCTACGGAGCGCGTTCCGATCAGGTGTGTTATTCTTTGACCAGCCCTCCACCCGGAACGGCCTCCTCGACATCTTCAAACGTTAGGCATAACCCATGGTCGACAAGCTCCTAAAGAACATCGTTCCCGCCATCCTCGGGCTCGGCGCGTTCGTCGTGCTGTCCTTCATCTTCATCCTCGTCCTCACCGGCCGCGACCCTGAGGTCTACGTCGGCTCGATCTCGAACCTCGTCGGCATCTTCACGTCCAGCGGCCTCCTCGCGGCCCTCTTGTCCCGCGTGGGTAAGAACGTGAACGGCAACACGTCGGCGCTCGTGGAGGAGCTTCGCAAGACCCGCGAGGCGGCGGGCATCACGTCGGTTCAGGACGGTGTGACCACGCAGCGTGTCGAGGCCGACTACGCGCCGCCCCTCATGTCCGAGGACACCCTGGGGCGGATCGAGTCCGACGCCGACAAACTCCCGTCCCACCGTTCCTGAGACACACGAAAGCCCCGCCGCGTGATCGTGGCGGGGCTTTCGTGTGGCTAGTTGGCGTAGCACGACCAGTCTGTCATGACGGTTTTGGTGGCCGGGTTGTAGTAGTGGTCCTCCGTGTAGCTCGTGCCGGGGCCACAGTGTGAAGCGTAGTCGTCAACGATGAAGCCCATCTGATAGGCGAGTGTGACCACCCCTGCCAGCAGAAGGATCGAGCCCGCGTTGAAGGCGAGCGCCACGTAGAACGGGAGTTGGTTGTCTGTAACCCAGAGCCACGCGATTGCGAGTGACCCAACGAGGGCGATTGCGGCGACGATCATGAGGATGGCGGTGAGGATGGTGAAGAACATGACTGAACTCTCTGTTAGTTGGCATAGAGGATGTTGCCGATGGCTCCGGCGAGGAGGACGGCGAGGCCGGTGGCGGTGGTGATGACCACGGCGTGACGGTGCCACCACATCAAGAGGCCTCCGTAACTTCCTGGTCGGCTGCCTTGGCATCTCGTTTGTGTTGCGCGAATGCAGGCTTGATACGAACATCATAGTCGCGGTCGGACTTCCAACCGCAAGTGCAACGCACGACTCGCGGCTTCTTCTCACCGTGGTTCAAGCGCTCATCCCAGATATCAGAGTGCCGAGTCTTGGTAGCCATTGTGGGTCCTTCCCAATTAGTGAAGCTTGCGTGTCACTCACAATACACGAAAGCGCCCATGGTGTCCACACCATGAGCGCATTTCGTTTCACGAATCCGCGGGCGGTTCGTACGTGTCGTCGTGTTCCTCGTCCGACTCGATGACCGTGAAGATCACTTCCGTTATGAGTGTGTTCACCAACACCCATATCATCGTGTCCGGGTTCTCGATCTCCGGGACCTCCTCCCAGAGGTCGAGACTGATCGGCATGGAATGATACGCCGCGAGCCGGAGACCATTCACACGGCGTTTCTCCGACGCGGCCGTGATCGTCTCCTCACGAGCCAAGACAGTGTACCGCGTCGGATAGCCAGTGTCGTCGGACTCGAATACTTGCCATACCTCGATCATCGGTGCACCTTGCCGTTGAACTCGCGAACGGTGGCCATGAACACCGGGCTTTCACGCTCGTACTGTCGGATGTAAAACCCTCCAACCAAGATGTACGGGTTACGCTTAATATCGAACCCCTCTACCATTCTCCACATGTGATCTCCTAATCGAACAATGTCGGTGACTCATCAGTCGAATCCGGGAAAGGACTCGACACCATCGGGCGGGTAATAAGCGTCACCTTAGCACGCTCAGGCGACGTTGTGCCGTCCCCATACACCGAAAGCAACTCCACACCCGCGGCACTGTAGTACGTCGTCGTACGGCCCTGGTGGTCCCGCTTCACCATGTAACCCGTGCGAGCGATGTCCACGTCCTGGTACTTACCCGTAACCCGCACGAGATCACCCATGCGGATGGAATCGGGTTTAATGAAACGGTTAGGCATAGTACATCCTCCAGCACTCAGGGCAGACATCAAATTCACGGGTCGTGTTCCACCCTTCCGAGCGGATATCACGCCGCACGGCCGCGATTGACGCGCCCAAGCGCATGATGTTGTTGAAGCGACACTTGTCGCAATACACTTGTATATGCCTAGAATACACGACCTCGCCCCTTCGCCCTTTCCCAATAACGCCACCTGCGCTCAAGCAAGCGGATAGTGCGGTATGGTGCTGCAACGTACTCTCGATATATCGCGTGATAGACGCGACCGTCATCACCACCAAACAGCTCTATATACCACTCTCTGAACTGCATGTATGACATG
>Ga0265797_10006435_pt1 | contig 16562 bp, 9 predicted proteins | sample P2T30metagenome_FD_192433 | JGI IMG/M metagenome (GOLD analysis project Ga0265797, IMG submission 192433) | Plant litter microbial communities from East Loma Ridge, Irvine, California - P2 T30 | ecosystem: Environmental > Terrestrial > Plant litter > Unclassified | place: USA: California... | reverse complement strand
GCCACGGGTTTCGGGATACTTGAACCAAACACTGATGACCATGGTGATGAGCACAGCGAGGAAGACAAAGTAGTACTTCCAATCGATCGCCTCGAGCGCAATGGGGTTGACGAAAGTGTTGAAGAATACCATGGCAAGACTCGTCATTTGCGAGATGGCGAGACCTTTGGCGCGCAGCTTGTAGGGCCATATCTCGATGGGGTAGGAGACGACGAGGGGGGTTAGGGCGATGTCGTAGCCGAAGAAGTAGCTGAGGACGAGGAGGGTTTGTTAGTGGTGTTCGTGGCGGTTGAGGCATTTTGTGATGGAGGCTGCAGGCGCTTACATGAAGAGGAAGGGTATGACAGCGAGTCCGGTGGCAGAATCACCTGTGGAGGCAAAGCTGCCGGACAGACCAGTGATGACAATGTAGGACACAAGCATGACGACAGCCTAGAAGATGTTAGTGATCTCATCAGAATAGATTCCGCTACATCGCAGCAACTCACCGAAGTCATAAAGAGCAGTCGTCGACCGAGACGTTCAACCAGCAAGGCCGCGGTCACTGACCAAATCAAATTCCAGACTTGCAAGCAAGCAGAGATAAGAGTCTGGTCATCGACAGAGGTGATGCCAACGCTGTTCAGGATGATACTGAGGTAGTAGCTGACGACGCCGTTTCCAGCCCACTGTGCGAAGATACCCAGACTGACACTGATGAACAGGCGGTGGCGATTGCCCGGGGTAGCCCACAAATCGTTCCAAGCGGAGTACTGCTTGGCTTCTTTTTCGGCTTTGAGTGTCTGCTGAATCTCCGCCATCTCGAACTCAATAAGTGGGTGGCTGATGTTGCCACCAACGTGGATGTTGGCAAGGTTTTGGCGCGCTTCGTCAACGCGATCGACAGAGACCAGCCAGCGCGGCGATTCTGGAATCATGATCAGGCCAGGGATACCGATGACTGGGAGAAGTACTTGGAGTAGCGAGGGCACTCTCCATGCCCAGCTACCCGCGTAGTTGCGAGTTCCGAAGGTGGCCCAGGCGGCGATCACGGCTCCGAGGTACCAACCGCAGTTGTACTGGGTTTTTGTTAGCTTAGTTTTTAGACAGACCTGCAGGACAACATACCATGGCGGAACAGATACTACGGTGCGTAGGGAAGGCATTCTCAGCAATCAGCAGAGGCACAGAGAGTGTGAATCCCTGCGAAAAGCCCTGGAAAAGACGCGCGACAACAAAAGCAACATCGTTCTGAGCTGAAGTCTGAACCGCAATGCCGATCGCACAGCAGAGAAGACTGATCCAGACAGGAAATTTGCGTCCGTAGCGATTTGACACCCAAGCGGCCACGGGATAGCCAATCGCGCAACCCAAGGAGTAAATGGCATTGATGAACCCGAGCCAAGCCCCAGATGGACTGTCCATGAACTCACGCCATTGAGGCAGAGCAAGCAACCCATTCATCAAGGAACCGTCGAAACCGTTGGAGCCGGAGAAGAGCATGAGGGAGAGGACACAGATGTTTGTCTTGATGAGATAACTCTTTTTCCACCAGGGTTTACCATCCTTTGGAAGTACGGCGTGAAGCTCATCGTTTGTCGAACGCGGGTTTTCGGCAACCTCGGGGCTCTCTGTCACACCCATGGTTGAGGCGAGTGTAGTGTCCGACTTGGTGATGTTGGGATCGGCCAGTGACCGGTCCTTGGTGAAGGATAGAGTGGAGGCCCACAAAGTATGCTGACGAAGATAGCGAGATCTGTTCAAGATTAATGAGGCGTGATGAGTTGCTACAAGCTGGCGCCGTCGGGTTTTCTGTAGTCTTATACCCTGCACCTGCCAATATGGCTATCTAGCGACTTTCAGACAAGACGAACCCATGACAACTCGGGTAGCCCCTCCTGCGCTGGCCAGACACATGGCCAAGTCTTGATCGCAATGCCATTCTCGTCTGAATCCTGTAGAAATGGTGAATTGTAGTGAAGTTCATCAAGTGCCGAGCGCCGCGATGGAGTCTCCAAGAAAGACGTCGCGAGTAATGTGTGCACTTGGCATCCCCGGCCGACAATTGCCGCACAGTAACCGTAGATAATCGTCTTGGTCTCAGTCTTGAGAACACTGCTGTACGTAGGAGGCAGAGGAACGAGCCAGTCCAGTGCCGCCTGGGATGTGTTGATCAACAAGAGAGAGAGAGAGAGACAGCTTGGGCGACTGGTGCAGTGGCGGGTATCCGTGTTGAAATATGCTGCCTCCGAACAGGCGGGTCAATCAATGGGTCATTTCTCGGAGTCTCATCTCATCTCCATCTCCGTTTTAGTCTCCATCTGGGTTCCCCATGTGGCCCCGCACGAGGTATGGAGTGATGTCCCGTGGAGTTGTGAAGTGAAGAAAGAGTTGGGCGAGTTTCTCCGCCCTCAAAACTCCGCCCTCTTTGCAATTGCTGTCAAGGAGAGGCGGACCGACAAGCCGGATCTTGCGGCTGAAGACACAACATAACTTATGCCGGTGACATCTCGGTCTGACCAGCATCCGAGCATGGCAAAGTCTTGGCTGTCTCGTCAAGCGAATCTAAGTCTGTCACCGTGTCTGTCTTCCTACACCATTCGAAGACCAGACGTCTTTCCCTTCAGGACCAGTATGCGACGTTTTATGACACGCATAATTACATGAGACGAATCTCTTTCGATAATTGCAACACTCACTGTCATTCCAGGACAACGCTAGGCAAGATTTCAATCTTCTCGCGGAAGAGAGGTGCCTACAGGTACACTCTTTCCTCTTGAGAGACAAGCAGACTTGTCCGGTATGAGAGTGCGAGGGGCGCTACACTTTTAGTGGCCTTTGGCGTTCCAACGTAGCAAGGTCTAGGCTGCGGCAGTCTCAGGCACAGGCACAGTACACCAAAAGCTGATCTCTTCACCGGCGGTCCATTGCAGGTTTGCTGATACTTGGAGCAACCACGATTGATAATACGGCATCGCCGCTCCTCCGGTGTATCGTGGATACGATCCTGAGTCTTGATCTGCCACATGGCGAGGCACTCGTGTTTGGATGTTGTGTTGGCACCGTACTCGTGGTCTCGGTATCTATCACGTCCGCGTGAAGGATATCGGGAGACACCCTCACTGACAGGCCGTGATACCCTCCGTAGACTTGACAAGACGCAGATGTAGGCGCAGACGAGACACCGCATGTAGCCTCACGTGCACGTGGCGTGGATCTTTCAGCTTTACAGAACGCTGCAAAGTCTCCATGTCTCGGATGGCAGTGAACAATTTTGACCGCTCACACAAACAGTCTGGGGTGTGTCTTGCATCGATGTATGGTAAGAGACAAGCAAACTTACCAGGCCAGGCTCATGCCCGCGGATCGGCCTATATAGCGTCCAGGTACGACGGCACTTTTAATAACATCATAAACCAAGCAACAACTAGCAAAATACGTCAGCCAAAATGACAAACAACCAAGCCAACTAAAAAACGAGCGTCACACCGCGACCGCAACACACGAGGAACACCAGAGCACATGGTGATGCGCAGATGCATCTTCCGGAAGCAGCACGAAGCGCTGATCTCCTCGCACCCATCGAGCATCAAATCCGTACGCTCAACGCAGACGGGACCCTGAGCTACAACGCACCCTACCTAGCACTTAGTCATCACATTCAAGCCAGACGTATCGCCCCCTTCAACAAAATCAACGCTTTGCTGGGCGACAACATGGACGTCTGGCACGAAGCTCTCCAGCGTCCCGAAGGCTTGCCCGAAAACGCTCTGGACTGGAGCACCGTCCTTGTCCAGAAGACGCTCGACCTCGCCAAGAGCATCCCGGGCGATGTTTCGCCCCAGCAAAGGCTGCAAGGAGTCAACCAGGCGATGAAGGACGCGGCCTCGAAGCCTGGGAGACTCGTGAAGGCTGTCTTGCATCTCCGCACCGTCGAAGCCAAGAACGGCAGAATCCACTATCTCAAGACCCAAGTGGAGGGCCTGCACAAGCGATTGGAGAAGCTGAAAGACGATATGTAGTGGGCCAAGCTGGAACTCGACGCGCAGCGCTACGGGTACGAGATGATCTTGGGTTCTCTAGAGCACCCGGTAGCCCAGAGACCGGGAGACGCCCACAGCACCGAGCAAGCGTTGTACGATGCTGCCACGAAAAATCAAGTGCGCCGCTTGTCCAACTTGACGGAGATCAAGGATTGCGAGATGGCAGTGTTGAAGGAGACGGTGGCAGAAGTGAAAAGTCAGTTGGACAAGGCCCTCGCCGAGGTCGCTAATTCGCACCTCGAGGATGGCGACAACGCCGAGACTGTTCCCTCGGGCCGCGCTTGAAATGTAGCCCGGCAGGAAGCTACCATGAAAATTGGATCAGAGGGAACGCACCTGGCATGACTGCATCAACTTCAGGACTGAGGCCACGAGCATTGACAGGATGACAACAGATCCGTGGCAATTTCCTTGGTATGTGGCAGACAAGAGCACGGTGATTTGGTGAGAAGAACGCAGAGAATGAAGCAGATGCAATGGCAGTCAGCTTGAGTCGGTACGATGTGCGATGTGTTGCGAAATGTAATCTTGTTGTCCTCGCTTCTCTCTTCGGTGCTTTCGTGAAGCAATCGGTGGGTGTAACTTTTGCGTTTCGCCGGTCGTTGGTGTACTTTACCTTCAAACGATCAGAGTTCCGACGATGGGTAATGTCGAGATCTTAGATTTCGCAAGCTTGGGCGAAGCAAAGAATCAATGATAAGATTCATTGTTGTGCTTAGAGACTCCCATTGGGGAGAAACACTTTGTCGTGCAGGTGTTGTTCATGTGTTCAGGGTTAGAGTTGGGGTTAGGGCAACGACTTCAAGAGCTGGTGGCCTAGCACCACTGGGTGATCATGAGAATTCCCCAAAGTACGTGGACCAGTCCAGGTCCCACAGATCCGTTGCACCGGTGGCAGGTGATACTGTGATCTTAGCGAGATTCCAGACCTCGGTGCTACATGCCATGATCACCTCAAAGCGCAGTGTCCTCCATGTATGGAGCTAGCAGACCAAGGGAGGTGATCGGCAATAAACGGGATCTGATAAGCGATTTTTCTTCTCTTTGCCTTTTTCGAGGGATTCACAGGGTTCATGGCGTGTAAAAGGCAGATGAAAATTCGGAGAGCGCCGCTTACGTGCCATGCCCGACGAGAGGCGTGAGTCGTGGGCGAAGCGGCACATTAAGGCGTCTCGGCGTGTTCCCAAGCAATGATAAGACGCCAGAACGCAGGCCAAGAACGCCTTGTAAGGTGGAAGCGAAGTGGCGAGGCTTGACCGGAGGACGAAGATCAGTCCACCGTTGTAAGTGGAGATGGCATGCATCGCAGCGTTAGAGAACAATCGGCGACAAGAAGCTAAAAAGTGGGAGATACCAGACCCTTCCGACTAGGAAGTACTAGAGAATGTTAGCACCTATCGGCATTTCCGGAGACTGCCCAACAAGCCAATTGAAAAGACGGGACTCGTTGGAGAAGTCGCTAATCTCGCCCGTTGCAGAAGACGCTTGCAAAAGTCAAAATGGGCAGATGCAGAACGCCATGCCTTCCCGAACTGCCCGATTAACAAAATGCCGCCTCGCCGTTCCCTCCGGGTTTCATCTTTATCTTTCCCTCCCATCTAATCAGATCCCTGCCATCACCCATCACCTCACCTCTTTGCCTGCCAACATACAGGGCAAGATGGGTTTCATGGGACTGTCAAAAACGTCGGCCGACGTCTCTGCTCCTGCTCACCAGGATGTCGAGAAGGTTGGCCACGAGCACCAACAACCCACCGTCACCTCCGACAAGTACGACAGCGATACCACCTCGGATACCCTCAGCCTAGAGGCCCGCAACGAACGTGAAATCGAGCAGCACCCCGACCAAGTCACAGCCGATGCTCAAGTCGGTATCCAGAAGGCCGAGGCCGCCGCGCTGGTGTGGCCCAAGAAGGCGACCTATCTGACTTATGCCTGGTACGAGTCCACAGTCTCGTCCACATGTCTGCCATTGACACATGACTTACGCCTGCTGCAGGATATGGCTATGCTTCTTCATGCTGGCTTTCCAGTCTGCCGTCCAGTCCTATGCATCAGCAGCCGCCTTCTCTACCTTCAGCCTAGCGCCGGCGTACTCCACTGCGTTGATTCTCGGTAGCATCATCGGAGGCGTCCTCAAGCTACCCATCGCGAAGACACTCAACCTGTGGGGACGTGCCGAAGGTTTCTTCGTCTTTTTCGTCGTCTACGAGGTTGGCATGATCATTCTGGCCACTTGCAACGGCGTTTCGGCCTATGCTGCCGGCTACACGCTGTACTGGATCGGTTACGATGCCCTGTATCTTATCATGGACGTGTTCGTCGCCGACACTACCGGCCTGCGCAATAGACCATTCGCGTTCGCTTTTGTGTCCACCCCTTTTGTAAGCTGCATCTTCGAGTGATTTCTCACGCAACCTTGCTTACTCTTCTAGATCATCACCGCCTTCACTGGATCTCCCGCTGCTCAATCTGTAATCTCGTACACGACTTGGAGATGGGGAATCGCCATCTTCTGCATCGTTCAAGTTTTCGTCTTCGTCCCTCTCGGATTGGTCTTCAAGTTCTACCAGCGTAAGGCTGAGAAGCAAGGTCTTTTCGTCAGAGCTCCGAGCGGCCGCACAACTCTGCAGTCGATCGCACATTACGCACACGAGTTTGACAGTCAGTATTGGCCCACTTCCACTCAGTCACCACCTGAAGTGACACTAACCCGACAAGCACAGTCGTCGGCGCCTTGATCATAATGGCCGCCTTCATTCTTTTCTTGTTGCCCTTCAGCTTGGCTTCTTACAGCCGGGCCACTTATGACAGCGCGACTTTCATCGCCATGGTTGTCATCGGTATCCTCCTCTTCCCTGTGTTCGGTCTCTGGGAAAAGTATCTCGCTCGCACCCATTTCGTCCAGTGGGAGCTTTTCAAGAACCGCACCATCCTTGGCGCGTCTGTGACCGCCGCACTTCTCTACTTCAGTTTCTACTGCTGGGACTCCAACTACTACAACTTCGTCAAAGTCGTCTACAACCTCAATATTGGCATGGCCGGCTACATGACGCAGATCTACAACGTCGGCTCGTGTTTCTGGGGCTGCGTCTTTGGCCTCTGGCTGCGCTACTCTAAGCGTTTCAAGTACGAGTGCTTGTGCTTCGGCCTGCCTCTGCTCATGCTCGGTGCTGGCCTTACCATCCACTTCCGCAGCAGCGATCAATCAATCGGCTATGTCATCATGTGCCAGATCTTCATTGCCTTCGGCGGCGGTAGCCTCGTCATCGGTACACAAATGGCCGTAATGGCTGCATCAGACCGCGCCGGCGTCCCCATGGTCTTGTCCATTCTGGGCCTGTTCAACAGCGTCGGCGGCGCAATCGGCCAGGCCGTTGCCGTCGCCATATACTCCAAGAACTTCCCTGCAGCCCTCTCCTCGATGCTGCCCGCGAGCCAGCAGGACCTGGTCTCGACGATATACCTTGGTGGCTACCTTACGCAAGAGACATACTTGCCAGGTACGGTCGAGCGCGATGCTATCAACTTCGCTTGGGGCCAGACTCAGAAATGGGAAGGTGTCGCCGCCACGGCTGTCCTTGTCTTGGCTTTCCCGGCCATTGCAATGTGGAAGAACTATCGCCTCGACAAGCAGCAAAACAAGGGCACGGTGTTGTAGATTTTGCTGCATTCGAAGAGGGATGAAAGACAAGTTCTGTTTGCTGGATTGGCGGAAAAGTCGGAATTTACGTCTCGGGTGCCTCGATTGGGGCTTTGCTGCAGTCTATTAACTGTAAATATGTAATAGAGTGCCATCAAGATAAACAATTTGTCATGATGTCTTCGAGTGCTGCTCGATCCATTGACGCGTTTTGGGGGAGGGGGGGGGCGTGAATATCGTTGGCATCGAGTACCAAAAGAGACCATCTCAATGGATAAGAGAGAGATGCAAGTAGGAGATGCAAGTATATACATGCATTCGCACGTATAGCCCGTGTGCTAGTCCAATGGGGTGCAGACTGCAGGTTTCGAGGACATCCTTAGCTCGTGGGGAACTCTTACATAAGACTTGTTGATCATCCCCTCAACCCGGCCCAGCCATTGTTTCACTATACAACCGTTTACCATTCACCCACCACCAGCCATCCGGAACCGTTGCATGCGCCGCCGGCCACATTGGACTGACTCGGCAGTACAGCTCGTTGTTCTACAACCACCCGCTGCAACGTCGAATTCGCTACACGAAACGCGTCTTCCCCTCGACAATGCTACGCGCATCGAGCCACTGAGACCTCAAGATGAATCAGGACGAAGCAGACACCTTCAACAGCCCATCGCGGCGCAAACCGAGGAAGCTACAGGTCCGCAGCACAAGGACAAGCGTCGATGAGAGCGCATCGGATCTCTCGCATTTGCGACACCGCGAGGACGACAGCCAACACGACCAGGACCGCGACTGCACCAAGCACGATGACAACGAAGCCCTCGAGTCTTTCAACCGGCCCGACCATCAGCTTCCCGCCCTGCCAATGGACGAGGACAGCTATTTCCATGAAGACTCACCACGAGCTGTGCCGCGACGCTCCGATGATCATAGCGAGTTGTCACTGCGGAGTGACGACGGGGAAGCGAATGACCTGGACGAAAAGGCCATGCGCCGGCACCTGATGGATGTCGAGTCTAGCTTCATGCCTGAGAGCGCACCTGTGCAGTCGCTCGGCGAGTCACTGGGTGCGGATGATACATACCTCGAACTTGCAAAGCCCGGGACGCCGTCAACCAACTCTCTGCTGGGTAGCCTGAGAAGTCACCGATCACTACCAAAGCCTCCGAACGAGCACGATCAAGAAGAAGAGTCGGACACACCAGAATGGCAACATGCGCAAGACAGTTCAGAGGGCAATGGCACAGAACAGAGCGGAGGAGAGAGCATGCTGTCACCCGCAGCAGCGGCTTCCGAAAGATGGAACTCACGGCACATGTCAGCTATCAGCGACACAAGCTCACAGTCTGAGCACGGGAACCAGCCATTCATGCACTCGATATCAGACCTCTCGTCCGATTCCACGCCTGGCTCTCCCTCGATGAACCGCCCAGTCTCGAAATCCTCCACAACCGGCTCCAGTCACACACCTCAACCACAAGACTTTCCCTTGCCGTCCTCCCGTGCTGCGTCCTCACTGGCTAGCTCGCAAGTCGTCTCGCCGCGCCGACTTCGACCAGCTTTCCTCAGCAGCCGACAAGCCAGCCAGCGTTCATCCAGATCTACTGCCACGATCACGTCGTCGTTCTCTGGAAGCGATACAACAGTGGGTGCCGACTACGCTCTGCAGACCGGAGGCGCAAGACCTGGAAGCAGCTCCCAAGGCGGGAATAAGATCCGCGCTTCAGACTTCTTAAGTCGGCTGCCGAGTATGGGGAGTGAGGCGTCGTACATGAGCCGCGATGCGGACACTTTTCCGACTATTGCTCGACTGTCTGGTAATTTTGAGCGCAAGCGGTTATCTACGCGACTCGAGGAAGAGGAAGAAGAGCCTCGGACGCCACGACCTTCCACTGCCCGCAACGATGCGCCAACAGACACCGTGCTGGCGCAGCGCATCGAGAACATACATGTCCCTGAGACTGTGGCACGAGATTTCCGCGCTCGAAACCCTACTCTGACCGACAGGCGACCTGCTTCCTCCGACGGCCCAGCTCCCTCTGCTTCACTCGGCGGTCGACCGCGCAGGACATTGACACTGAAAGAGCAGAATGGCAAGATTGACAAGCTGAGCAAGGAGAACTTCGACTTGAAGCTGAAGATCCACTTCCTCGACCAAGCATTGCGCAGCCATTCTGACGAGGGCGTCCAAGAGTTGGTTGACAAGAACGTTCAATTGCAGACGGATCTTGCAAACGAGAGGAGAGAGTCGCAATCGATGCGCCGAAAAATCAAGGAGCTGGAGCGCAAGACGAAAGAGCTGGAGCAAGGACTCGAGGATGCACAAAACGCCAAGAGAGACTTTAGAGAAGAGGAACTGGACGAAGATGATCCTACCCTGCAGGCTGAGATGCACGAAGAGATATTGTACTTGCGCCAGCAACTCGACCACTCGGAGAACCAGGTCACAACAATGCGCGAGGAGATGCTTACGGAGAAGCTCGAGAAACGCAAGATGGCGGAACACATGCGTAGTATGGCTGGCCATCGCGCGGAAGACAACTCTGGTGTACGCGAGACCATGGAGATGTGGCAGGATCTTCTCAATGCCGAGACTGGACGAAGGGAGCAGTCCGAGGAAGATGCCCGCAAGCTCAGGGAAGAGCTCGCGGCTCTGCGCATTGAGCGAGCTTCGAATGCTGTGCATCGCCTGGAAAAACGGCCAAGTCGCAACAGCAGGCTAGGCTTCCCACAGCAGGGCGCCGATACGGATTCAAACTATTCCAATGGCGTCTCCGGGACCGAATCCAGCCACACTCTAGTCGAAAACCTGAAGCACGAGAATGCAGAGCTCCGCCGGGACCTCGGTGCGCAGACCAGCATGTTAACTTCACGGAATCGCGAACGCGAGCGCCTGCAACAAGAGATCGAAGACCTTAAGCTACTACAACGCAAGAGCGATGGAGCACGCTCCACGACCGGCGACAGCATCTTTGACCGATCCATCTCGAGAGCCCACCAGCGTGCACCTTCACGTGTGAGTGACAACACAGGCATCACTGATACCGAGCGCGATGACTGGGACAGGAAAGAAGGCCAGCTGCGGGACCAAAATGCCGAACTTCGACTGAAATACCAAGAGCTTGAGCGTACACACAACACACACTTGCAATACGTCTCGGCCTTGGAAAGCGACTTCCAAGAAATGGAGAACGACCTCAACAGTACCACAGAGGATCTAAAGCTTGTAGTTGCAGAGCGCGACGATGTCTTGCAGTCATCGGAAGAGCTGCAGAACGAATACCAACGACTGGAACAAGAAGCTGTGGCTGAGATCGAGAAGCTTGAGAAAGAGATTGATCAAATTCACTCACAGTTGCAGAGTGCCCTCAAGCGGGCCCAGAAGACGCAGACCAAGCTCGACCACACGACTGACGGGTACAAGGGTCTGCAGGGAGAACTGCGGGAGATTACTCAGAGCGTTATGAACCTTGAAGACGAGAAGCAGGCCAACATGCGCACGATCGAGACGCTCGAACAGCAGCTTGGGGAGACCGAAGACGAGCTGCGTCAGTGGGAAGAGAAGTGCAAGGAGTTTGACGAGAAGAACCGCAAACTCGAGATCACACAGGAAAGTCTGCATTCGGAGATCACTTTTTTGCGTGAGGAGCAAGAGGGCGACAAGATCAAGATTGGCGAGCTGGAAGACGCCCTTAATGCTGCTCACCAGAACATCCAAGACGAGCAGGAGAAGCTCCGCGAAATGGAAGAAGACATTCTCCATGAGCGAGAGCAGCGTGATGTCTTGGAGAACCAGTCTAAGGAAGAGGTACAGAAGGTCCTCGACGGCCTGAACATCGAGAGTGGGAAGACCAAGGACGAAGTTAGGAGGCTTAGACGTGCGCTTTCCGCGAAAGAGGTGGAAGCCAGCTCCTGGAAACAACGCCTTGAGGAGCTGGAGGACAATCTCAGGGAGGTGCTGGGCGACGACAAGGGCACCAAGCAGAGTATGCTTGCCGAGATTGAGAAACTCCAGCGTGACCTCGAGCAGACCGCCAACCACCTCGACCGTGCGAAGATGGACGTTGCGGACAAGGACCGCCTTCTTCGACACCGCGATGGATTGCTGGAGAGCACAAGCCTGGAAAGCAGACGTCTCTCGGATCTCCTCGACAAGGAACGCATGGCAAGGAAGCACGACCTCGAGCAATTTGATAAAGAGTCTCGCGGCAAGGCTACAACTATGCGGACGATCGCTCAACACGAGTCGAGAGTTCTTGAGCTTGAAACTGCTTTCAGCCAGGACAAGCGGAAGATGGTAGCACTGGAGCAACAGTACCGCGACCAGCTCTCTGACCGCAACGCCCTGCTTCTGGCACTCTGGAACCGTCTGTCAACCCTCTGCGGCGGTGATTGGTCTCACAACAATAGCCTCGTCAACGGCGAAGTGCCATCTCTGGAGGTCATCAGCCGTGGCTTCTCCAGCTTCAACAAGAACATGATCTCAGCAGTGAAAAAGATCGAGGGTTTGGTTGGAGACTTCAAACAGCGCATCAAGACCGTCGAGCGGGACCTTGTCAAGGACTATCAAGCCCTCGAGCACAGCCTCGAGCACCGCGTGCGCCGCGTAGAATACCTCGAGCGCGCCGTCAAAGACACGCAAACCCGCATGGCGGAAGAAGCCGCCGCAGCCGCCCAGAGGCCCCAGACCAGCCGCTCCGTCAGCTCACGCAGCACGAAGAACTCCGAGGAATTGGCCAAGTTGAAGTCCGAGGTTAAGGTCCTCAAAGCCGAGCTCAAATTCCACCGCCAGCACCCCAGCGCCATGGCCCAGCAGCTGCTGCACCAGCAGTCCCAGGGCTACCACATCCGCACCTTGTCGAGTGGCAGCGGCGGCACAAAGCCCCCTTCCCCCGCCCGCACAATCATGAGCACCCTCCTGCGCCACCACAGCACTTCGGCCGTCGAACAGAGCGCTTCCCACGCCCAGCATATCGCGCAGGCCGCACAGGCTGCTTCTGCGGCGAGTGGCTTGCAGGGCCAGAGTCAGAGTATTGCTCTGGATCCTAATGCTGTGCAGCCGGGCGAGCAGAGGTGGATCCATAGGTTGAAGGAGATGGAACGGAGGCTGAAGGCCGAGCGTGAGGCGAGGTTGCTGGATCGCAGGGGCGCGAGGCAGAGGTTGGAGGAGGGGAGACTGCAGAATGAGGAGTTGAAGGCGGCGTTGGAGAGGGAGAAGCGGAGGGAGGGCTCGTCGGTGGGGAGGGAAAGTCGGCAAACGAGGGATGAAAGGGACGATGGGGAGGAGGAGTACGAGGGCGGGTATGAGAGTGAGAGGAGGGATTGATTGGCGTTACGGTTTGTCGGCTTGATTTCATCAACACTGTGTTTTTATCATCATGTATTACTAGATTCCTAGGAACAACAGAACACGATTGGAAGTTTTCATCAGACAACGCGTTGCAGTACTTGATCTTACGACTTGGGAAGACGCGGACACTCTGATCATTTCCAACACTAGGAATGGATGGACCAAGCTATGGAAAACGCCCCCGTTACGCGATGCTACGAAAAGCGCGAAGAACTCTTGACTCAGAGCCAACCCTTCCCATTGGCAGCAGTCAACCCGTTGAACCAAATCCCAGCCATCTTGGAGAATCCCTGATCGTTAGGGTGCAGGTAGTCGCTCAGATCAGTCGCCGCATTGAGAGTGCTCATATCCACAACGCTGACTCTCTTCCCAGCATTGGCACGCTGAGAAACAACACCTGGAAACAACCAGTCGTCAGCAAACAAGATTCCCAAATGCTCGCAGTTCAATCTTTGACATTGAGAGTCTTCCAAAACGTACCCTGAACCTTGGAGTTGAAACTCTTGATGTTGTTGTTGGTGTTGGCGCTCTGGCTCGGCACAATCTTCGCCACCAACACCGCCGCCCGCGGCCACTTGGCAGTCACGACATCCACCAGTTTGCCCAGGCGCTCGTGCGCCGTCTCCCAGCCGTACGTGTTGCAGTCGTTCGTGCCGGCGTGCAGCAGGACTGCGGTGGGAGTTCCTTGGACGTTGGAGACGGCGCCGGCGATCTGGTCGATTGTCCAACCCGGGTGGCCTTCGTTGTCTTTGTCCGCGAGCGTGCCGCTGCGCACGCTGCCGATGTAGTCGACTTTGGCGCCGGCGGTGGTGAGGGAGGTTAGGAGGGGGGCGCGGTAGGAGTTGCTGGAGGGGGAGCCGACGCCGTACTGTTTATTTTTCATCGTTAACGTTCTTTTTTTTCCGGAATGATGATTGTTCGATCGATACGTACGGTGATGCTGTCTCCCAAGGGGAGGATGCTGAGGCTCTTTCCGTTGAAGGTGGTTTGGCGAGTTTGGAGTTTGGATTCTTCTTGGGGCGAGGAGGCGGAGGGAGTGGGTGCTCCTAGCACGGCTGAGGCTGCTGTGCAGAGCGTGAGGAGGGTTTGGGCGAAATGCATCTTGTTTGATCGATCGATCGATGTGGAGGTAGGTAGAGGCGGTTATGGATGTTGGTATGGAGTGGTTGTTCAGGATCCTTAGAGGATTATCTGGGGTAATCGTTCGTTACTTGTATCGCGAAGTCCTCTTGCTGTCGTGAGAATCGTCGCTTAAGTTGGCTTCGAAACGATCGGCGGGTTTCGGATTGAGTTGTTGTTCGTTTTACCCGACTTGGCGTGTGAGAGTTGATTTGTGGAAGTCTGCGAGCATATTGTTGAGCAATCCCGGAGACGCGGGGTTGTCTAGATGGAGGTTGTTTGTGTGTTGGCCGTCTTATATTATGTTGGTGTATCTTTTCAGTGGTATGTACTGTATAGGCCGTTGATGTGCCAGCTGGCGTTGATTTCGAGGGATCATCTCAAACTCGGGTAATGGATTGTTCGAAGAATTGACATAACAATTTTTGTCTTCTCTTTCAACTGTTATCGATACTCGTGTATCTTTGTCAACGCTTGGTGGACTTACTTCATCGATCGACCCTGCTCGAAGTGGAAGCATCCAATTCGTTCGCATGCCGGAAGGATGTTACCTGTATAGCTATAGCTGTACGGAGTATTCCATTTTGGGAAGTCTTCACTCACAGATATAGCGAACGTGACTCTTGTTGCCTTCAGCATGTCTTTTCTTCAACACCAAACCACTCCAGATTCTTACCATGATGGTGAAATGACTCCGCATATCAGTGGATCCGATCCAACTCTACTGTCAACCCTAACCCTGCACACTGCATTCCGCTGATGTAACAACAACGTTTGGTGAGAATTTTATCCCGCTCTTCTTTTTCATGTGTCACTCGAACCCTCCTGCTTCGGACATTCTACGTCAAGGCGTCTGCAATGGCGCTAGGCCTATCAATTTCGTGGGCTCCCAGGAGAGGCAGGCGGTAGGTCAGCGAGGAAGAAAAACCATACAGACAGAAAAACAGTACATTGATACCAGCGTAACCTTCTTCCTCTCCACCTGCATATCTTAAGCTTGCAGATCTCGCATCGCCAACCCCAAGCCCGCCAAGTAGACGCGGTGTAGCGCGCCGCCGGAAAAAAGGATGACCATCGCTCTCGCGCCACAGCAGCCCACACAGCGCCCTGCGCTCCAGCGGCAATACACCTCCAAAATGAAGTCTCCCATCCCGGACTACCTGAAGGTCGTGCTCGACAATGCTCGTGCCAACGAGGATGGCGCGCCCGCCCACTACATCGAGCCTCTGGCCAAGGCAGACACGTCGAAGATGGCCGTCGCCCTGGCCATGGTCGACGGGAATGTCTACTCGGCAGGCGACGACAAGGTCGAATTCTCCATTCAGTCCATCTCAAAGTCCTTTGTCTACGCCATCGCCATCGAGGACGCCGGCTTACCCAAGGTGCTGGAGAAGATCGGTGTCGAGCCCTCCGGCAACAGATTCAACGAATTGTCTCTCGAGCGAGGCACAAACAAGCCCATGAACCCGATGATCAACGCTGGCGCCATTACAGCCCACTCGCTTGTCGTCGGACCCAACGCCACGGCAGAGCAGAGAACGGCGCGTATCCTCGACGTCTTGTCTCGTCTGGCCGGCCGCCAGCTGGCCGTGGACGAAGAAGTCTTCGAGGCCGAATTTAGCACTGCCGACCGCAACATGGGTATCGCCTACATGCTCAAGGCCGCCGGCATCATCTCCTGCGACCCGCGCGAGGCCGTCAAGGGTTATATCCGTCAGTGCGCCATCAACGTCAACGTCCACGACCTGGCCATGATGGCCGCCACCCTCTGCAACGCCGGCGTGCACCCTGTTACCGGCGAGAAGATCATCCGCGACGTGCACAGTGTGCGTCAGGTCTTGTCCGTCATGACTACTTGCGGCATGTACGACGCGGCCGGCGACTGGGTGTCGAACGTCGGCATCCCTGCAAAAAGCGGTGTCGCCGGTGGCATCATCGGCGCCCTGCCAGGTCAAGTCGGTATCGCAGCCTTCTCCCCTAAACTCGACGAGCGTGGAAACAGCGTCCGCGGCGTCGCCATCTGCGAGCAGCTCTCCCGCGACATGGGCTTGCACATGATGGACGTCAGCCAGATTGCCCGCGCCACGGTCCAGACCTCCATCGCCACCATCGTCCCCAGCGAGAGCGAGCCGCACCACGCCCACTGCGCGCGCGAAATCGTCGTCTTCAAAGTCCGCGGTGCCGTCCGCTTTGCCGGTTCCGAACGCCTCACGCGAGCCATCGCCCGCGAGATCGGGGAGCCGGACCCCGATGATCCCGGCTCTGGACGCCACATGGACGCTTGCGGCGTTGTGCTTTCGTTCAAGGACGTCTACTCTTTGAGCTCTATTGCCAGACGTATCGCGCACGAAGACGTCAACCGCATTCTTGCAGAGGGCAAGAAGGTTGTTGTCATCGACCCGACGGGTATCCTGGAGTGGGATGT
>Ga0265797_10006434_pt1 | contig 16564 bp, 18 predicted proteins | sample P2T30metagenome_FD_192433 | JGI IMG/M metagenome (GOLD analysis project Ga0265797, IMG submission 192433) | Plant litter microbial communities from East Loma Ridge, Irvine, California - P2 T30 | ecosystem: Environmental > Terrestrial > Plant litter > Unclassified | place: USA: California... | reverse complement strand
CCCCGCAGCCAGTTGGGCCATTACCGCTCGCAAGAGAAGGACCGCACTGGTAGCGACATCAGCCTCGTCGAGATGGGCAACAAAGTCGAAGCAGCGGCTGTGGTAGAGAAGCAGGTGTCGCCTGACCCTTACGACACATACGAGGTCGATCTTGAGGACAGGAAGTACCTGGGCAGGAATTCACCAAGCAGGTTTTCTCAGTAAGCTTGCGCTACAGCGATATGATGATACCTCTGCGGGGGACACGACCTCGAATATACCCACCTAATGACTTTTCAAGCGTAGCGTTTAGTTTTAGTATTAATCAAATCCAAACTTCAGCATGATTTCCTTCTCCAGATGCTTGATGTGCTGTTGGCTTCCAATATCACCAGTGCTCACACTCAACCATGTCTGCCTGCGTGTCTCAAAACCACTTCTTTCAGCCGACCATCTCCAAGCAGAGACGCCATCAGCTAGTCTTTCTGCTCCACATCCCGCGGAAAATGTAGCCGAGGTGATTTGCCATTGACTGCTTACTGACATATTCAGTCCAGTGGCGCTACTAACAGATCTGATGGCCCGTGGTTATCTAGTCGTTAGTACGCATTAGGGTCTTGGGAGGCGGAAAGGTACCGTATGGTCGACATGCATTACGCCGAGTCAGCCGACCAATCTTCACGTCCAGATTGTAATGGCCATACACTCCAAGAACACTTGATAGAAATGTGAGATAGATGGCGAGACGTAGCAAAGTGGACTCATTGTATGCATTTGCTATTTCCCAAGAATCCGTTCAATGCATCTGATACTCATCCAAAGCCATGCCTTTTGCAATCTTCTTGACCAGTGCTTTTTTCAAGAACTGCTCACGAGCGAGACTTCTCGTTTGCTGTGGTCATGTCAGCTACATCTTCTTTGCAGAAATTTCGCCATGGATACACTTACCTTGACAAATACATCAGTACTAACGCGCCCCTTGTCCAAAGCGCGACCTAGAACGAACAGGGCATCTGCAATACCCTTTTCTTCTGCAGCAAGCGTGTAAAGTTGCCCTCCAACTATCGTAGGCGCTACTAGCACGTCATCAACATCTGGTGCCTTTCTTCTTCGTGCGTCCTCCATGACTCGGTCCGCTTCTACCATGGCGCCTTTCAGCACTTGTTCGTTGTTCGCAAGCGCCGCGTCAAGCTGCTGGAGCTCGCCAAGTTCTGATTGTAGTCGAGAGTAGGCAGCCTGGAGGGCAGCTTGTTGCGCGCGAAGTGGCGCTACCGCAGCCATGTTGGAAGAGACTGTCTGTCGAATCTGCGAAACCAGTGTTTGACTTAAGGCTCGGAGAAGCGCATCTTTCTCAGGGTTTGGAGGAACAGGTGGTACCGGTAAGGGAACCTGGTTGCCAGACTGTGATGGCAAGGTAACTTCGAGCGAGTCATCGAGAAGGTCGATTGGGGGCTTAGGGGCTGGTGGCGCCTGCTGAGGTTGTTGTTGGTACTGCTGAAATTGATGATGCTGTTGTGGCGGGTAACCCTGCGGCGGCGGCTGATATTGTTGTGGCGGTTGGGGTTGTCTGTACTGCTGTTGAGGTTGCTGTGGTGCTTGGTACTGTTGCGCTTGCTGGAAATTGGGAGGTTGTGGAGGCCCTGATCTCGAGAACTGGGCAGCTGTTCGCTGGCCATTAGGTGCCATGGGGCTCACAGGGCTGCTGCTTTGTACTGATTGCGGAGGGAAGCCATGCGCATGGGTTTGAGGATGCTGAGGCCCTGAGTCTTGATTGTAACCACCTTGTCGATTCGGCGCATATTGCTGGCTCGGAGGCTGCTGTTGCCATTGTTGCGGCGCATCATATCTGTTGTTCGGGCTCTGCTGGTATGGCTGCTGCGACTGTGGATGTTGCGGAGGGTGGGGTGGTAGAGGAGGGGGTTGCGAGTACCGACCCTGTGGCGTCTGAGGTGTGGAACGGCCTTGTTCGTGGGGTTTCGGTGGCTTTGGAGGAGGCGCTGGAGCTTGATTCGGTGGAACAGGGGACGAGGATGCGCCTGGCATCCCTTGTACTGAGCGACGCCATTCGGCTGGCGGAGGGGGTACTGGAGGCGGTGCTTGTTGCGCAGGCGCATTGTACTGTGGCTGCTGTTGCCTCGATCGCACGGGCGGCTCTTTTGCGAAGACGCCTCTTAGCACGGCCAGGAAGTCGAAGAGCGTAGACTTCTGTTCGATTATCAGTTGTCGTGCCCGCAGGTGGAGCATTCGGCCCATCAGCTCTCACAGCTCATTCAGTACTCACATCCCAGTATTTTGCCCATTGTGCCAGATACGGGTGGTATATTCTACCGTCGGTGCTCACATGTTGTCCAGGCCGCAAGACCATGTCCTGCGCGGGTGTGACGTATACGATGGGTGGTTCTCGAGGGTATGAGTGAGGCACCCATATCGCTACCGGAAAGCCGTATGTCGCGCCGCGAAACGTAACGGGCAGCGTGCCGCTGAGCAGCAGTAGGAGCGCCGAAGATCCATTCTCGTATGTGTATGGCTCTGTCTTGGGTGCAAGCGACGGGTCTAGACGTTGGTGTCAAGTCAGTCTGCATGTCGTGAAGCTGCAACACATGTGACATACAGTTGGACAGTGCCTCGGCCGCGTCGTGATATGTGCGATTTACGTCTGAGTATTCCTGACTGTTATTAGCGCATATACAATGTAGCTTCACCGACTAACCTACATTAACGAGTACGCTGTACAGCCAGTTGAGTACTTTGTCGCTGGCCATGTTGTAACTGATCGATGATGGCATACTGGTTAGATGATGGCCATAGAGCACGGTCCATGCCTCTCCCAACATGAACCCCTCAACACCTTGGCAATCCTTCGATGAAATGTGCCTCCATTTGTTACAAAGTCCCAAGGTTGTACGCCATATGCCTTTGCACTCCGTACATCACTCAAGTGTGTGGGCCATGTCAGGTACGTGAATAAACTCAAAAATGTTTCGCAAATCGTTATACATGCTCAATACAATTTATATGTAGAGCTATTGCGTATGTTACAAAGCTATGTAATCGTGTTTCTCGTAACCGCTTCAGCGAGCGTGGGCAGAATATGTGCCAAAGAATGTACGTCATTATACTATACAAGGTCCTCCAGGGTATCAAACAACTACTACGCTTAATGTTGACTCCACTCAATCGTGTTAAGGTCAACACCCTCCTGTACGAGTTCCCATAACGGACTCAGCTCGCGGAGGAATGTGACTCGCTCCTTGACCGCCTTCAACACGTAGTCGATCTCAGAGTCTGTAGTGAAGCGTCCGATACCGAAGCGGATACTGCTGTGCGCACTCTCATCGCTGCTGCCAAGCGCTCGGAGCACGTAGCTAGGCTCAAGCGACGCCGAAGTACAGGCGCTACCCGAAGAGAGGGCGATGTCTTTCAGTGCCATGAGTAGTGATTCACCCTCAACGTAGGCGAAAGACACGTTAACACACCCGGGGTAATGTCGCTCCCTGTCACCGTTGAGTGTGGTGTGCTCGAGTGATAGCAGGCCTTCGAGGAGACGGTTCGACAGCGCCGAAATGCGCTTGGTGTCATACTATTTGTGGTCAGCAATGCCCAGACTGGTGAATGATGTGACCAAATTAATGCGTAACAAAGAACTCATAACCCCTGCACATTTGTCAACATGGCGCGTCGACGGCCGAAGCCGCCTAACACTCTGAAAGCCATGCATGTCGGAAGCAAATAATCATAGTGTTCATGAAAGTGAAAAGAGAGTGTACGTACCTCCATCTCCTCGTTGCAAATCCGTGCGGCTTCGCCCATGCCGATGACAAGAGGAGGTGCGATTGTTCCACTTCGCAGTCCTCGCTCTTGACCACCGCCACTGATGATGGGGTCGAGCCTGACCCTAGGCCGTCTTCGTACATAGCACGCGCCAATGCCTTTGGGTCCGTAGATCTTGTGGCCTGATATCGACATCAAGTCGACGTTCATCTTGTTGACGTCAAGGGGGATCTTGCCGACAGCTTGCGCCGCATCGGTGTGGAAGAAGACCTTCTTCGATCGGCAGAGCTTTCCAATCTCCTCGACAGGTTGTACAACACCAATCTCGTTGTTGACGGTCATGATGCTGACAATGGCGGTATCGGGACGCATCGCGGCCTCGAGCTGGGCCATGTCGATGAGACCGTTGTTTCCTACTGGCAGGTAAGTGACGGAGAAGCCTTCATCTTGCAAATGTCTACAGCTGTCAAGCACACACTTGTGCTCTGTCTGTGCTGTGATGATGTGCTTCTTCTTGCCGCTTCGCCCAAAAAAGCGAGCGACACCCTTGATACTCATGTTGTTACTCTCAGTAGCCCCGCTGGTGAAGATGATCTCCTTTGGGTCTGCGCCGATGAGGTTGGCAATGTTGGCGCGGGCGTCCTCTACGGCTTTGTCGGTCTCCCACCCATACGCGTGGGTTCGCGAATGGGGGTTACCATACATGCCGGTCATGTAGGGCATCATTTTGTCTACTACGCGCGGGTCCATGGGGGTTGTGGCTTGCATGTCTAGGTAGATGGGCCGTGAGCCCTGATCCATGACGGTTGCCTGCTTGAGAATGCCTGGATTGTGTCAGCTTTGCGGAAAGCGGGGTGGCGTGGACATTGGAGCTCACCAGCAGTAGGACTCATCATGGCATCAGCGCCCATGCCTGTTGTTGGCATGGTTGCATCCTCTGCTCTTTCTCCCGTCTCCTTGAGGAAACTGCGCTGCTCCTTCTTGATGGCTGACTCGAGAGGAGAGCCGTTGGAGACGGTAGCCTGTGCCGGCTTGGACTCTGAGACATAGTGCCGGCGGATGCTAGAAACACGAGAAAACGCAGATGAAGGGTATCGACGAGAGGCAATGCGCAGGGCCTGCCTCGCGACGGTGGGTGCAATATTAGACATGATGGAAGAGTAGTGGGAAAATTAAGAACGCAAATTGCCTCCCGAGGTATTAGAAGCTATGAAGTTTTAGCGCCTAGATCTGCTGCTTAGCTAAGCCCACCAGCCCTCACGATCACCCACCACCTCCACTCGTCATCGTTCATTGTCTGCATCCAGAAAGAGATAGTCATTCACGCGTCGGCGCGTTGTTTGCAGCGTTTAGTTTTGCCCTGCCGTTTCTTTCCCTGCAGCCGACTGTTCACTCTTGGCGTGAGATAATCGTACTCGCTTTCGTACTTGCTCGGCGCTCCGTGACATCCGGCAGATTCTAGGGAGTGCTGCATAGCCACACGCGACGTCATCGTCGAGGTTTAGCAGCCACGCCGGCGCCCGCATCGTTCGGTCGCTTCCTGCTGGTCTACAACTACAGTCCCCACGGCCTCTCCTAATCCCTACTGTGTATCAATCTCGAGCAGACTTACGGAATATACCCCCACCATGAGTTGGAAAGGCCTAACAAAGACCGTCACCCGGGTACGACAGGCAACCTCACATGCCATTTGGGCATCAACACCCGCTAACATCTCGGATTAGGCGCCGCAAACCTTCAAGCAAAGGTTCAACCTCGTATGTATCCCGCAAGCATTTCTAGAGGCTCCCCCGTCTACGCGCCTGCTTCCGAGCGAGATTGAACATCGCTAAAGCGCGTATACAGGGCGAAATCACAAAGGACCCCATCTACATCGACGCAGAACGCCGCTTCCAAGAGCTGGAGAAGGAGACGAAGAAGCTCCATGAAGAGTCCAAGAAGTATGCGCATTTGCGACACAGCTGTACCAGACGTCTTGGCTAACATGCGACAGGTATTTTGAAGCCATAAATGGTGCGTAGACTAGATATAACCCTTTCGTCGTTCGGCCTAACCCACCTCCCAGGCATGCTCTCACATCAGATGGAGTTCTCCAAGGCCATCGCCGAAATCTACAAGCCCATTTCCGGCCGAATGTCAGATCCCGATTCGTTCCACGACGAAGGCAACACGGCAGGCATAGAAGCATGCGAAGAATACGAGTCGGTCGTTAAGGAACTACAGGAGACTCTTAAGCCCGAGCTTGAAATGATAGAGTCTCGGGTTATTCGTCCGGCAGACGAGCTACTAGTCATCATCAAGGCCGTACGAAAGATCGCCGCCAAGCGCGACCACAAACAACTCGATTACGACAGGCATCGCGCTACCTACAAGAAGCTCGAGGAGAAGAAGGACAAGACACTCAAGGACGAGAAGGCCATGTACAAAGCTGAGAACGACGTAGAACTCGCGACGCAGGACTACAACTACTTCAACGATTTGCTAAAAGACGAGCTACCGAAGCTGTTCGCACTGGAGAGAGAGTTCATCAAGCCTCTGTTCCAGTCCTTCTACTATATGCAGCTGAACGTTTTCTACACATTACACGAGCGCATGCAACGGCTTGATATCGGCTACTTCGACCTTACACTAGATATTGAGGCCGCCTACCAGAAGAAGCGCGGCGACACACAGGAAGAAGCAGAGAAGATTTCTATCGTCAAGTTCAAGACTACGGGTGGCGCTCGTGTCGCTGGTGCACGACCGGGGCAGTCAAAGTACGCAACGAAAGCACTTGAAGCCAAGGCAGGCCGAAGCTCGATATCGGAAGACACAGAAACACCCCCACCACCTTACTCTGCTGGGCCTTCTGCAGCTGCTGTTGGAGATGTAAAGTCGCCAACCCTGTCGACGGGATCATGGGGTTCTGCTGCCAAAGCCAAAGGCGCTCCTCCGCCACCCAAGCCTAAGCCTTCGCGCCTCAGCGGCGTACCCGCGACAGAAACCGTTACAGCTCTCTACGACTACGAGGCACAAGCGGAAGGCGATCTCAGTTTCTTGACTGGTGACGTAATAGAAATCGTCTCAAGGACGCAAAATGACAATGAATGGTGGATTGGAAAGGTACGGGGGAAGCAGGGACAATTCCCAGGTATGTACTCACACCTCTTTGAAAGAGAGTTTACCCTAACCATTCTACAGGCAATTACGTCAAACTGAACCAATAGTCGAGGCTCAGTCCGCCGTCTCCTACCTTTCGCTTGCGAGGTCATACATGTTGAAGCATGGTGATACCATTGTTGCGTTTACAGCATCTTCTGGGGTTTTACGTTAGAGTTTTGTGCTATGCTGATTTGAGCGATCGGCGGTTTAGCACATTGGTTTGCATGGATCAATCTAATCTTCAACCCTATTCTCTGCACCACCTTCTTCAAGCCACCAGTTCACTTGGTTCATACATTCGCGCTTTGTGTTCGTATCTCTGGCATGCAATGCATAAGATGATTAGCGTACTCGGTGCGGGGCCTGTTCCGCCGCACCCCGCATGACGTTGATCGGAGACATGGAACCCTAGAAACCTTGCAATCATCCGAACGTGCTCAGGGGTGTCGAGACATCACTAATACTACTAATCGATTCCATATTTCCGCCCACGTCTCCAATGCATTGGTAGAAACATCATCCATTTTATATAATACATCCACTATGCCTTACGAATCGGCGATAACCTTTACACTCGACACGATATGTCCCTGGTATGTTCACTTCTCTTCATGATTGATTGATCCTAACTGTAGTATGGGACATATTTTGGCTTCATCCGCCTCACCAAAGCACTTGAAGCATACCGCACAGCGAACCCCGACTCACCAGCAACTTTCACCCTCAAACTAGCTCCATACCAACTCTACCCCGACGCCACTCAAGAAGGCGTCGACAAGTATGAATGGTACAAGAACGAAAAGTACCAAGGCAGTGAAGAGCGGATGAAGATGTACATGGCCGCCATGGAGGATCTAGGTAAAGCTGAGAACATCAAGTTTGACTTTGGAGGTGGCATGTTAGCGAATACCCTGCATGCCCATCGTGTGTTGCAGTATTTGCAGAACAACAAAGAGCAGGGACTTCAGCTAGAGGTTTTGAAATCACTATACACACAGTACTTTGAGCAGCGCGCTCATCCGAGCAGTACTGAGACACTGAAGAAGGCGTGTGTAGCAGCTGGGATGAGTCAAGATGAAGCGGAGAAGTTGGTGGAAGACGGTGATGAAGAGTTGAGGGAGACAAAGGCAGCGATTCAGGAGCAGGCTGGCAATGGTGTGGATAGTGTGCCGTATGTTATACTCGAGGGGAGGAAGAGGGATTTCACGCTGATTGGGGCGAAGAGTGTGGCGGAGTATGAAAAGGTGTTAGGGCAGGTTGCTAAGGAGTGTGCGTAAAAGGAGTGACACCTTCGATCGCTTGTGGATAGACTCTACAAATATGCTGCTCTTCCATCTGCGCATGCATTTCTTCTAGGCGTACGTATCCTTTCGAACTTCCTCTCACCAATCTACTTAAGCAGAACCTCCAATCTTAGTAGCTCAGGGCCTCAACAACATCGCTTAACCTATTCTTCAGGATGACGACCTGTTATGAACAAAGATAGACCTGACCGGTGATAAAACTCAATCCATCTCCTTACAATGCGGACCATCAAGGAACCAAACCTAGTTTCGAGAAGACACTCGATACATTTCCTTACCGCGCCTATACACTTTCTCGCCACGCGAACTAGTTGAGATTCGAACTCGTATAGAAAGAGAGAAAGCGTGATGACCAAAGAGAAGATCTGGTCCATTTCGCCGATGCTTTGTGGCGCACATGGAACGAAACAACATCTTTCCCTTGGGCACAAATTTCCACTGAGGAGCGAATTTTCGGGATTATGGAACTGTAACCGCGGTTTAGCCCAACAGCGAAGCGCCCAATTGAGAACTGCCCCGAAGACGCACAATCTGGCTAAACCCGGAGCGCGGTCGACACCATTGTACCTCCACCACCAAAGTATTTTGACCCAACTGGAGATTAGCGTCGTGAGGCCTGGCAAAAGACTTCCCGGTAGCATGATGACTCCGAGTCGATCAAAGCTGATCCAAATACTTGCGTACCAGATTGCTCCTATCGGAAGCACTAATCCGACAGATACTATGAAACGGCGTCGCTTGATAGGTTCCTTGGGATCGAAATTTGGTTGTCGCTCTTTGTAGAAGCACGCAATGATCTGCATCGTGGCCGTTTGGATACCCACATGTACAACCGCAACAGCAGCTGCCAGCATTTGTCGCCTAGCTTCGTCCACTTCAACTGGATTACTTTCCCAGTCTATCTTATAATGTGGAACACCAGGGTTGAGTCGAACCACCGAAGAGATCTTTTCCTCGTCTATAGCCAAATTCAACTGGCGTATGAGGTTGATCGCAGCGAAATTTGTATATAACGCATATCCGATGAAGTGCATGTTGTGCGTGTAGTCATTTTGAATGGTGTTTATCCATGAGATCGCTAGGGTAATGATCCAGGCAGCCCATGGGCCAGGGCCATAGAAACCGCTGATCTGGGGATTGTTGGAAGATGGCAGGGACATTTCGACGACATGGGCTGGAGCGTCTGTTATGCTGTCCGAAATAATGCGAGGAACTGGTATTGCTTTCGATTCTTGATAGGCTTCGCTGGTGTGGCGGTCTCGCTCGTACCCAGGGAGTGATTCGTCGTGAAGTAACGGTACCTAGGTAGCAAGCTCGGCCGGATGCGGTAGGCGGCACCATGTAGAGGCTAACAGACTCCAACATGCGTCGAAAGACCAAGATTTGTACAGAGGATCGTGCCAAACTTTTACCAAGATTCGCGTGCGCGGCAATGTGGAATACAAGAGAGGGTTTCTTGTGTCCTTCAGCGGAGGTCTAGCCTCGTCGCAAGGCATGTGGCTTACGCTCAGCCTCACGCGCTAAAGCGTGGGGGCTGTGTAATCTCGACCGTTATCGGAACGCCCTCATCAAAACCTATTGCAAGAAAGGAAAGCCCCTTCGAGATTGCGCATGAGTTTAGAGTATCATTCAAATGTTGACATCAAAATGTGCATGACCTTGAAGGGGTAGAATCGAGCACCGCAAGGGGAGGAGAGTACCACCAATTCTGATATAGTAGTAGCTACTGCGCAAACATGTCGAATTAACTAGGTGTCTTTAACAACCTATGCGAACTGAACTCTGTCAGCATTCAACAAATTGGAGCCCTGGTTCAACTGCCTACACGTCGTCATTTGCAGCCCTAGCTAAGGAGGACGTAGTATCGTTCTCGATCGCTTCTTTATCTACGTCGCGGGCTAAGATGAAGGCTCTCTCCTCATCTATAATGAAGCTTGCTATAGAACAGGCTTGTGTCCTATCTTCTAAGCCAAGAATCCACCCAATCCCGATTCCGTACATTGAATTAGATGTGCACATAAGGTTCTGAGCTCAGTGGTTCTCGATTTCATGCTGCTGCATGCCTTTCACGATTTTCGAGTGACCTTTACTGAGAGATTTGATCATGTAGCCCATGGCAATAGTAGTATATCGGACTTGTGTGTACTCAGACTACCACGCTGCTGGCAGCCACGTCCTGTATAAGGCCTGGATACCTTTCTCCATGGCGCGGATCATGCCAGACCCAAATTCGTAGAGAAATAGGACAAAAGCAACAAGTAAGGAAAAGGCTTGGTCCCATTCTCCGATCTTTTGTGGTGCGCATGGAACAAAGTAACATCGTGCAGCGGTTCGAGTGACTCCGAAGACCACGGGTCCCCTATCCATGAATGAAACGGAAAGCATGATCAGCGTCAACGACGTTAAGAGAATCAATCCGTGAGTGAAACAATTGAACAAAGGGTGTTGATAGAAATTTAACAAAGGGTGGTGATAGAGAATGAGAATAGGCGAAGAAACATTGTACAAGGCGTAAGACGCAACACCAGCTATAAGGACAGCCACACCGTCGATGACAACTAGAAGGAGTGTCTGAAGACTCCTCCCAATAGAGTCTGAGAAGAAGATGTAGGACGTTAAACCATAGCATAGCATACCAAGGGGAAGTATTACTCCAACAATCAGATACATGCCCCGTGCTACGCTTGAACACCTGCCGGGAGTGCTTTTAGGCGCTACCACGAAGACATAGACTAACATCTGCCCAACGGCTTGAAATATCCCCACGTTCAGTACTGCGACTGAAGCGACAATATTTTTCGATCGTGCCTGTTCTACTGCTGAGAAATCGTCATTGTATCCTGGAACACGGCTGACGTGGCGCAGAAAATCGATCGCAGCCCAGTTCGTGTATAGCGCATACCCGAGAAAGTGAAGATTGTGTGTGTTATCGCCTTGAATAAGAGATATCCATGATGCTGCCATTGTGATAACCCACGCAGCCCAAGCACCAGGGCCGTAGAAACCGCTGATCTGTGAGAAATCGGGTGGCGCTTGCTCGGGTGGCACCTGCTCCAGTTTATCGAAGATGACTGGCATGGTGAAACAGAGTTTGGTTCGAGGACGAGGGATAAAGATCGGCCCTCGCAGGGCCTAAGTAGAACACGGTATTGTTTGGGTCGATTAAGATGGCAATGGATTGTAATCGATATTGAGAGGTATGCGACTCTTCAGTTGTGAGACAACCGATGGATAGGAGTTAATGGCACTCCAGCTAGTACTCGGTCTAGTTGTTGGCTTCGTTATGTGTGTTGTGTGGCAGGAGGCTTCGTCCAAAGTATTTCGGTCGATGTCAATCCGTTGAAGGCAGAGTATACCTTTAACTTGTTCCGGATAGTTGGTTTGTTGGATGTAGTTTCCAAGAGGTGCTTTCTAAGTTGTCGCTTGGTCGGACGAGATGGGTTGGAAGAAGCGTCGTAAGTTTGGTCAAGTATGGATGCGTAACGCAAGGTGATATCAAGGCTACTGGAGGCGAAATGATTCGAGTCGAAACGTCAATTAAATGGCAGGTGTGCGGAAGGCTGATCGTCTGATGTTCAGCTCGACGATGACATTGACGTGGATGGCTGAGCACAAGCCACAACTACCAGGCGTGGAGGCTGTGCAACCTTGGAAATTCTGCAGGTGACAAACCGCGACGACTAGACCGACGGCTATGATGGTGATTCTCGGGCATGACGCATAGGATCATCTGTTCGTCGCTGGTGGCTGGTAGTAAAAGTTTCCATTCATCAACGACAAGTTCAAGAAAGGGCAAACCGCAAAGCACGACAGACCTAACCTCAAGCCCTATTCCCATCCGGCGAACCCCCGTCACTTTCATTCCCATCCTGCTTCCCTCTGCCCCCTCTCCTCTTCATCCTAAACCACCCACCAACGCCTCCCTCCCCTCTCCTCTCCGCCCCCAACTCACCATCCCTCTCCTCCATCCCCACAACAACCAACTGCTCCCCCTTCCTCTTGACTATCCAATCAACACGCATATCTCTCTTCTGCGGCCCTTCTTGCGGCAAGCCCCTGAAAAGACCGTCCTGCGGTGGAGAATGGTAGCCTAGAATGAACAAGACGAGAGGTTCGCAGATGTCGGTGATGAGGCGGATGCGCAAGAGGACTGCGAAGTAGATAAAGATGAAGATATTGATGAGGAGAGTTAGAGCGAGGACTACTAACAGAGCCTGGGTAGTGGTGTTAGCATAGGTATTCAAAATTATGAATGGAGGGGAAAGTACCTTCTGGTAGTCCTTCTCGCCACCGGACATGTACTGTGCTACTCTTACAGAAGCATTGAAGTTTTGCATTTGCGGCTGATCGAACTTTCCATCTGTAGTGAAAGGGAAATCCTGCGTCAGATCTAAAACCGTACACGTCGTCATACTCAATAGCGCTTCCGCGGGACTCGGCAACGTTTTGTTGAGTTTGGGTTCGGTAAGCTGTAGTTGCGTGAATATACGTGCTGTTGATGCATCACCATCAAAGACGCCGTTGTTAAGGCTGAGAGAGTTGAGGAGGTTGAATCCTAGTTCGCGCCAGCCGACTAGAGCGGCTTTATCACCATTAGAACGGAGGGGTTGGATAGAGGCGTCCTCGCTGATATTACCGTGTGGGCCGTCACAGACGGCCTCGAGGCTTTGACCGCCGGAGGAGGCGTTGTAGCGTGTAGTGCAGGAAGTTGTAATGCCGGCTTTCATGGAGCAGAGGAAGTAGTCCTCGGTGGTATTGTCGGGGGCTTTGCCGAGGAGGTAGACCTCTGGTCTGTCACCCTCTTCGTATGGGACTTGGGTGTGGTTCGCGATTGTGTTTCCTGCCTTGGGATACTTGAGAAATATGGGTCTAGCCCGAGAATGATCTTCTGTCTCGTCTTTCCAACCAAAAATATCATCAAGCACCGTTTTGTTGTTTGTGTTAGTTCCCTCTGGGAATCCCAGGATAGGCCACCAGTTCACCGACTTGGAGCCTTCTTCCATAGGAATTGCATTGGGCCAATTCTTGTATATAATTGGAGCTAGCTCTTCCTCTTTCGCATTGACACACAAAGCATTGATCGCAAAGCTTGCGACTGATGCGTGAACGGAGTATGAGCCGCCATCGTGGAGATCCTAGGATTGTCAACAAGGTGATGGTCTTGGACGCAGGATTTACCTACTTCCGGTTGTAACAAATCATTCTGGGTATTGCGAGCTGCAGCTGGAATACCTCGATGAGGCACGGCTATAGTGATGTTGTTGACTGCAACTGATTAGCGATGTCAAGTTAGAAGATGAATAGCTACGTACTTATTCTTCCCGCCTTCTCGGATTCAGTCGCGACGTCATGATGGTCCAGCCATGCAGTAGTAACAGTAACGTTATTATCTAGCGACGCACTAATCCGCTTGCGTTGCAGAAGGTCCTCAGACATCCAAGGAGGGTTCGAGGCTGCCGCTGAGTCGTCCCAGGCTGACATGTATTTGACAAAGTTTCGACCACAGAGCGATGACCATTTCATGGCAAGACACGTGCTACCGCCCCATTGATCATCGCCCACATCAGGCCATGCGGTCAAGCAAGTCTTATCGGCCTTTAGGGTACTGGAGAAGTCACCATCTACCTGACCGACCATCATCTGTTTTTCCCATGGTGGAAGACGTAGTTGTGGTTGCACTGTGGGTATATTAGCGACTTGTACTGATAACTTCCAGGTGGCCGATATACCAAGTGCACCGGCTGCCGTGGTATATAGTAAGGAAAGCACGGCAGTGATCAGGGAGAGTACTCCCAGAAAGCTGAAGCCAGCAACCCTAACGCTATGCCATTCACTGAATAGTCTCCCTGGCTGACTTTTAAATGCGATTAGCCAACATGAGCGCTGACACCCGAGCCGTTGTCGACTTACAGAATCCAAGACCGCATCTCCACGCTTGCCAAATTAAGGCCCTTTTGCTGAATAGCTCTTCTCGACAGGACCTGCCCTATGAACGCCAAGAACACCATTACAAACGACAACTCGACGGTCTTGGCGATGAAAGCCGTTAATAGCGCCGCCGAGGAAGGGCTAAAGCGCCCGCGCGCCGATACGACATGGCCGTATTTAGGTTGGACTAAGGCGACGATGAAAAACAGGGCTGAACATAGAGTTGAATACAACGACGTCATCAAAAGACTGACTGAGTATCCATTTCGTCGTGGCTCGAGTAGGCCCTGAGTGTATAAAAGTGGTAACATGCTCCTCGAACTATCTAACCAAATTAAGCATCTCAACCAAGTACGGTTGGGTGTTGGGCTTACTTTTGGATTCAGCAGTAAAGCTTGTCATGCTCCGTCCATCTTGAGACGGTCTAAGAAAGGGGTTCTCGGGCTGTTCATTTCGCGGGCTTGGTTGTGGACTCGTCATGGTGTTGAGTTGATGGTCTTGGGAGCGACCATCAGGTAGACCCGCTATAAAACAAATTAAAGGAAATCGAAGATAAGCGAAGGATGCTACGCCTTAGAAGATGCAGCGCAGGTCGTGAAGGCTGTGCGGTGAGATCAGGCAAGCTGTGATTATTTTAGTGGTTTCAAAGCGGCCGAGCGGCGGTGCTATGAGCCCCACGTCAGCGCCGTTGATCTCATTCTAGCAGATCACACAATCGGACGTTCCGAAAAATGAAGAATACGATGTAAATCGTCTAAATGCCATTATTTGTGATCTAACATATGCTTGAACTTTTCGATCTGTCTCAATGTCAGCATTTATCGCGATTACACATGTCACGAAATGACGTGAGCTTACCTTGGTACTAAGATACTTCTCTACTTCTTCGCTCTTGATTCCCTTCATACCACCTGTTTTCCAGGCGAGCGGAACCATAGCTACGCGTTCTCTTACTACGACTTCTCTATTCGGGCCCTCGACCGCATGGACTTTATCTGGGTTGTTGGTCAAAAGTCTTATGCCTTTGTCTCCATCTAAGCCCAAGTCCATCAGCATAGCCGTAGCTAGACCGTAGCTGCGCGCGTCTGCGGGATGCCTTAACATAATATTCGCTTCATATGTATCGTTGCCTAGATCTTGCAGGTTGTATGCCTTAAGCTTCTCGCCTAGACCAATTCCGCGGCCCTCTTGGCGAAGGTAGATAATAGCGCCGCCGGAAGGTGACAGAGTGGGATCGGCCATCAGCCGCGCGGCTTCGTCCAGTTGCTCGCCGCAGTCGCAGCGCGCAGACCATACAGTCTCGCCAGTATAGCATTCGGAGTGTATACGGACGAGAGGTAATTCTAGTGAGGAGGCTGGCAGGACGTCTCCATTCTCTGAGGATGATGCGGACGCTGGCGACAACAGCCCATTGCTCTTATGCGCATGATCCGAGTCAGACTCTGGCTTGCGCTTTGTAGGGATGCCTTCCGCCCTCTTGAGCTGCTCAACCCGCGAGCTGATTCGTCCCGGGTACAAGCGTCCTACATATGCGCCTCTTGTCATACGGTCCAATTCCGTCTCCCCAGGCCGCTCTGCATCTAGTGATCTAGAGCGTATTTGGTTTCCAAAGACAATTGCAAGATGCTCCTTGGTATCAACGCTGTTTCTGTACACGTGCAACCACATCTCGTGCCCGGTAGTTGTGGGTATCCGCGCGCGCACTTCGCACTCCACTTTGGGCAGCTGCGGCAGTAGATCCGGTCGCGGCGTGTCGGTGCGCACTGAGGTATCAACTGGTATGGAGCGGGGCGGTCGGGGTTGCGAGGGTGTCGCGCCCCCCGGTGTCGCTGGGGGCGTAAAGGCAGGCGATATTATTGAGGGCGGCGGGTTGTGGTGCGCATCATCATCGTTCGCGACACGTTCCGGTGTCTCTGACTTTAGCTGTGACGTCTGGAAGTCGAAGCCCTCTCGCCCGGCGCTCGAAAGGTGTGGAGAGAAATGTGGTGGGAAAGCTGTCATGGTGGAGTGGCAGATTGTACGAGGCAGCAAGCGAAAAAGGAAGATAGAAATTCTAGTAAGGCAGTCGCATACCAAGTGAGATTGAAGGCGTGCAGGTGGGAGTGATGTTACTCTAGAGTCTACTGTGGGGTCGAGTCACTCATGACATACCGAAGCCGCTGTTCGGATGTCGTTAATTCGGACCCGCCGACATGTAGCCGCGGCTGCGCAAAATCACTAAGCACCAGAGCAGCGCCTCTGTCAGCGATTAGGAATCGGAAAGAAAATCTCCGACATGGCTTCTGTGAAATTGCATCCATTGTGGCCGGACTCTTCAGCCGCCATGCAGGACTCCCGCACAAAGACGCACCAAATTATGGTCGGTCTTCGGAGAAGTCCCTGCATTATCTTGGACTCGGTCATAGATTTACACCATGAACATGGCGTCATCCAACGCCCCC